>ENA-ORXD01000615-ORXD01000615.1-sediment-metagenome-genome-assembly--contig:-NODE-615-length-42055-cov-4.077707_pt1 | contig 42055 bp, 28 predicted proteins | sample MGYA00237862_ERZ511471 | MGnify/ENA metagenome assembly ERZ511471 | reverse complement strand
GATGTAGCTGCCGTCCGCGGCCAGGCCCAGGGTACCATAGCTGCCCTGCAACTCGCTGGGCTTTGCCACATTGAGCACGGTGCCGTTATCGATATCGAAGTCGTTCAGAAGTACGTTGCCGCTGATGGGCAGAATCGCATCCTCCATCGTCGCGTTCGTATCGCCAGCCGCCACCGGTGCGTCGTTGCTGCCGGCTATATCGACCAGCACCACGCCTTGGGCCGTGCTCCCTTTGCTGTCGCTGACCGTGTAGGCGAAGCTGTCCTGCAGAATCTCGCCCTCGGCAAGCCGCTGAAAGCCGGTGCCGATATCGTAGGAAATTTGACCTTCGGCCAGGGTTACCGCTGCACCGGCCTCGGAGCCGCCAACCGCGATCACGGAGAGCACATCCGTTGGGTCCGGGTCGGTGTCATTGGCCAGCAGGTCGCTCGCCGGCATGGTCAACACGTCGCTGTCCTCATAGACCGTGATCTGGTCGGCATTGACCACCGGAGGCCGGTTCAGCAACATTTCGATACCAGCTCGATCAAGAACCGTACCGTTGTCGAACTCGATATAGTTGACTCCTTCACTGCCCTGGGTAAACCAGTCAACCAGCACAAAAGAGTCGGCGGCGCCGGGAATCTGCACAGACATGTCATCCCCCAGCCGTTCCACCTCCAGATTGCATGCGGTCAACCCGCTGCCGACATAAAGGGTATTTTGCCCCTGAGCATCTTCGATCCGGTCGTTGCCTGCGCCGGGCTGAAAAATGTAACGATCATCGCCTGCTGCTCCCAACAGGGTATCGTTACCCAAGCCGCCGACAAGAAGATCGTCTCCCCCGCCGCCGTCCAGCGTGTCATCGCCTGCTTCTCCGGTAATCCGGTCATTAAGCGCCGTGCCGGTCAGCCAGTCGTCCCCTGCCGAACCCCGGATATCGAAGCCTCGCTGAAGCAGATCGGCGCTGGCAAGCACGGTTCCATCAGCAAACCGGAATGTTTCTATGACAGAGGAGGAGAACGGATCATCCGGATTGAAATCATCAATGTGTATCGCATCTCCCTGATCGCCGACCCGCACCAGCAGTGAGCCGAGATCCAGGGTAAGGGAATCGGATGTGATACCGGCGCCGAACTGGATGGTATCCGTTCCGCCGGAATCCACAATCCGGTCCACCCCGTCACCTGCATTAAAAACATAGGTGTCATCACCTTCACCACCGGCAAGGATATCATTGCCGGCATGACCGGTGATGGTGTCATCCCCACTGGTGCCATAGATTTCGTCCGCCCCTTCCGTGCCGTCCATCAAGCGGGTCAGTAGGGCCGGGATCGTCCATACCGTGCCGTCGCTGAACTCTAGTTGCTCAATTCCGCCGGTGCTTCTGCCGTCAAAATTGCCGTAATACCACCATCCGCCCCCGGCATAGGAAATATTCAGCTCCACCTCATTACCGTTGTCACCGATGCGCAGGGTAAGAGCCCCCCCGTTCCATGTACTGCCGTCCCAGGTGAGATGGACATCGCTCGGCAAGGTGTCATCCGTGAAACGGATGATATCGATCTCGCCCTGATAGTTGGCCGGATCTATGTCCTCATCGTAGTAATCGGAAATAACGGCGGAACTTGAGCCGGGCGCGACAAGGTAAAGGTCATTGCCGAGTCCGCCATAGAGAAAGTTACGACCAGGTCCGCCGATCAATATGTCGTCACCGGCGCCGCCGAACAGATAATCATTGCCGAGTCCGCCGTCCAGTCGATCGTTGCCGCCGTTGCCGTACAGAATATCATTGCCGGCTCCGCCCTCTAGCGCGTCATCCCCTTCATCGCCGTACAACCGGTCATTGGAACCGGTGCCGATGGTCAGCCGCCACATGGGGACTTCCGCCAGGAACTCCTCGCTGGTGCGTTGGATGCCGTCGGCAAAGGTGAAAAGCTCAATCGGGTGCTGGCTTGCGGTAAACCAGCCGATGAAGGTGAACTGGGTGCCGTCACTGGAGCGCATGATCATGTCTTCGCCCGATTCATAAAGGCTCAGGGCAGAAGGATCGTAATCCATCCCCATCACCACGGTATCGTAGCCGCCCGGATCGGGCTGGATGATATCCGCCCCGCCGCCGGGGGTGAAGAAATAGGTGTCATCGCCGATGCCGCCGTACAAGACGTCATCCCCGCTGGTACCGGGCGCCGCTGTAATCCCGGCCTCCAGGGCGGCGCCATCCCATGTCGTGCCGTCGCTGAAGAGCACCTCTTCCACCCGGTAGGCATTGCCGTTAAACCAGCCGTTGATCTTCAACCGATCAGCGGTGTTGTTGACGCCAAGGAAGATATTGTATTGGTCCCGAGTCACCGTTATGGCGCCGGACAATGCGTCGAAGACACGGATGGTGTCCGCGCCGTCTGTTTCATAAAGAGAGTCCTGCCCAGAGCCAATGCCGAAGACATAGGTGTCGTCACCCGTGCCGCCGTTGAGATAGTCGTTATCCGCCCCGCCGTCAAGCGTATCATTCCCGTCAAAACCGTACAGCTCATCATAGCCTGCGTCACCGCGTAGTGTATCGTTTCCTCCCAGCCCCTGGAGCAGGTCATCGCCATCGCCGCCTGCGAGGATATCGTTTCCCGCACCGGTGAGATCACCGTTATCGCCAACCAGCCAGTCATTGCCGGCACCGCCGTCCAGAGAGTCATCACCGATACCGCCGATCAGGGTGTCATGGTCATCACCGCCCAGCAGGGTATCGTTGCCGGCACCGCCATCAAGCAGGTCATTGCCGGCGCCGCCGTAAAGCATGTCGTCGCCCGGTTCAGGAGCATTATGCAGCACATCAAAATTTTCAAGAAGCACCGAAGTGACATAGCCCTTGGCGGCAAAACTCATTTGAAAAGTAAAGGAGACTATATCCCCCGGAATGAACCAGCTGGTGAAAGCAAGTACGCTGTCGCCATAAAGCAGATCATTGCCGTCGCCGCCGAAAAGAGAATCATCTCCGTTTGAACCGGTGACCACATCGTTGCCGCCATCTCCCCCCACGGTGTCATTGCCATCGCCGCCTTCCAGGAAATCGTCATCATCGCCGCCCGAGACAGCGTCATCGCCCGACCCGGCGATAATCACATCCTTGCCGCTCTCCCCTCGCAGGACATCACTCATGCCGGTCTTTCCCCACGGGTTGAGCAGGGCATATTCCGCCGGGTAATCGCTGCTCCATTCCATCTCGCCGAAAATGACGTCATTACCGCTGCCGCCGTTGATAAAATCACTGCCGGCCAACCCATAGAGCTGGTCGTTGCCCGCCCCGCCGTCGATGCTGAGATTGGGAGGGATATCGCCCGTCATATTGAATTCACCCCAACCGGGATACAGATCATCATCCGGCTGATCGCCGCTCACCGTACCGCTGAAATAATAGCGGGCCTCGCCGATCAGAGCCACGGCGCCGGTCACATCGTCATCGTCCGTGCCGGTCAGCACCCGGTCTGCTGATACAAAATCAAAGAGGGTGATACCGAAATCGCCGTTGGCAAAATCCGCGGCGCTGGTCTGGTTGGCAAAGGTGACGCTGTCCGTGCCGTTCAGCACCAGATGACCGGGGGAATGAAAGGTGAGGGTGATGGTTTCGTCGCTCAGAGACCGGTAGATGCTGGTCCCTTCCTCCTGCACGAACCCACCGGCCAGAAGCTGGTATTTCTGCTCCTCGTCCATGAAGTAGATAGAGTTGCGGCCCGAGTCAACGATGGTGTCGTTGCCTTCGATATAGTAGATGTCTATCCCGTCGCCGCCGATCATCAGGTCAGCGTCCGCTCCGCCGAAAAGGTGATCCTCGCCGCCGTTGCCGAGCAGCACGTCGGCTTGGCTGCCGCCAGTCATAATATCGAAGAAGCTGCCGCCCAGCATGAAGGCGCTTTCGGTGCCGGCTGTGGCGTTCATAGCCTGGTTTCCCGCCGGAACATACCAATCGATAAGGGCAGGAAGCCTCTCGTAGATCAGGGCTCTCTCTTCATTCGAAAAATTCTCCGACATGCAGTCGATGAAATAGAGGTAGAACCCCTTGGCGTCATTAAAGAGATCCCCGGCCACATTGTTGCGGTTGAAACGAATGCCGCCGGAGACGTTAAAGAAAAGTTCCTTGTCGCCGTTTGCAGCCTCGGGGTTCTCGTAATACATCTGCATGGCAAAGGCGATCAGCGCTTTACTCAGCTTCTCATCGTTCCAACCAACGGTTTTGGAAACTCTTTGCATATCCGCAGTAAAACGGTCGAGCATGTAATTTTCGTCGCCGGTAACGGTCGGGTCAAGGCCCTCTTGGTTGGGGATCAGGTGTTCTAGGAAGTTTATATTCGTGGTATTGCTTGTATCAGTTGTATAGGCATACAGATTACTATCAAAAAGCATATTCAAAAGGCCCGGGAGACTGTTGGTTACTTCACGAAATCCATCGTTTTGCAGGAAGGCGGTGAGCAGGGACATCGAGTGAAGATCCCAACCTGATATTTCCGTATACCCAGGCTTCAACTCGCTGACGGTTGTGCCGATAGTGTCGAATAAGGTGTATGGCAACTCAGATGAAAGTTCCTCGCCCTCTACACGGATATTACTCACGAGGTTGGAATTGGGGATACCGCCGTTTTCTTCCCGCAACTGCAGAAAGTTGGCTAAACCGGAAAGATCGGCCTCGCTGTACTGCCCGGTCAACTGCAATTCCTGCATAAGGATAAACGCTGGATCAAATAGCCCCTCTTCTGCCGAATTGGCGAACGGAGCCTGATCGAAGGTAATCGCCTGCTCGCCGAAGAATACGCCTATAAGAGCGGCCAGGCCACCCCCAAGCGAATGGCCGGTGAGGGTGATTTTAGCGTTGGGATTGGCAGTTTTGATCTGCAGATAGTATTCCGCCGCCTGTAGTAATTGTTCCGACCATTCGCCTTTGGCCAGAGCAATATCCGCCCCCAGGTCGCTGAGATCGGTCGCGATAAGGTAAGTGCCGGCAAAGGAGATGACGATTTCGGTGCTATGGGCCAAATCAATCCCGTTGCCGAAGGCAGATGCTTCAAATCCACTACCGTTGCTTAATGCCACAGGAAACCGTGAGATTCTGTTCCAACCGTCAGGGATGGGGAAACGATTAATATCTGAACGAGTATCGTAATAAGAAGCGCCAGCCATGAGTGCGCATTCAATTTCAAATTGTGTAGCCATTATTTCCCCTCCAAGAATTATATTTTTCAATGAGCTATTTAGCTTTCTCGTCAACCATTTTGCGTGCTACAGGATCATTTGGCATAATCCAATAGCCCTTATAGGGAATCATTTCCATGCACATCTGATCTATTCGATCTTTTGGGAGCGGCACCCGCAGGATGGTTTTGAATTCGGGTTGTTTATAGTGAGAAATAATCTTCTTAATCATTTCAGCTGACATGAGATGTCCACCGGATTTTTGCACCACAATATCCGGCATGGAAAAAATCAGGTTGGGCGTTTTGATCTCAGCGGGTAACTCTTGTAACCCGATGCGCTGCCAGGCCTTGCCGTCGTACTTGAAGATGACGTAAGGGGGATTCGGTCGCCCCCATTTGTTGTAAGACAGGCAACCCATCGGAGAGGCTACCAGGTACGTCACGTCATTCTGTACATCCAAGAGCATCGGCAAAAAGTTGGCGCTGCCCACGTCTTCGCTGAACTTGTCCTCCCATACGACCAGTCTCTTTGTGCCCGGCATGGCAAAGGATAGATGCTGCTCCTTGATAGGTGGATTCTGCCCGAGTTCATGACGCCCACCGCGACTTACCGTCCGCTCCACCATAATCGTACTGCCGTCATGCAACAGCACCTCCTCCTGCCAACTTGACGATTGGCCCATTCCACAGGCGTTCATACTCATGCCGAAAAGCAAGAATAATAAAACCGGCAAGCCGATTATGTCCTTCAAGTACCTCATGGTGCAATCTCCTTCACGCTGGAACGTGTAAATTTGAAAAACCATACAAATTTCTTAAATCATCGCCCTCGTCCCCAGGCTCCATAAAGTGTCAACCCGCCTCGCCGTTGAGGACGTCGCCTTCGTTGTCCGTAGAGCCGTCGCTCTTCCAGCCCACCAGCAGCACGTCATCCCCGTCCCCGCCGAACAGGATATCCCGGCCTTGGTTGCCCACCAGCACGTCGGCCCGACTGCCGCCAATGAGATGATCAACGCCGCTGCCGCCCAGCATGAAGGCGCGCTCGTCGCCGGCCATGGCGGTCATGCCTTCTTTGCCCGCCTGGATGTACCAGTCGAGCAGATCGGGCAAGCGCTTTGTCATGGCGGTTTTTGCGCTGCATTTTTTACTCATTTCCAGCAATCCATCTTTACTCAGCCGCCGCCTCCTCCACCACCTCCATGCGGGTTACATGGTGGCGGGTGTCCAAGGAGAGCACCTCGTCCACCTGCAAACCCTTTGGAATCTGGTGGGTGATAAAGAGCATGGTTACCTGGCCTTTGAGTTTATTAATGGTCCTGGCAAACTGCTCGGCCGTCTGCTGATCCAGGTTTGAGACCGCCTCATCAAACACCAGGATCCTGGGCCGCTTGAGCAGGGCTCTGGCAATGGCGATCCGCTGCCGCTGGCCGCCGGAAAGGCCGGTGCCGCGCTCGCCGATCTCAGTCTGGTAGCCGTTGGGCAGCTCTTCGATCACCTCGTGGATCTCCGCAGCCTTGCAGGCGGTGATGACGTCGGCGAAACCCGCATGGGGGTGGGCCATGACCAGATTGTCGTAGATTGTGCCGGAAAAGAGTACCGTTTCCTGGGGCACCACCCCGAAGGTGGCGCGCAGCTCGTTGGCGGCAAGATAGCGGATGTCGCGGCCGTCCAGGGCGATATGCCCTTCCACCGGCTGATAGAATCCGAGCATGAGTTTGGCCAGGGTGGACTTGCCGCAGCCCGACGGCCCCATGAGCACGGTGAGGTGGCCGGGTTTAAAGCGTATGGAGAGGTTGCGGTAGAGCCAGGGATGGTGCTCGGAGTAGCGGAAACCGAGGCTGATAAGGTCTATTTCCCCTTGGCCGGAATTCTCCCGCTTTGGGGTGATGGTATGGGGCTCCTGGGGCATGTCGAGGATGTCGCCCAGCCGCTGCACCGCGATATCGGCCTGCTGGAACTCCTGCCATAGCCCCACCAGCCGCAGCATGGGCTGGCTCATCCGGGAGGCGAACATCTGAAAAGCCACCAGCATGCCCACGGTGAAGCCTGCGTTGCGCATGACCAGAATGGCGCCGACGATGAGGATGGCAAGACTCATCACCTGTTCCAGACCGCTGGCCACAACATTGTATGTGTTGCCAGTTTGTTTGGTGGAAAAACCGGCGGTGAGATAGCTGGCAAGCAGATCGCCGTATTTTTTGTCAATATCCGGCTCCATCTGCAACGATTTCACTGTAGCCATGCCGGAGAGGTATTCAGTGAGAAAGGCCTGGTTGCGGGCGCCGAGCATGAATTGCCGGTTTATCCGTTCGCGGAAGACAGGCACCACCAGGAAGCTGATCAGGCAGATCAGGCTCAACAACCCCAGGGCGATGAGGGAGAGTTGCCAGGAGTAGGCGAACATCACTGCCAGGAAGATGAGCAGAAAAGGCAGATCGAGGATAAGGGTGATGGCGGCGCCGGAGACGAACTGGCGGATGGTCTCCACCCCTTGCAGGCGGGCGACCAGGGTGCCGGTTGGCCGGTGTTCGAAGTAGGGCAGCGGCAGGCGCAGGAGGTGGCGAAAGACCTTGCTGCCCAGCACGGCATCGATGCGGTTGCCGGTGTGCAGCACCAGGTACTGTCTGAGCCAGGTCATGGCGAGGTTGAAGAGCATGAACATGATGAGCGCCAGGCCGAGGACGACCAGGGTGCTGCGCGTCTGGTGCACAATGACCTTGTCGATGATCACCTGGGTGAAGAGCGGGGTGGCGAGGCCGACAAGCTGGATGGCGAGGCTGGCGAGCAGAACATCCCGCCAGATCTTCTTATGCTTGAGGAGTTCGGGGATGAACCAGGAAAAACCGAAGCGCTTCTTCTCTGCGGCAAAGCCGGGGATGACCTCCTCGCCCGGGGCGGATTCCTTGGCAATCAGGATGAGTTCGGGCTCAAGGCGCCCGGGAACCTCAGTAAAGGCAAGGCTTTCCTGGGTCTGGGAGTCGCTGCGGAAAAAGAAAAGTTTCTCCCTTTCGAGCTTGAGAATGAGGACCGGCATGGCAACGGGCATTTCCGCTGCATGAGCAGCAGGGGCGCCGGCTGCAGCGCTTTCCTGCCCAGGATGGCTCTGCCGTGGCTCGGGCTGCGGCTTAAGAAAGCCGATGGCCGGCAGCGGCAATTTCTGCCAGTCAACTCCGGCTATGGCCCGGCTGCCGGTCGTAAAGCCCAGGGAGCGTGCCGCCTCCTGCAGGACTGCGCAATCATGGGGCGGCGGAAACGACTGCGCCACCAGCGCCCTATCAAACGGCAGACGGTAAAGTCCACTCAGGCTGCCCAAAAGCCACAACAGCTCTTCGCTATGAATCGTCCTCCCCAACGATGCCACCAGAACCCCCCTTGGCATGCATAAAAAAAGCCGCCCTCGAACCGAAGGGCGGCTTCCAGGAAAGGCGGCTGGCAGAAATGCCAGCGAATTTCCCTGCTCTTCGGTAACCCGGCTACCAGGAATCCTGGCCCGTGGCTTTGCGTCCCCGGGTCGCCCCGGGTTTGCCTTGTCGAAGCAAAAATAACAAACAATAGATGCTATATCATAGATTAGATATTCAAACCATCCATCGTCAACAAATTTTTTGCAGCCTCCTGACTTTTCATCTGCTGTTCCCGGCTGAAAAGTAATATGTGGGTACGATCCCCATGCTTTGCAAACAGGAGACATGGCACAAGCCTCTCAACCGCCATAATGCCTTGATTTGGTATTGTTTTTTAAAAAAATGTGCAATAATCGAATGCCAGGTCCCCACTCCTTTCACAGTACGAAAAATAAGTTTTATTTTTTGATGTGGGCAGCGGCAGATATTAATTCTTTTTGCAGGTATGGTACCGCTGACTTGTGTGTGTGGCGTATTTGGGATACTGCCGGGAGAAAAATACAGATCAGGAGGCGAAAACCAAAAAAACTGAGCAAAATGTAATTATCTTGGTTTTCATCATGAGACATCGCTTATAAAGCGAACCGCAGCGATAAATCAAAGACTATTTGTTTTAGCGGAGACAACTTTGCTGGAAATATGTTGACTTCCAAAGCCATGAAGAGCAATCTTTGTCCCATTCATCAAGAATGATTTTTACACTGGTATGAAATCAAGTGAAAACCGAAAAAGAAACCAGAAAGGAGATTATCGACAAAAAACTCCTGCAGGCCGGGTGGAGAGTTGGCGACCCCACTCAGGTAGTTGAAGAGTTTGAAATCGATGTCGATGTTCATCGCCCTTTGTCAACTTGTGAACCTGGCCCGGCTTCTCCCTACGAGGGCCACCAGTACAGCGATTACGTTCTCCTGGGCAAAGATGCAAAACCACTGGCTGTTGTTGAGGCCAAAAAAACCAGCAAAGACGCCGCCATTGGCCGTGAGCAGGCCAAGCAGTATTGCCAAAACATCCAAAAGCAAAAGGGTGGCGAGCTGCCATTCTGCTTTTACACCAATGGACTGGAAACCTATTTCTGGGACCTGGGCAACTATCCCCCCCACAAGATAGTCGGCTTCCCAACTCGGGATGATCTGGAGCGTTTTCAATATATTCGCCGTAACCGCAAGCCGCTTACCCAGGAGTTGATCAATACCTCCATTGCCGGCCGAGATTATCAGATCCGCGCCATTCGTGCCGTGCTCGAAGCCATAGAACAACATAAGCGTAATTTCCTGCTCGTCATGGCTACCGGTACAGGAAAAACTCGCACCTGCATTGCCCTGGCCGATGCCCTGATGCGAGCAGGACATGCCGAAAAAGTGCTCTTCCTGGTGGATCGAATCGCACTCAGGGAACAGGCGCTGGCTGCCTTCAAGGAGCACCTGCCCAACGAGCCGCGTTGGCCCAATGTGGGCGAGAAAATCATCGCCAGGGATCGCCGCATCTACATATCCACTTATCCCACCATGCTTAATATCATCCGGGATGAGTCGCAGTATCTCTCGCCGCACTTTTTTGATTTCATCGTCATCGACGAAAGTCACCGCTCCATCTACAACACCTACGGGGAAATCCTCGACTATTTCAAAACCATTACTCTGGGCCTGACCGCTACGCCCACCGATATCATCGACCACAACACATTCAAGCTCTTTCACTGCGAGGAAGGCCTCCCGACCTTCGCCTACACCTTTGAGGAAGCGGTTAACAATGTGCCGCCCTACCTGAGCAGTTTCCAGGTCATGAAGCTCCAGACCAGATTCCAGATACAGGGCATCAGCAAGCGTACGATCTCGTTGGAAGACCAGAAAAAGCTGCTTCTGGAAGGCAAGGAAATCGATGAGATCAACTTCGAAGGCTCGCAACTGGAAAAGCAGGTCATCAACAAAGGCACCAACACCTTGATCATCAAGGAGTACATGGAAGAGTGCATCAAGGACGGGAGCGGCGTACTCCCAGGCAAGACCATCTTCTTCTGCTCTTCAAAAGCCCATGCCCGCCGCATGGAAGAAATCTTCGACAAGCTCTATCCCCAATACAAAGGGGAACTGGCCAAGGTGCTGGTTTCGGAAGATCCACGGGTCTACGGCAAAGGTGGGCTGCTCGATCAATTCACCAATAACGATATGCCCCGGGTGGCGCTCAGTGTGGACATGCTTGATACCGGCATCGACGTGCGGGAGATCGTCAACCTGGTCTTTGCCAAGCCGGTCTATTCCTACACCAAGTTCTGGCAGATGATCGGGCGCGGCACCCGCCTCCTGGAAGCCGCCAAGCCCAAGCCCTGGTGCACCGAAAAAGATGTGTTCCTGATCCTGGATTGCTGGGATAACTTCGAATATTTCAAGCTGACGCCCAAGGGCAAGGAACTGAAACCGCAATTGCCCTTGCCGGTCCGGCTGGTAGGTTTGCGCCTCGACAAAATAGAAAAGGGTCTGGACAGCGGTCATCAAGAGATCGCCGAGCGGGAAATCGCCAAGCTTCGCCGGCAGATTTCCGAACTGCCGCAGGGCTCGGTGGTGATCAAAGAAGCGGCTCCCGCCCTGCATCGCCTCGCAGAAGAAAATTTCTGGATCACCCTCAACCACCAGAAACTGGAATTTCTGCGGGCCGAGATCAAGCCCTTGTTCCGCACCGTTTCCGAGGCCGATTTCAAGGCCATGCGCTTCGAGAAAGACCTGCTGGAATTCTCGCTGGCCCGGTTGAACGAAGAGAAGGGTAAGGCCGACACCCTGAAAGACGGCATTGTCGAGCAGATCAGCGAACTGCCGCTTTCCGTCAACTTTGTCAAAACCGAGGAAGCCCTGATCCGTGCCGCCCAGACCAATCACTACTGGGCCAAGATCGATGAAGACGCGCTGGATGAACTGGCTGCCAAGCTCGGCCCCTTAATGAAATTCCGCGAGCAGATCACCGGCCCCGGCCCGATTCACCTGGATCTGACCGACAATCTGTACCGAAAGGAGATGGTGGAGTTCGGCCCCCAGCACGAAGCAGTGAGCATCAGCCGCTATCGGGAAATGGTCGAGACCCTGATTGCCGAGTTGACCGAACACAACCCGATTCTGGCCAAAATCAAGAACGGTCAGGAGGTCAGTCCGACCGAGGCCGAAGAACTCGCCGATTTGCTCCACTCGGAACATCCCCACATCACCGAGGATCTCCTACGCCAGGCCTATAAAAATCGCAAGGCCCGCTTCATTCAGTTTATTCGGCACATTCTCGGGATCGAGATTCTCAAAAGCTTTCCCGAGACGGTCAGCGAAGCCTTCGAGCAGTTCATCCAGCAACACACCAGCCTTACCAGCCGCCAACTGGAGTTCCTGAATCTGCTGAAGAACTACATTATCGACCGCGAAAAAGTGGAAAAGAAGGACCTGATCAACGCCCCCTTTACGGTTATTCATCCTCATGGTATTCGTGGTGTGTTCAACCCGGCGGAGATCAAAGAAATATTAGAGCTCACTGAAAGGCTTGCCGCCTGATATGAACCACGAAACACACGAAAAACACGAAAGAATGCTTTATAAAAACGAAGTTTATGCCATTCAGGGAGCCATTTTCGAGGTGTACCGGGAGATGGGGTGCGGGTTTCTGGAAGCGGTGTATCAAGAATGCATGGAAAATGAACTGAGAAGGATGGAAATCCCTTTTGCATCGCAAAAAGAGTTGTGTCTTGCTTATAAAGGGCAGCCGCTTGAACAACGCTATAAGCCGGATTTGATCTGCTTTGACAAAATCATCGTTGAGCTGAAAGCAGTTTCTGAGCTGGCAAACGAACACAAAGCCCAACTTTTCAATTACCTCAAAGCAAGCAACCTGCGCCTGGGGTTACTGGTCAACTTCGGCCATTACCCAAAAGCACAGATTGAAAGAATTATTTTATGAACCACGACTACGAAACCACGGCTAGAAACCACGAAACACACTAAATACACGAAAAAACGATGTTTTTAAACTTTCGAGTGTTTCGAGTGTTTCGTGGTTAAAAAAGGAAAATAAACCATGCTGCAAAACAACCCCGAACTGAAAAGCAAGATCGACCAGCTCTGGAACAAGTTCTGGTCCGGTGGCATCTCAAACCCGCTTACCGCCATCGAGCAGATCACCTACCTGCTGTTCATGAAGCGGCTGGATAATCTGGATCTGGAAAAACAGTCGGCCGCCGAATTCACCGGCGAAAAGTACACCTCAAAGTTCAGCGGCAAATGGATCCCCCCCGAGTATCGGGCCAAATTAAGAGACGATGATACACAAAGCGAGACCGACAAAAAACTCGCTGACGGAAAAATGTATGAAATCGAAAAGAGTACCCTGCGCTGGAGCGAATTCAAACGCATGCAGGCCGAGGAGATGCTCAATCATGTCCAGAATAAGGTTTTTCCCTTCCTCAAGGACATGAACGGGGCGCAGTCCAACTTCACCCACCATATGAAGAATGCGGTCTTCATCATTCCTAAACCGGCCCTCCTGGTGGAAGCGGTGAAGACCATCGATGAGATTTTCGAGGTGATGGAGAAGGATTCACAGGAGAAGGGCCAGGCCTTTCAGGATATCCAGGGTGATGTCTATGAAATGCTGCTCTCGGAGATCGCCTCTGCCGGCAAGAATGGTCAATTCCGCACCCCGCGCCATATCATCAAGCTGATGTCCGAGCTGGTGCAGCCGCAACTGGGCCACCGCATTGCCGATCCGGCCTGTGGCACCGGCGGCTTCCTTCTGGGAGCCTACCAGTATATCGTCACTCAACTGGCCCTCAAGGCGGGCAGCAAGGACCTGCACCTGGATGAAGATGGTTTTACCCGGACATCTGTGTCGGCCGGGCTCACCGAAAAAGCCCAGGAGATTCTGCAACTCACCCTGCGCGGTTATGACATCGACAGCACCATGGTGCGTCTGGGCCTGATGAACCTGATGATGCACGGCATCGACGAGCCGCTCATCGATTACAAAGACACCCTGAGCAAGAGCTTTAACGAAGAGGGTGAGTACGACATCGTCATGGCCAACCCGCCCTTTACCGGCAGTATCGACAAGGGCGACATCAACGAAAATCTTTCCCTTGCCACCACCAAGACCGAGTTGCTGTTCGTCGAGAATATCTACCGGTTGTTGAAAAAGGGTGGTACCGGTTGCGTTATTGTGCCGCAAGGGGTGCTGTTCGGCTCAGGCAAGGCCTTCAAGCAGTTGCGCCAAACCCTGGTGGAGCGTTGCGACTTGAAAGCGGTGATCACCATGCCCAGTGGCGTATTCAGGCCCTATGCCGGGGTCAGCACCGCTATCCTGCTCTTTACCAAGGTCTGGGGGCCGAAGGATAAAGTTACAAAACCGGCCACCGAGCATACCTGGTTCTATGAAATGACTGCCGACGGCTATTCGCTGGACGACAAGCGCACCAAGCAGGAAGGGTATGGCGACCTGCAGGATATCGCCGCCGGATACCACGCCCGTAACCCTGCAACCGACACCGACCGCACCGCGAAATGTTTTGTCGTATCCCGCGCCGGAATCGAGGCTGAGGCCTATGACCTGTCGCTGAGTCGGTACAAGGAGGATGTCTTTGAGGAAGTGGTGTATGAAGCTCCGGCGATGATTCTGGACAGACTGCTCACGGCCGAAGTGGGAGAGGAATTTTTTAACCGCGAAATACGCGAAAGGCGCGAAAAGGTTTTGGACGGGGTGCAGAGCGGCATTGTCCGGGAGTTGCTGGAGTTGCGGGGGATGATTGGATGAGACAATCCGGCCACGGAAAACACGGAAGCCACGGAACGGCAGGGCCGGGAGGTGAGATTCTGGTCTATCGGAATAGTGATGATCAGGTTCGGCTTGAGGTCCGGTTGCAGGACGAGACCGTTTGGCTTACCCAGGCGCACCTGGCGGAGTTGTTCCAGGTCAAACCCCAGAACATCACCATGCACCTGAAGAACATCTATGCGGAAGGGGAATTGGCGGAAGAGGCAACTTGTAAGGAATTCTTACAAGTTCAAACCGAGGGCGGGCGCCGGGTAGAACGGCAAAGAAAGTTCTATAATCTGGATGCGATCATTTCCGTGGGCTACCGGATTCAGTCCCTGGTCGCCACCCGTTTCCGCATCTGGGCCACCCAGCGGCTGAAGGAATATCTCGTCAAGGGCTTTACCATGGACGACGAGCGCCTCAAGGAAGCCGGCAACAGTCGCTACTTCGAGGAACTGCTGGCCCGGATCCGCGATATCCGTTCCTCGGAAAAGGTCTTCTGGCGCAAGGTGCTCGATATCTATGCCACCAGCATAGACTATGATCCCGGTTCCGAAAACTCAAAACTCTTTTTTCAGCAGGTGCAGAACCGGATGCACTGGGCCGCCCACGGCCACACCGCCGCCGAGTTGATCTATGCCCGTGCCGATGCGGGGCAACCGCAGATGGGGATCACCAACTATCCCGGCAACAAGTTGCTGAAACGCGATGTGGAGGTGGCCAAGAACTACCTGAATGAAGAGGAGTTGAATATCCTCAACCGGATGGTCACCGCCTATCTCGAAGTGGCGGAGTTACAGGCCTTAAACCGCAAGCCCATGACCATGCAGGACTGGATTGACCGTCTGCAGCAGTTTCTGACCATGACCGGCCGGGAACTCCTGACCCATAGCGGGACGATCAGTCATGACACGGCCATGGCCAAGGCCCATGACGAGTATGAGAAATTTCGTTTGCGGCAGTTGGAGGAGCCGACTGAAGTGGAGCGGCATTTTGTCGAGGCAGAGGTGGAGTTGAAACGGATTGAGAAGGGTCGCGGGGGGAAGGATGAGTAACCTCGGAAGGCACGGAATAGATTTGGCCAAGGTGCTGTTCTGGATTGTGCGTGGGCTTCTGGAATTGCGGGGGGTGGTTGGATGAGTTACCCGATAATACAGCTCTCCCAATTGTGCGACATTGGTATTGGTCGTACTCCAGCACGCAAGGAACCAGAATATTGGGGTAAAGGGAACAGATGGGTATCCATTTCTGATCTTAACTCCAAGATTATCTGCGATACCAAAGAAGAAATTACCGACTATGCCGTGACAAAAACTCGCTGCAGAAAAATCCCCAAAGGCACACTGCTTTTTAGTTTCAAGCTGACCATTGGAAAAATGGCTTTTGCTGGTTGCGACCTTTACACAAACGAGGCAATTGCCGCGTTGCACATCAAGAATAAAGAGGAGTTATACTCTGAATATTTGTTCTTTGCTCTCCAGGTTGCAAAACTGCTTGGCTCAAACCAAGCCGTGATGGGCAAGACTCTAAATTCAAAATCTTTAGCTCAGATTGAAATTCCCCTCCCGCCGCTCGACGACCAAAAGCGCATTGCCCATCTGCTCGGCAAGGTGGAAGGGCTGATCGCCCGGCGCAAACAACACCTGCAACAACTCGACGACCTGCTCAAAAGCCTCTTTCTGGAGATGTTCGGCGACCCTGTGCGGAATGAGAAGGGGTGGGAAACGGTCCAACTCGCACAACTTTGTGAAGTTATAATTGATTGCCCCCATAGTACACCTGTTTATAGCGACGAGAAGACCAGCTATTACTGCGTGCGCTCAGGTGACATAGTTGACGGCTATTTGGATTTGAGCAAGACACTTCAAGTAGGTAGGGATGTTTATGAAGAACGTATCAAACGCTATACACCTCAAATCGGGGACATTGTTTATTCAAGAGAAGGCGGTCGCCTAGGTAATGCGGCGAGAATCTTAGGGGGCGAATCAATCTGTCTCGGGCAGCGAATAATGCTTTTCAAAGCTAGCAAAGAGAATAGTGCTGACTTCCTATGGGCATTACTTGAGTCACGATCATTTAAAATGAAACTTCAGGGCTTAGTTGGAGGCGGTGCGGCGCCGAGGGTCAATATTAAGGATCTCAAGAAAATTATCGTAATTCAGCCACCAAGTGATATTCAGAGTCAATTTTCTCGGATAGCAAAACGGATCGACCAAATCAAGTCCCATTACCAGCAAAGTCTCACCGACCTGGAACACCTCTATGGCGCCCTGAGCCAGAAGGCATTCAAGGGCGAGCTGGATTTGTCGCGGGTGATTGTAACCATGGATAAGGAGGAACCGGCGGAAGTAATGGAACCAATCACAACAAAACTCCCCGATGCCCAGCCAGTCATTGAGCTGCCAGCGCCGGACAGCGTTGCCGGCTTTTTTTCTGCAAAAGGCCGCAAGGCGTTAATCGCTAAATGGCTTGAGGTTTATCTGGAACTCCTTGGCTCAAGGCCTTTTTCCGCGCAACATTTTATGGAAACCGCGCAGCAAAGACTGGCGGAGCTGTTGGAGGAACTGCAGGAGCCTGAATCACTCACCACGGATTATGAATTTTTCCGGTTTGGTCCGCATGAATATGACCATGTCAAGGAATTGATATTTCAGGCCCTGGAAAGTGGTCGCTTGGCGCAGACCTATGACGAAGCCGGGAACCTTATACAGCTCACTATGGCAAAGGGTTGATGACTCGTGAAGCTCTTACGCCTGAAAATCACCGACCCCAAAGGCTTTCGCAGTTTGCAAGCGGGGTTTGAACATTTCTTCCGTACCGAGTGGGAGTTGGAGAAAGAGCAGGGTTTCGCCCCCTTTGTTTGCGCCGGCCCCAACGGCAGCGGCAGAGTGCATCGTAAATTTATCCAGAGGGTCAAAAAATAAAAAAGTTGGACAGGGGTTGGACAAAATAAGAATTAAAACAAAAAAAGGTTTCCGGAATTATCCGAAAACCCTTGGAATTATTTGGCGCGCCCGACAGGATTCGAACCTGTGACCTACGGCTTAGAAGGCCGGTGCTCTATCCTGCTGAGCTACGGGCGCGTGAAGACTTGCAGAATTGTAAAGGCATTTTTTAGCATGAGAAACCGTAATTTGCAACTCAATTTGTCGGGGATGGCATAATATGGCCGGCTGCTTTGCGGCTGGTTTTCTGCTGGTACATTTTCGTGTCGGCCAGGCTCATCAGCTCATCGATTGAGCAGGGACGTGTCATATCACACTTGACGACCCCGGCGCTCACTTTCAGGTCGTAGCTGCGCCCGCTCCTGCCATTCAGCTCATCAAGGTTTTTCTGGAAGCGGTGGATTATGATCTCTTCCTCATTGATGTTTGGTTCACAGGACAACAGTGCGGCAAACTCATCGCCGCCGAGACGGCTGAAGGTGTCTGAACCCCGGTAGGTTTTTTTCAGGGTTTCCGCCGTGTCGATGAGGGCCTGGTCGCCGGCCTTGTGGCCCAGATTGTCATTTATCCACTTCATGTTGTCGATATCACAGTAAAAGAAATAGAGATTCTCATGATGTCTGTTGCTGATCCGCAGTTGCTGTTCGGCCAGGGCCAGAAAGCCGCGTCTGTTCAACAGTCCGGTCAGTTCATCCTTGATGGCGGCATCATGGAGTTTTTTCCCCAGAATGCGGCACTCCTCATGGTGTTTTACCGCCCGGTTATAGGTGAATAAGATGACCGCAATCAGGATGACGGAGACTGCGGCTGTTACGCCGTATATTTCCCAGACCAGATGCTTGAGGCTGTTGTTCTGGTTGGTAATGTCAAAATAGATCTCAAAAGCTCCCAGGAAAATACCATTCTGCATGATCGGCACATATGTTTCCACCACATCAACCTTCATGTAGTTGCCCTCAAGCGAGGGTTCATCCTTTTTGACAATTTTTGAGTAAAGGTTACCCTTGGCGACTTTTTCGACAAAGTAACCGGCGGTATTTATTTTGCCGATATCCTCAACGTCGGTGGAATAGACAATTTCCCCGGAAGCGAAGAAGATTTTCAGTTTTTTCAGATGAAAATCCTGCCGTATCTGGTGGTCGGCTTCGGATATTGTTGAGATCGATTGCCTGCTGATCGATTTGTCCGGGGCATGAAAGTACAGGGAGGCAAGATGATTTGCCACCCGTTGCGCCTCTTTTTCCGTTTCAGAGATAATAAGCTGTTGAAAGGCAGGTGTCACGTGCAGGGCTAAATAGCAGGGAATAATCCCGGCCGATGCCAGGGAAAGAAACACAAGAATTTTCAGATAGGTTATGTTAAACATGAATCGGGTATTGTTTTTGCCCTTTTATCAACGGGTTGCAAAGGGAATCAGGCAGTGGGCCTGGGCCATGGCCGCTTTGCACGGGCAGCTCTTTGTCCCTGCGGATCATTCCCGCTTTTTGTCTAACCGATAAAGATAATATAGCATGTATTCTTCCAGACGTATAGCAAGAGAGGCCAGAACCATTGAGGCCATGATCCGCATCTACTGCCGCAAGCTGCATCATGGCGGCCAGTCGCTCTGCGCCGAGTGCAGCGAGCTGCTCGACTATGCCCGCCTGCGTTTAAGGAAATGCCCTTTTCAGGCCGGCAAGACGACCTGCGGCAAATGTGCCGTCCACTGTTACAAACCGGCGATGCGGGAAAAAATCAGAAAGGTGATGCGTTATGTCGGGCCGCGCATGATGTTCCATCATCCCTATCTCGGGTTCATGCATCTGGTGGACGGCCTGCGCAAAAAACCGAAAAAAAACAGCGGGTAGCGTTAGGCGTTTCCCCGCTGTTTACTTCAGGCATTTCAGGCACTTTTTTAATATTTCACCCTGACCCGGTAGATCAGAGTGGTTGAGCCGAGCGCCGGCACCGGCACCTGCCAGACCGCCGTGTTGCTTGCCGCCTTTACGTGGGGCAGCGAATCTTCCAGCATCTCCCAGTCGCCGGGAATGGGTTCCGCCACCTTGACGGTTACCGTTTCCTTCTTGCCGTTTTTCAGTTCAATCCGATAGGCGCCCTCGTACACATAGTCATAGCGGGAAAAACCTGCCACCTTTTTGAAATCCGTCTGTTTCCTGTGGGCCGTAACGTCAAAGGAGTCGCCGAGTTTCAGGCGGAGGGTCTCGTTTTCCGGGGTGTGATCGATGCGGTCTTCGCCGACAAACTGCAGCCGGTCGCGGGAATCCTTTTTGTAGACCCGCACCACCCCTTTCGGCATGGGGAGACCCAGATTGTTTTCCTTGCTGTTCATGATCTCCACAAAAACGCCGATTTTCATTTTCTGGCCGAGGTCATCGTACTGGCTGCGATAATAATAGTCAGCGCCCTGCAGGATCAGTTCCTTGCGGCAGGGCACCTGGCCGGCCTGCAGCAGGGCAACCTGTTTGGTCTGGTTGTCCCGGATGGTGGTCGGCCGCTCCAGACTGTAGAGGTGGTATTCAAACATCTGCTCCTCGGCCATGGCATCCTGCATTTCCGCGCTCATGGCCATGACCTTGTCCTGATAGAGCCTGCGGGCCGGCTGTTCAGGCGGCGCCTGATGGACATCACCGGCCACGAGCTGCAGGCTGGCATTGCGGTAGGTGGCCCCGCTCTGGTTGGTCAGGGTGACCCAGCCGTTGATATCCATGGCATTGTCCGTCGGGTTGAGTTCCGCCACATAGTCCGCCTGCCAGCCGAGACCGCTGGTCAGGTAGCTCAACTCCACCTGCTGGGGCTTGGCCGTTGTGCTGTCGGCCAGCATGGTCAGGGTGGGCCGGTCCCGCAGGTTTCCCGGCACCTGGTCAAACACCAGCCGGCCGGGGATGCCCGTTTCGATGTGGTCGCCCAGCTTGAGCACCACCCCGTCGCTTACGCTCAGCACTTTGGCCTTTTCCCTGGTTTCCTCGCCGGTGGTCGGGTGGGTTCTGACCACCGTCACCTCCTGGCCCACATATTTTTCCAGCAGGGCCTGGGGGGTGAGCAGATCAAACTCAAAATTCTGCTCCCGCACGTCAAGATCGCCGCCGGAGAGCAAAGCGGTTTCCGGCTTGATCTGGGCGCTGACCTCCCGGAAGGCAAGGACGTTTTCCCCGGCCGGCAGGCTGATGGTGCGCCGGTCTTTTACCAGGGCCAGATCCTGGTTGTAAATGGTGACGCTGACGCCTTGCTGGTCGGCCAGGGTGGTGGTGTATTCCGCGCTCAGGGCGGGCAGGCTGCGGGCCAGGCTGAGCAGGACGCCTGCGGTGGCAAGAATGGCTTTTCGCATTTTTTCCTCCCTTAAATTACAACTGTTTCCGACTCCTCACTTCTGACTCCTGACTCCTGAATTCTGACTCCCATTATAACCAGGTTGACTGTTAAAAGTCCCTCTGTTATTTTCTGGAGAGGTTGCCGGCCGTTTTGACCGTCGCCTTTTCCCCTCTCTGTAAAAGGAATACGCACATGACAGCACCCCGTCTTGCTCCCTCCGTTGCCGGTATCTACCGTTTTGAAAAAAAAGGCCAGGTGTTGCGGCCTCTTTTTTCCAGCGGTGTTTCCGCCGGCTTCCCCTCCCCGGCGGATGATTATGTTGACCGGGAGCTTGACCTGAACGAATATCTGATCACCAATCCAGCCGCCACCTTTTTTGTCCGGGTGGCCGGTGATTCCATGATCGGCGCCGGCATCAATCATGATGATATCTTAATTGTCGACCGCTCTATTGCGCCGGTGTCCGGCAAGATCGTCATCGCCATTGTGGACGGCGAGCTGACCGTGAAAAGGCTGGTAAAGACAGGAGATTGCTGCCGGCTGGTGGCGGAGAATCCCCTTTATCCGCCTACGGACATTGAAAAGGAAATGGAGCTTGAGGTGTGGGGGGTGGTGACCTGCGCCATTCATCGCCTGTAGCAGGGCGGTTGAAAAACTGCGGTGCCGCGGCTGCCTGCAGCCGCCTGAGGATCTTGGCTCATGAGTAAATTGTTTGCCCTGGTTGACTGCAATAACTTCTACGCTTCCTGCGAGCGGCTCTTTAATCCGCAGCTCATCGGCAGACCGGTGGTGGTATTGTCCAACAATGACGGCTGTATCATTGCCCGTTCCAACGAAGCCAAGGCGCTGGGCATCAGTATGGGCACCCCTTATTTCAAGTGCGAGGAACGGCTTAAGGCGCAGGGGGTGGAGGTTTTTTCCTCCAATTACGCCCTGTACGGCGATATCTCCAGCCGGGTGATGTCGCTGCTGCGGCGGCTTGAACCGGAGGTGGAGGTCTATTCCATTGATGAGGCCTTTCTCCATCTTTCTGCCATTGCCGGCACGACGCTCACCGACTATGGCAGAGAGCTCCGGCAGACCCTGCGGCGCTGGACCGGCATCCCGGTTTCCATCGGCATCGGGTCGACCAAGACCCTGGCCAAGGTGGCCGGCCACCTTGCCAAAAAAAATGAGGCGTTGCAGGGGGTGTTTGACATCACCACTGCGGATGTCGATGCCATTCTCAGCCGGGTTGCCGTGGCCGAGGTGTGGGGTATTGGCCGCCGCCTGGCCCAGCGGCTGGCACTTTGCGGCGTGACCACCGCCCTGGATCTGAAAAACTGTGGGGACGGCTGGCTGCGTAAAAACTTGAGCATCACCGGGCTGCGCACCGTTATGGAGCTGCGGGGCGTCTCCTGCCTCGGCCTGGAAAGCTGCCCGGTCAGTCGCAAATCCATCGCCAGTTCGAAATCCTTCGGCTATCAGGTGGATTCCCTGGCTGAACTCAACGAGGCGTTGGCCACCTATATCGAGCAGGCGGCGGTGCGGCTGCGCGACCAAAATCTCCTGGCCAACAGCCTGGAGATCTCGCTTACCACCAACCGTTTCAGCAAAACGGCCGCCCATTACTGCGGCCGCAAGGTCATCACCCTGTCTGAACCAACGGCCAGCACCACCGTCCTGATCCGCCACGGCCTGCCCGCCCTTGCCGGTCTGTATAAGCCCGGGCTGCGCTACCAGAAGGCAGGGGTGGTGCTCTTCGGCCTGGTGCCGGAATCCTTTTACCAGGCCAATCTCTTCCGCCCGCGGGACCATAAAGGCCACGCCCTGATGGTGGCCGTGGACAGCATAAACGGCAAGTGGGGCCGGCACACCATCCAGCATGCCGCCGCAGGCTTTGCCAAGCCGTGGAAAAACCGGCAGCAGCAGAAATCCCCGGCCTACACCACCAGCTGGCAGGAACTGCCGGTGGTCAAGGCGTCCTTGCCGGTACTCTGGCCATGAAGCCGCAGAGACGGCTGGCCGATATCTTTTACCCCCTGCTCATCGCGGTGCTTATCGGCGCCTTGGCAGGACTCGGGGCCGTCTTTCTGCGCTGGCTCATTCATACCCTTTTCACCCTGCTGCAGACGGCAGGCAATCTTTTCTGCGACGTGGGCGGTGAGCCGCACTGGCTGTGGCGGGTGTTGCTGCCCGCCCTGGGAGGGTTGGTCATCGGGCCGGTCATCGCCTTCTGGGCCCCGGAGATAAGGGGGCCTGGGGTGCCTGAGGTGATGGAAGCCCTGGCCTTGAAAGGTGGCCATATCCGCCATCGGGTCACCCTGATCAAGACCGGGGCCACGGCCATGTTGATAGCCACGGGCGCATCCGTGGGCCGGGAAGGCCCCATTGTGCAGATCGGCGCGTCCATCGGCTCAACCGTCATGCAGCTGCTCAAACTTGACCGCGACAAGCGGCGCATGGCAGTGGCCTGCGGCGCTGCCGCCGGCATTGCCGCCACCTTTCAGGCCCCCATGGCCGGCACCCTTTTTGCCGTGGAGATCCTGCTGCTGGAGCTGGAGGCCGCTTACTTAAGCAATATCGTCATCGCCGCGGTGACGGGCACCCTGGTGTCGCGCTCCTGCTGGCAGGGGGCAGCCGTCTTTCACCTCCCCCCTTTTGTCATGCAGCAACCGGCGGAATTGCTGCTTTATCTCGGCATGGGCCTGGCCTGCGGGGTTTTCAGTCTGGTACTCATGGCGGTTGTCTTCGGGCTGCCGCGCTTGTATGAGAAGTACAATGTGCCAATCTGGCTCACTCCGGCCCTGGGCGGTCTGGTGGTGGGCTGCCTCGGTCTGCTGTGGCCGCAGGTTCTGGGGCTTGGCTATGTGACGATCAATGAGGCGCTGGGCAGCAATATTCCCCTGGCGCTGGCCGCGGCGCTGGTGCTGGGGAAAATTGTTGCCACCGGTTTTTCCATCGGCAGCGGCATGAGCGGCGGCATCTTTGCCCCATCCCTTTTTATCGGCGCCATGATAGGCGCCGTTTTTGGCCATTTCGCCCAGCTCATCTGGCCGGCTGTCAACACTTCCACCGCCTACTTCAGCCTGATCGGCATGGGGGCCATGGTGAGCGGAACCACCTTGGCGCCGATTACGGCAATTATGACCATTTTCGAGCTGACCTATAACTACGAGGTGATTCTGCCGCTGATGGTGGCCTGTATTCCCAGCCTGCTGGTGGTCAAGATTCTGCACGGCTACTCAGTCTATGAGACCAATCTGCTGCGCCGGGGCATCAATATTGTCCGCGGCCATGATGTCAACCGGCTGCGCAGTATGGTGGTCAGAAATTACATGTGCCGGGAACTGCAACTCTTTACGGTTGACACGCCTTTGTCCCGCATCGGCGAGCTGATGGAGCAGAGCAGCTTTCCCCATTTTGTGGTGGTTGATCGATACGGAGAACTGGCCGGAGTGCTGACCCTGCGTGATCTGCGCAGCAGGCTGACCAGGCCGGAGCAGTTTTCCGCAGCGACCCCGGCCGCGGCCCTGATGCAGAAAGAGGTGATGACCGTGGCGGAGGATGATGATCTGGAAGCGGCCTTCCATCTCTTTGCCGGCAATGAATTTTCCTTTCTGCCGGTGGTGGCGCGCGGGGCGCCGCGCAGGGTGGTGGGCTATCTGAAGAAATCGGATCTGGTGGCCGCCTATGATCAGCAGATTCTCAAGGAGCGCATTCTCCAGCCGCTTTCCTGGGTCTGCCCCATCGGCAAGAAGCGCTGACCACGGCGGTCAGTTTTTTTCGTTTTCCTTCCACATCGGCCCTTTGGCCGTGTCGATGACCGTGATGCCCTGTTCGGCAAGCCGGATGCGCACATCGTCCGCCTTGGCCCAGTCCTTCAGCTTCCTCGCCTTTTCCCGTTCCTGGATCAGCTTGTCAATCTCCGGCGCCAGCGGGCACTCCTCAAGTTTCAGGACATGGAGAACCGAGTCGATCCTTGCCAGGGTTTCCTTGATGTACTGTTTCTGATCGCGGTCAAGCTGGCCGTCGTTGATGATGGGGTTCACCTTCTTGATGAAATCGAACAGGCTGCCAAAGGCCTTGGACACGTTCATGTCGTCATCCATGGCTGCGTGGAAACCCTCTTCCATTTCGGTGACATAGGCTGCCACCTTGGGATGGGGCAGGTCCGGCGGCAGGCACTGGATTTTGCGGGTAAATTCATCGAGGCGTCTGAGGCTTGCCCTGGCCGCATCGAGTTTCTTGAATGAAAAGTTGATGGGTTTGCGGTAATGGTTGCGGATCATGAAAAAGCGGATTTCCCGGGGGGTGTAGCCCTGTTCGATGAGTTGGCGCAAGGTGATGACATTATTATTGTCCAGGCTCATTTTCTTGCCCTCCACCAGCAGCAGTTCGCTGTGTATCCAGAACCGTGCCAGGGGCTTGCCGGTCAGGCTTTCGGCAATGGCGTTTTCATTTTCATGGTGCGGGAAGATGAGGTCGCGGCCGCTGGTGTGGATATCCATGGTGTCGCCCAGATAATGCAGGGTCATGGCGGCGCATTCAATGTGCCAGCCCGGCCGCATGTTGCCCCGGTCGGTCTGATAGAAAATACCGCTTTTCAGCTCGGCGAGCGTTGACCTCTTCATCAGGGTGAAGTCCAGTGGATTATTTTTTTCGTAATCATCCAGGTCGACGGTTTTTCCCACCAGGATTTTGTCCAGCGGCACCCTGGAAAGCTTGCCGTAATTCTTGAATTTGCTGATGTCGAAATAGACCGAGCCATGCTGCTCATAGGCACTTCCTTTATGGACCAGCTCATGGGCAATGTTGATCATCTCGTCAACATGGTCCGAGGCGCGGGGATAACCGGTGGCCTTTTCCACCCCCAGGGCCTCGATCTCCTTCATGAACTCACCGATGTAGTACTCGGTGAATTCCTTCAGCGGTTTGCCCGCCTTGGCCGCTCCGTTGATGGTATTGTCATCAAGATCGGTGAAATTCATGTAAAAATGGACATTGTATCCCTTGTTGAGCAGGATCCGGTGGATAAGGTCCGCCACAATGAATCGCCGGCAGTGGGCCAGGGTGGTATGCTCATAGGCGGTGGGGCCACAGGCATAAAATGTCACTCTGTTGGGGGAAAGGGGCTGGAAGGTCTCCTTCTTATGGTTCAGGGAGTTGAAAAAGCGCAGGCCCGTTGTTCTTACCTTTTTTTCTTTCTTGCGGGTGAACAGCTCCGTGCTCAGATATTTGTCGCCGCTGTCCGGCAGGATGACCACAATCACCCCCTCTTCGAGCTGTTCCGCCACGGTCAGGGCGGCATAGAGGGCCGCCCCGGAACTCATGCCGGCAAAGATCCCTTCCTTTCTGGCCAGCAGCCTGGCGTGCCGGAAGGCCTCTTCGTCCGGAATATTGATGATCTGGTAAGGTTTGCTTTTGTTGAAAATCCCTGGTTTATAGGACTCTTTCATGTTCTTGAGTCCCTGGATTTTATGGCCGAGAAACGGTTCCACCGCCGTTATCCGCACTTCGGGATGATTTTCGGTAAAGTAGCGGCACAGACCCATCACCGTGCCTGAAGTGCCCAGGGTGGCCACCACGTCCGTTACCCTGCCGCCGGTCTGCTCCCAGATTTCCGGGCCGGTTGTTCTGAAGTGGGCCATCCAGTTGGCATCATTATTAAACTGGTCGGTGAGAAAGTACTGATCCGGGTGTTCCCTGGCCATGGCATAGGCTTTTTCGATGGCGCCGTCCGTGCCCCTTTTGCCCGGGGTCAAGAGGATTTCCGCTCCATAGGCCTCCATGATTTTGCGGCGTTCAATGCTGGCGGACTCAGGCATGATCAGCTGGCAGCGGTACCCTTTTACCGCGCAGACCATGGAAAGGCCGATGCCGGTGTTGCCGCTGGTCGCTTCCAGTACGATTTTGTCCGGGGTCAGTTCCCCGGTTTTTTCCGCTGTCTCAATCATTGACAGGGCAACCCGATCCTTAACCGAACCGCCCGGATTACCAGCCTCGAGTTTGGCGTAGATGGTGATGTTTTTATAGGGATTCAAGCGGTTGATCGGCACGATTTTCGTGTTGCCGATCAGGTCGAGAATATTTTTATATTCCATATGCGGTAAACAGGCGCCCGTTGAGTTAACTGTTAAATTTACGGAGAAAATTATTCAACGAATATACTGACTGATTATAATGCGGGGCGCATATTGTCAAGAGGAAAGCCGGTTGGCCCTGCCGGGCTTATGGCGGCAGGAGGGCAGCATTGGGACTTGGCATGAGTGAAGGCACGGAGCAGGTAAGACTCCGTGCCTTCTGGAGAGAGAGAAATGAGAGTAAAAAAGAGACTTGTTGACAGCCTCTGTGGTGCCGAGCAGATATCATTGCACCCTGCCGCCTTCATCAGGTCGGGTGCGTCATTGCTGATTTATATCTGGTTAAAGTACTCTTTTTCCGCACCGCACTTGGGGCACACCCAGTTATCTGGCAGGTCTTCGAAAGCTGTGTCGGGTTCGATCCCGTGTTCCATGTCGCCTTCCGCCGGGTCATACACGTAACCGCATGGGCATTCATATTTCGCTTTGGCCATCTTGTCCTCCATTTTGCATTGTTATGTTGCTTAATCCATAAATTCCATTATTTTACCGCAGCACAGGGGGAGTTCTTCCCCGGCCTTGACATTCATATATTTGTTGCAGATGGCGCAGTAATAGGCAGCATCAGTGTCGGCATGCTGTTCGCTGCTCCTTGTGGTGATGCCGCCGGGAATACCCTCTATGACAAAACGGGCAAGATTCTGTTTTTCCGGGATGTATTCGCCAATGGGGTTCAGCATCTTGTTGTCACCCATGCAGTCAAGCAGGATGCGCCACAGCACGGTAAGCGACGATGTCTCATCCTTATTTTCAGGCACAAACTCAACAAGGTTTTTATCAATCGTAATTTTCATGGTCATTTGCCCCATGCTGAAAGTTTATATGGCGGCTTTCCCGTCTGAGGTTATTTCATACCTGCATCTTGCCGGGCTGCCGATATACCCTTTTGTTTTCAATGTTTTTAAATGAGTGCCAACCGTTTTGCCGTCGATGCCGGTTGCCGCAGCAATGTCTTTGGAGCCGCAGGCAGTTTCCATTCCAGCCATCGCCGCAAGAATTTTTTTCTGTTCATCCGTCATTCCGCTTTTGCAGGAGCATTGACAAACCATAGCATACATCAATTCAGTTTATTATTGATTACTTAAATTGTTTGATAATAATTATCAATTAACGCGCCTGCTGTCAAGCCATTTTTTTTATTATGGCAAAATTACTCTGACATTACCATAAGGAGATGGCTTGGGATTAGGCAAAAAAAAGAGCAGGTCCCGCTGGGGGCCTGCTCTTTTTTTATCTATGTAAAGAGATAATTATGCTGTTTTTTCATTCTCCAGTTTTACGGAGATGGCTATTTTGTACAGCACGGTAATGATAAAGAAGCCGGTTGCCCAGATACCTGCGGTAATACCTATTTCAACAAATGTCGGAACGTACTCGGTGATCTGCTCAAGTCCGTTGGGTACAAACCCGCCGAGAACCAGGCCAAGACCCTTGTCAATCCAGAAGGAAACAAAGATCAGGATGCAGGAAACGGCCAGCAGTGGGTCGGATTTCAGGTAGCGTGATACAAAAATGAGGGCGATACCGGCAAAGCCCATGATAACCGAGGCACGCATGAACGGCACCAGGTTATTATATACCACGCCTGTGGCGTGGTCGGCCAGTCCGAAGTACAGATAGTCCAGGGTATGCATATGACCGGGGATGGTGCTGTAATAAGCAACAAAGATCTCACAGCCCAGGAAGAAGAAGTTGAGCAGGGCTGCATAACCGATGATGGTTACCAGTTTGTCCTGGGCCACCCGGCCGATGTCAAATTTGGTGGTTCGCTTCATGATCAGAGCGATGACCATCAGCAGACAGGGTCCGGCGGCAAAGGCGGAGGCGAGAAAGCGGGGGGCCAGAATGGCGGTGAGCCAGAAATGGCGGCCCGGCAAACCGCAGTACAGAAAAGCGGTTACGGTGTGAATACTAACAGCCCAGGGGATCGAGATATAAATAAAAGGTTTAACCCAGCCGGGATATTTGATGCCCTTATACTCGGAGTGCAGCACAACCCAGCCGCACAGCACGTTGAGGAACAGATAGCCGCTCAGAACGATCATGTCATAGAACAGCATGGAGTTTGGGGTGGGATGCAGGACAACATTCAATGCACGCATCGGCTGACCAAGGTCAGCCATGATGAACAGCATACACATGGCAACTGAGGCGATGGCCATGAATTCACCCAGGATGGTAATCCGGGCGAAATCCTTGTAGTGGTGCAGATAATAGGGCAGGACCAGCATCAAACCACCGGCAGCGACACCGACCAGAAAGGTAAACTGGGAAATGTAAATTCCCCATGTTACGTCGCGGCTCATGCCCGTGGCGCCAAGACCGTAGTTGTACTGGACAATATAACAGATGACGCCCACCCCGATGATACCGAGCAGAAACAGTACCCATGCCCAGTATCCTAAGTTACCTTTGAGCGATTTTTCTAACATAGTTGATCACCTTAGATTATATAAAATACTGAGGGCATGGTGCCCAAAGAGGGTTTACGTTGAATGGTGAACCTTGCCTTCAATACCTGGGAAATCTCGGAATTCGGATCGTTCAGGTCACCAAATACCATAGCCTTTGTGTCACCGGTGGCTTCCACGCAGAGGGGCTGGAGACCCTGTTTTACCCGCAAATCACAGAAGCTGCATTTTTCAACAACACCGCGCATTCTGGTGGGGAATTCCGGATTGATTTTTTTGATAAACGGCACGCCATCTTTGGAGCCGCGCGGATCACGCCAGTTGAAGCTTCTGGAGCCGTACGGGCAGGCCGCCATGCAGAAGCGGCAGCCGATACAGCGGTGAAAGTCCATCATGATGATGCCATCGGCATTCTTGAAAGTGGCCTTGGTCGGACAGGCCCGCACACACGGGGGATTGTCGCAGTGGTTGCAGAGCACCATGAATTGCATGGCGTGGGTCCGTTCATCCTTCTTATAGTGGCTTTCATCACCGGGGAAGGCGTTGGTGAAAGGTTCCTGCCAAATCCATTTGATCTCATCCTTCTTGTTGCCGAAATCAGGCACATTGAAATAGCTGTGGCAGGCTTCAATGCATTTTTCAGCCAAGCCGGGATTGTCGTGGAATTTCACCGTGTCAATCACCATGCCGTACCGTTTGCCGGTTGGCGCTGCCCCGTGGCCTGCCGCAGCACCGTGAGCATCGGTTTGCGCGCCATGGCCGGCCCCTTCTGATGATGCCCGAACCTCATTTTTCATCAGCATATTCAGGGCAGAAGGCGCTCCTATTCCGGCAACAGCTGATATGCCGGCTATCTTAAGGAATTTTCTTCTTGAACTATCCATTATCTCGCCTCCTTCATTGCCACATCTTCCTGGGGTGCGACATGGCAGTCCCAACAGTATGGATATACAGAAGCAAACTCGTGACAGACATCACAGAATTTCTTCTTGCTGGTGTGGCAGTGCATACAGCCGTTCTGCAGGCTTTTGTCATACAGTACGCCGCCGGCTTCTACTTTTTCTCTTTTCCCTTCACGAATGACTTCATCACGCCATTGGTTCAGGAGTTCCATGTGTGACTCTTTCATATACTGAACAGGTTTCACACATTCCTTGTACCCGACCGGTTTTTCAACCTTGGGCGCCTCAACCTTTGTTCCGGCATTATTAAAGATGGCAAACAGCATGAGGACCACGAAAATAATCAGGCCGGGAATAATTGTTCCTTTGTTGTACATGAATTATCCCTCCATTCCTTCAAGAGCTTCGAAACGGAGTCCCGTTTCCCTCTCTTTTTCGCCGTCCATAATGAGGGCATTGCCGACCATTTCCGAAAGTCCGCATACGCCGACAGTCGGGTTCCAGTATTCCATCAGAGCTGATAGTGTTGCCCGGTCAATGGCGCAGACGCAGCTGAGCATGTTGACCCCGAATTTGTCTACAACATGTTTTACCGCATTGGCCCTCGGCAGGCCGGAGCGCATCCTGAGTTCCATGATCTCACCGGTGTTGAGGCCGGTGCCGCTGCCGCAGCAGAAGGTCTTCTCCCGGATGCAGTTTTCCGGCATCTCGTACCACTTGGGTACCACGTGATCGAGGATGTAGCGGGGCTCATCCAAAAGACCCATGGCCCGGGCCGGGTTGCAGGAGTCATGGAAGGTCGGGATGCGATGCGCGTTACGCATCGGATCAAGTTTCAGCTTGTTGTTTTTGATCAGGTCAGCCGTGAATTCGCTGATATGCACCATCTTGGTTGAGGCCGCATTTTCAAAAACAGTGCCGGTGATCGGCGATTTGGGCACCTCAAGGAAATCGGCCGGACCGTTCATGGTGTCCATATACTGGTGCAGGACGCGCCACATGTGGCCGCATTCACCGCCCAGGATCCATTTGACCCCGAGCCGCTTGGCCTCGGCGTACATTTTGGCGTTGAGTTTCTTCATCATCTCGTTGGAGGTGAAGAGACCGAAGTTGCCGCCCTCGGATGAGTAAGTCGACCAGGTATAGTCCAGACCGATATGCTCAAAGAGCAGCAGATAACCCATGGCGGTGTAGATGCCGGGCTCGGCAAACACGTCCGCGGACGGGGTGATGAAGAGAATCTCGGCGCCCTTGCGGTTCCAGCTCGGCGTGATTCTGACGCCGGTAATCGTCTCGATGTCATCACAAAGATATTCGACGTTCTCCTTCAGGGTATGGGGCTGCAGACCCATGTGGTTACCGGTGCGGTTGGAGTTTGCCGCCGGTTCCAGGATCCAGTTGGTGCCCACGCCGACCAGATGCAGCAGTTCGCGCAGCATCATGGTGATTTCCGCGGTGTCAATGCCGTAGGGGCAGAAGACGGAGCAGCGACGGCATTCCGTGCACTGATAGGCGTACATGAACCATTCCTTGAGAACGCCGACGGTCATGGGGCGGCCCCCTGCCAGCTTGCCCAGCAGTTTGCCGGCGGTGGTGAAATCATTGCGGTAAACGGAGCGGAGCAGTTCCGCCCGGAGCACCGGCATGTTCTTCGGATCACCGGTGCCCAGGAAGAAGTGGCACTTGTCAGCACAGGCGCCACAGCGGACACAGATATCCATGAATATTTTCAAAGAGCGGAATTTGTCCAGCCGCTCTTTCAAGCCGTTTAAGATGATATCCTCCCAGCCATCCGGTAGTTTCCAGTCCTCCTGATCGGGACTCCACTCCCGGGGATTAGGGAACTTGTGGTATTCCACCATGGATTTTTTAGCAGGATAACAGAAGTTGCCCTCCTTAAAAACAACCGGGATATCCATCCACTCCTTCTTGGGGATGGACCCGGTCATTAGGGATGGCTCCCTTACAACACTAACACCTAATTGGTCTGCTTTTGGAATCGCCATTTTATTTATTCCTTTTCAACTGGGATACCGGCATCTTTCATGAATTCCCTGAATTCATCTTCATAAGCCGCATAAGAATGTGGCTTGATTGCCGGATCGTTCCATGGATTAATATGCCGTACTGCACGATTGTTATTTGACATGTTACGTGTTGGACTGAGGAAAACACCGCCCATATGCATCAGTTTGCTGAATGGGAAGTAGACCATCAATGCGCACACAAGGGTGACATGGACAAAGAAAATGGAATGAATTCCAGCCGGCAGTACAGGTGAAAAGGCAGCCAGGCCGGCCGTGATCTGTTTCACCGCCGCGATATCGACCCGGTAGACGTAGCGCATGAGCAGACCGGTGACGCCGATGGCAAAGATCAGAAAAAGCGGAAAGTAGTCAGCCGGCAAGGAAATGTAGCGAATCTGGCGCAGCATTACCCGTCGCAGGAAAAGGAAGGCAATGGCCGCCAGAAAGATGCTGTCGGTCAGGTACAAGCGGGGGGCACCGATCTGCAGCATGCCATCCGCGAATTCAATCAGCGGCACAAAAAATGGAATGGGCTCAGTGAAAAGACGCAGGTGACGGAGAACGATAACCAGAAATGAGTAGTGAAACAGCAGTGCAAAGAGCCAGAGAAATTTGCTGGACCCATAGACCAGTTTCGGCCCGTCATGAATTTCTGCCTTGGTGTTTCTGAAGAGTGACCGGAAAAGGAATATTTCCAGGATCATTCTGCCCAAGACTTCCAGCTTGTTGGATGGACATTCAAGCCGGTCATACTTGATCCAGGGCAGTGATTTTTCCTGCCCGCATGTGGTTGGTATTCGGAATGGTACCGGAGATTTTGCCCAATTGATCACACGACTGACAAACCCCACGATAAACACACCGAATGCCAGGTAGGGCAGCACCACCCCCAACAGATACTGCAGACCTGTTACCTTCCCTCCCAAGAAGGCAACCACGATCAGTGCTAAGACTGCAATGAAGGGATACAGGACTCTCATTTACCGTTACCTCGCCTCAATTAAGTGTGTATAAAGTTCCCGCAGCGCATGCCTGGAAGGCCTGCCGCCTGCGGGGCCACTAAAACTGTAACACCTGCGGTTTTATGCCGCAGGCATCATCAACCGGCACCTTTTCGCCGTCAGGGGCATCCCCGGCCTCTGCCGCCGCAGCTGCTTCCTGGCTGTTCCGGCGCACAAGAGCAGATGGACAGATGGAGCCATCGACAAGAATATGTCTTCCATGCTGGAATTCATTTATTCTCACCTTGTAGATCTGTTCCTTGCTGGCCATGAACATGTCAAAAATGACAAGCGCTGCGGCATCAATCCTGGCGTCAAATGCCAGCCACTCGTTATATGACTCGGTCATTCCTTTTTTCAGGAGTTCCTTGCGGACTATCTCTTTCAGCTTGAAAATGAAAGAAACCGCATCGGAAGCGGAAACCTGCTGAACCGCCCTCATTTTGATGAGCTGTTCAAGATCCGGGGTGATAACCTCATTGTTGCTTGGTTCACAGAGGACATCATACAGTTCTTCAAGCCCGGTTCTGATTTTGTGCCCTACGGGGTTGGCAAACTGGTTCTTCTGCTTTTTAAAGATATGAAATGCATCCGGAGAGAAGCTGCGTAAAATGCTGTCTTCCCATTTCTCCAGGATTTCAACCTTTTTGTCCAGCAGCAATTTTTGTAGTTTTTTTTCCATTGGATACCGTGTTTCAGTAAAGATACCTAGAAGATGAATGACCATTCATATTATGAATGCAACGGTTATCACATTTGTTTTCAATTTTCAATGAAAAAAAATGCTTGCCCCTCCTCCTTTAAACCTGAAGACCGATCAGGAGCCCAGCTTCCCGTTGCACATTTTTCAGCATATCCGGCAGATCCTTTTTCCGGATTGCCTCTTTTTCAGAAAAATCCGCAGGGCAGTCATTGATATCCGGGGCATAGCCGCCCACCGCCGCATCGGTCAGTCTCCGGCAGCCTGTTCCGCACTGGGCCTCTGGTTTTTCTCCGGTAACGGTTGATGGCCAGCACCTGGTCCAGCCCTTCCGTCTCCCAGATTATGACTGACAATTCAACGCTGTCAATCCGTGGTGGCCGGGCTTTTTCATGGCAGTGTCTCAGAGGGTAATTTCCATGCCCTCCCTGGCAAAGAAGATTTCCGTGGCCCCTTGCTCCCCGTTCCGGCAATGTTTTTTTGCCAGCTCATCTATCTGATTATCGGTGCGCATGGGTTCGTGGTGGAAAAGGGCCAGGGCTTTGACCTTGCTGCGGATGGCCATGGGGCAGACATATTCAAAATAGGAATGGCCCCAGCCGGCCTTGCCCGTTTCATATTCAGCCCTGGTGTATTGACAGTCGTAGATGAGCAGGTCGGCGCCGGCCACGAATTTCTCCAGCACCTCATTCTGTTCGCGGGCCACCAGTTCACCCTCGCGGGCCATGGCCTCATCATAGGAGGGGTGGGCCGGATCGGTGATAAACAGGTTGCGGAAGGGTTCGGTGTCGTAGGCGGTGCAGAGCACTTTGCCCTGGTATTCGAAGCGGTATCCCAGACAGAGGATCGGGTGATTCAGGTATTTGGTGGTAAGCCTGATGCCGTCGCCCAGGTCGAATTCCCCTTCCTTGAGGTCGATGTAGGTGATTGAGGCGCCGAGCTCTTCCCCTCGCACCGGGAAATAGCGGTAGGTGAGCTGGCCGCCGACAATTTTTTCCAGGGTGTCCTGCTCGTAGGAGACCGGGCCGTAGACTTTCACTCTGCTGCCGGGAATATAGATTGGAGTGAAAAATGGAAAACCCATGATGTGGTCCCAGTGGGTGTGGGAAAGAAAGATTTCGGTTTGAATAGGCCCTTTGGGCAGGTCGTGCTTCATCATGAAATTGCCGAGCTCGCGGATACCGGAGCCTGCATCGATGATAATCAGCCGGTCAATATCGGGAAAACGGACCTCCAGGCAGGGGGTATTGCCGCCATACTTCATGGTAAGCGGTCCCGGGCAGGGAATGGAGCCGCGTACACCCCAGAATTTAATTTTCATCGGTCACTCCTTGATGAATTCGTAAAAAGTCTGTTTTTACCACGGAGCACACAGAGATCACAAAGAAAATTTTTTTAATTACAATTAGTTGTCTCTGTGAGCTCTGTGCTCTCTGTGGTTAATTTTCAGTTTTTACGAGTCCTTCACTCCTTGGCGATTTGCAGAAAAACCTGCGCCTTTTCTATTTCTTCCTGCACCGTATCATACAGAGCGGCAACCCTGGCCCATTCCATGCCGGCCGTGGCAATGATCTGATCCACCACCGGCACCTCCTGGTGGATATCTCCGGCCGAACCGATAGCAAAGATATTGGCAAAAAGGTTGGCCAGGGCTATGGTGGATACCAGCCCCCGTTTGTCTTCCGGCACGGTTTCCGGGTTATGGTGGTGGGTGAGGCAGGTGATCATGGCGGGGTTGAGCTGCCATTTTTCCCCGATCATTTTACCGGTCAATCGGTGATCAAAACCAAAAATCATTTTTTCCGCCCGCACCAGGCTGCAGCGTTGCAGGTCGGCAAGATCAAGGGCCTGCTGATACTGCTCCGGGAAACAGTTTGACAGCGGAATCTTGCCGAGATCGTGCAGCAGTCCGGTGACAAAGTATTCCTCGCGCAGGGTCACCGGCACATTTTTTTCCGCGGCCAGGGCCTTGGCCGTCACTCCCACACAGATTGAGTGGATCCAGAAGGTGTCCATGGCCAGACACTGGGATTTTTCCTTGCCCAGGGTGCCGAGAATAGCGGTGCTCAATGCCAGGTTCTTTACCGTATTCAGTCCCAGCATGATGATGGCGCGGGTCAGCGAGGTGACCTGATTGGGCAGGGAGTAGTAGGCGGAGTTGATAAGCTTCAAGACATGGCCGGTGAGGACAGGGTCAAGGGCAATGACGCGGTTGAGGTCGTTGGGTGAGGTGTTGGGCTGGTTGCACACCTCCATCACCTTCGTTACCGTGGTTGACAGACTGGGCATTCTGTCGATAAATTCACGAAGTTGACGAAAAAGTTCTTCTTTAGTGTCTAAAGGATTTGCCATCGGCTTCTCTTTCTTATACCCTGCGAAAAAAATTAACCCATCATAGTATTTTCCCCGGCACGGGTCAAGCTGTCAGGAAATGGTGGGCAGGATTCTGTTTTTTCGGTGTTTGCCCACCCGGGCGGAAAGGCATAAAAGCAATATAACTATTATAAAACAATAAAAAATGAAAACAGACAACAAATCATACATTATCGGCATTGATACCGGTGGGACCTATACCGACGCAGTGTTGATCCAGCGGCCGGAAAACAAGGTGATATTCGTCTCCAAGCATCCCACCACCCATCATGATCTCAGCCTGGGGATATCAAAATGTCTGCAGCAGCTGTTTTCCCAGTCCGCGGTGCGGCCGGCGGAGGTGGAGCAGGTGGCGGTGTCCACCACCCTGGCCACCAATGCGGTGGTGGAGGGCAAGGGCGCGGAAGTGGGCTTACTGGTGGCCGGGCCGGCCAAAAATTTCAATTTGCCGGTGGTGTCGACATCGTTTCTGCGGGGGGGCCATAATCACCTGGGCGAGGAGCTGGAACCGCTTGACATGGAAGAGCTGGTCGATGCGGTGCAGCGCTTCAAGAACCACGTGGACTCCTATGCGGTCTGCGCCGCCATGAGCATCGTCAATCCCACCCATGAGAGGATCATGGAAAAGGCCATCAGTCTCATTGATCCGAAACCGGTCTTCTGCTCCCACGAGGTAAGCAATCGGCCGGGGATCAGAGAGCGGGCGGCAACGTCCGTTCTCAATGCCCGGCTCATGCCCATCATGCAGGACTTTCTGCTCGGCATGCAGGACTCGCTCACCGCGCTGGGCATTGCCGGCAAGGTCTCCATTATCCGCGGTGATGCGCGGCCGATGGACATCAGCAACACCCATAAGCAGGCCGCTTACACGGTGGCCAGCGGCCCTGCCGCCACCGCCTGGTACGGGCTGTCCTTCTCGCCCTCCCCTGATGCGCTGATTGTCGATGTCGGCGGTACCACCACCGACATCACGCTGATCAGAAACGGACGGCCGGTTATTGATGAGCAGGGCAGCCTCATCGGCGAATGGCTGACCCAAATTGATGCGGTGCAGATGTCGACAGTGGGCGCCGGCGGCGACAGTCATGCCTCGATCAGTGAGCGGGGCACGCTCAGGGTCGGCCCGGTGCGGGTGTTGCCCCTGGCCATGTCCGACCTGACTCCTGCGCCGTCGTTGTGGATCGGCAAGGGTCTGCTGGACAGATGCGTCATGGCCGAACCTGATATCTCCCCGGAAGAGGCCGGCCAGGACAAGGTTCTGGCGTATCTTGTCAAGCATGGCCCGGTTACGCCGCAGGTGCTGAAAGACCATCTTGACATGGCTGAAATCACCCTGGTGAGCCATCTCAAGGAGTTATGCCAGTTGCAGCTGATCGTGGAAACCGGCTTTACTCCCACCGATGCCCTGCTTGTTCTCGGCCATCTTGCGCTGGGCAACCGCCAGAGGGCAGTGGAAGGGGCGGAAAGCCTTGCCGCCGCGCTGGGGATCGGCATGGAAGAATTCTGCTGGCAGGTGCTTGCCGGGGTTGAGCAGAGAATTGAGGACGCCATTCTCGATCACATCCTGCAAATTGAAACAGGCAAATCCATGACCGGCTTTTTCCCTCACTATCGCCAGAGTTCTTTATTCGACCTGCGTTTTTCGGCCAAAGTGCCGATAGTTGGCATTGGCGCTGCCGCCCGCTATCTGCTGCCCAGGGTTGCCAAAAAACTGGATACAGAGGTTTTTTTCCCTGAATACTATGAGGTGGGGAATGCGCTGGGCGCGGCCCTGATGGCGGTCAGTGGGGCATAACTTTCCAAAATTACTGAAAGAATGAGCGGCTATCCTTATTGACACAGGCGTTTTTGTCGTTATATAAAAAAAGATGATGTCCCGTTCGTCTTGCAGCATGCAAACCAAGCCCGGAGACTAGTGAGCAGCCGGATATGTTATCTCTTTCCAAGAGTTTTTCCCGCACCCTTCTCCTCAATATGAGCATGCTGGTGGCCCTCGCCATCGGCATGCTCGGCTCGCTGTGGATTTTTCAGGAGTATGCAAATTTCAGCCGCCAGGCTGATGCCATGCGGGCGGTGCAGCTCAAATCCCGCAAGACGGAACTGAAAAAACAGGTTGAGAATGTTGTTGACTGCATCCGCCTCAGGAGGTCACAGACCGAAAATATCCTGCGGGATAACATCAAATCAAGGGTTTTAGAAGCCCATGCCCTGGCATCTCATATATACAGCACCTATAACAAGCAAAAGAGCAGCGAAGAAATGCAGGCCATGGTGCGGGAGGCATTGCGCTCGCTGCGTTTTCATGACGGCAGGGGCTACTATTTTGCCATTGCCCTGGACGGTGTTGATCAGCTTTTTCCAGACAATCAGGCACTTGAGGGCAAGAATGTGCTGGATGTGCAGAATGCGCGGGGCCACTATGTCTTCCGCGACATGATCGCTCTGGTGCAGGCGCAGGGCGAAGGTTTTCATTCCTACAGCTGGACCAAGCCGCAGGCCCCGGGCAACGATTTCGGCAAGGTTTCCTTCATTAAATATTTTGCTCCTTTCAACTGGCTGATCGGCACCGGGGTTTATCTTGACGACATGGAAGCGGAGATCAAGCACGAGGTGCTTGACCGTATCAATGAGATGAGCTTCGGCCGGGAAGGATACATTTTCGCCGGCCAGTGGGATGGTCTGGGCCTGGCCGGCTTCGGCAAAGGACAAAATCTGCTTGCCGCAGGTGACCCCGACATAACCAGGGTGGCCCGGGAACTGATTGATCTTGCCAGGGCCGGCGGCGGCTATATTTATTATGTGATGCCGGATATCGACGGCCAGCGGCGGGCCCTGAAAACCAGCTATGTCAAGGGCATTGAAGACTGGCAATGGTATGTGGGGGCCGGCGAATATCTCGATGACATTGAAAAGACGCTGGAGGAGGACCGGGGGGCGATGGTTGCCCGGATGTGGGAAAATATCGCGGTCACCCTCCTTCTGCTTGCCGGTTTGCTCGGCATCTCGTTTGTGATCGCCCGCCGCATCAGCAGCAAAACAAAGAACAATTTCGCCGTTCTCAGCTCCTTTTTCCATAAAGCGGCCACCGAATCGCAGCAGATTGACAGCGCCTCACTGGACTATGTTGAGTTCCAGCAATTGGCGGAATCAGCCAACCGTATGGTGACGGAACGAAATCGCGTCATGAACGAGCTGCGTGAAAACGAAAATCGTTACCGCTCGCTGTTTGACTCGGCCAGTGATGCCATCATCATTTCACAAAATAATATCTGCGTCGACTGTAACCAGCAGGCCCTGCAGATATTTGGCTGCAGACGGGAAGAGCTGATCGGCCAGCCGCCTGACAGGTTGTCTCCGGACGTCCAGCCGGATGGCAGTGATTCCCGGGAAAAGAGCATGAAAAAGAATAAACTGGCTCTGTCCGGTGATCCGCAATTTTTTGAATGGACCCACCACCGGTTCGATGGCTCCGCTTTTGAGGCGGAGGTGAGCCTCAGCGTCATTGAATTTGCCGATAAGGCCTATGTTCAGGCCATCATCCGGGACATTACCGCACGCAAACAGGCGGAAAAGCAGCTGGCCAGGCAGGCTTCAGCCCTCGAGCATGCGGCCGAGGAGATCATTATCACCGCCAGCGATGGCATGATTGAATATGCCAATCCTGCCTTTGAACAGATTTCCGGCTACTCCCGGGCCGAGGCCGTTGGTAAGTCCTTCTCTTTTTTAGAAAGCAAAAAGGAAGACTATGCCTATACCGAGATGTGGGAGGCGATCAGGGCCGGCGAGGTGTGGCGGGGACGGCTCACCTCCAGGAGAAAGGACGGCGGCCTGGCCGAGGCGGATGCCACGGTGTCGCCGATTTTTGATCCTGCCGGCAGCCTGATGGGCTATGTGTTTGTCAAACGTGATGTGACCGAGCAGATCAAGGTTGAAGCGATGTTCCGGCAGAGCCAGAAAATGGAGGCCATCGGCACCCTGGCCGGCGGTATTGCCCACGATTTCAATAATATTCTGTCAGCCATTTTCGGTTTTGCCGAAATAGCCAAACTGGAAACAGAAGATAAGTCAGGAGCGCATCGATGTCTGGTAAAAATTCTCGAGGCGGCGGGCCGGGCAAGAGATCTCGTTAAACAGATTCTTACCTTCAGCCGCCAGACGGATATGAAACCGCAGCCGATTCAACCAAAGATCATCGTCAAGGAGACCATTAAGCTGCTGGAGGCTTCGTTACCATCAACCATTGAGATCCGCTCCAATCTGCAGGCCAATGAGGCGGTCATGGCCGACCCGACCAGCATCCATCAGATCATCATGAACCTCTGCACCAATGCCGGGCATGCCATGCGCAAGACCGGTGGAATTCTTGATATTTCCCTGCTTACTGTCGAGCTGGACCATGACTTTGCCCGGGTGCACCCTGAGATAAAGCCGGGTCAGTTTCTCCGGCTGACCATCAGCGATACCGGCCATGGCATGAGCCATGACGTGAAGGAAAGAATCTTTGATCCTTTCTTTACCACCAAGGGAGAGGGTGAAGGCACCGGCATGGGCCTTTCCGTGGTGCACGGTATCGTCAGAAGCCTGGGCGGCACCATTGTGGTCCATAGCGAGCTGGACAAAGGCAGCTCATTCAGTGTTTATCTGCCGGTTCATGCCAGGCAGCTGGTCAAACAGGAAGACCCGGAGGAAATCATACCCGGCGGGAAAGAACATATTGTCTTTGTCGACGATGAGGAGTTTATTGTCGATATCGCCCAGCAGATGCTGAAGATGCTCGGTTACCGGGTCGTCGGCAAAACTGACAGCAGAGATGCCTTTGCCTATTTCAAGGAGCATGCCGGAGAAGTGGATCTGGTGATCACCGATTTTACCATGCCGCACATGACGGGCTTTGATCTGGCCAAGGAGGTCAGGAAAATCCGACCTGAACTGCCGATCCTTCTCTGCACGGGCTATAATACCGGTTTTTCCGAGGCAGAAATAAAAGAGGCCGGTATCAATGCCTTTATCCTGAAGCCGGTGGTGCGCAAGGAGCTTGCCGAAGTGGTCCGCAGGGTGCTGGACAGGCGGCAATGAGCTATTGACAATGAACAGATAGCCGTTACAATTGTCCTCACTCCTCACTCCTCACTCCTCACTCCTCACTCCTCACTGTCTCCTGATCCCATGTTTGCCCATTTTGTAGCGCAGCACCCTTTCACTGATGCCCAGCGATTCGGCCGCCCTGGTCTGCACCCAGTCGTTTTTTTCCAGAGCCGCGAGGATCATCTCCCGTTCCATTGCCTCGAGCCGGTCGCCGAGATTGCCCTGTTCGCTCGCCTTGTGATAGCGCATTTCCGCCGGCAGATCCGCCATGCGCACCACCGGGCCCCGGACCATGGTCACCGTCCGCTGGATAAGGTGCTCAAGTTCGCGCACATTGCCGGGAAAAGGGTATTTGACCAGGGTTGCCAGGGCATCCGCATCAAAGTGCACCGGTCGCAGACTGTAACGCTCAAGGAAGAAGTCAACCAGCTGGGGAATATCCTCTTTGCGGTTTCTTAAGGGCGGGATTTCAATCTCCAGAACATTGAGCCGGTAGTAGAGGTCTTCCCGGAACTTGCCGTCCGCCACCAGCTGCCTGAGGTCGCGGTTGGTGGCGGCCAGCACCCGCACGTCCACTTCGATATCCGTCTCGCTTCCTACCCTGCTGATCTTTTTTTCCTGCAGGGTCCGCAGCAGTTTCGCTTGCAGGTTCAGCGGCAGCTCGCCCACTTCGTCAAGAAAAAGGCTGCCCGACTGGGCCAGTTCAAAGCGACCCTTCCTTTTGCCGGAGGCGCCGGTAAAGGCCCCTTTTTCATGGCCGAACAGCTCGGACTCAAAGAGATTTTCCGGGATGGCCGCGCAGTTCACCTCGATGAAAGGGGCCTGGCTGCGGGGGCTGAGCA
>ENA-ORXD01000613-ORXD01000613.1-sediment-metagenome-genome-assembly--contig:-NODE-613-length-42208-cov-9.805701_pt1 | contig 42208 bp, 38 predicted proteins | sample MGYA00237862_ERZ511471 | MGnify/ENA metagenome assembly ERZ511471 | reverse complement strand
AGCACGGACTGCCGCGTGTTGTCCGGGTGCGACTACTCGAATCCCGAAGACATCGAGCGCCGCATGCGGAACGAGGACTGGAAGGTGACCTGCGATGTCTTCCTCAGGTTCGTCATGACCCGCTGCGCCGCAATGGCGCGCGAGGGGAAGCTATGAGAAGATACTGACTCTAGTCTCCCTGTCGATCATTTCACCGAATGAATCTTTCTTAAGGATGCCTTTCCGCTTTCCGGAGAGGTGTCTCCTGCCCAATTCACACGGCGATTATTGCGAGCGCCAACACAGGGGATCGTCCGATTTGACAGGGAGGTCCGTGTGTGCTAGGAATACTTCGATGAGAAACAATATGTAGTCACATTGTCTCATGGGTGACCATCTCATGTCTTTCTACTCTTCTGACGGTCGTACAACAAGAGCATACTCAATGTCCCCCTCACACGCCTCCTGTGGGGATGCGGGAAAAGGGTTCGAGACAAGCCATATATTGTTGTAACGGTGTAGCCTTACAGATTGGAGAAACCTTCCATGATCACCTATGAATCCGTCACGAAGATATTCGGTACGGGGAGGGATGCCGTCACAGCCCTCGATAATGTCAGTTTCACCATCCCGAAAGGGGAGATCGTGGTCTTTCTCGGGCCCTCGGGGTGCGGCAAGACCACGACGCTGCGCCTGACCAACCGTCTGGAGACACTCACACGGGGAAACATCACCATCGAAGATCAGAACATCATGGACATGGATGTCGTGGAGCTCCGGCAGCGCCTGGGATATGTCATCCAGGCCATCGGTCTCTTCCCCAACAAGACGATCGCGGAGAATATCGCGGTTGTCCCCAAGCTCCTGGGGTGGGACAAGAAGAGGATTTGGGAGCGTGTCGATGAGCTCCTGAGGATGACCAACCTGGAGCCTGAGCTGTACCGGGACCGGTTCCCCGCCGAGCTGTCGGGAGGGCAGCAGCAGCGTGTCGGTGTGGCCCGCGGACTCGCAGCGGACCCCGACATCCTCCTGATGGACGAGCCCTTCGGTGCCATCGATCCCATCAACCGGGAGCAGATCCAGAACGAATTCCTGAAGCTCCAGGCAAAGCTGAAAAAGACGATCGCCTTCGTCTCGCACGACATACACGAGGCGATCAAGATGGGGGACCATATCGCCCTCTTCGACCGGGGACGCCTGATCCAGTATGAAACACCCGAAGTGATCCTGACACAGCCCAAGAATAAATTTGTTGCCGACTTCGTCGGGGCCGACCGGGCGCTGAAAGTCCTCGGACTCATGAAGGTTTCCGATGTAATCAACCGGAAGCCGAAGAATATTCTCCGCGGAGAGGACGACGCCAGGGAAGCACTGAAGTTTCTCGATGAAAAGGGATTCCGCTACGGGATCGTGATCGAACAGGACCGCCCCATCGGATATGTCAATCAGAAGATGCTCAAGTATGAGAGCGGTCCGGTGCGGGAGTTTGTGGAACCGTTTCCCCTTTTTCTCAAGGAGCGGACATCGCTCAGGGACGTCCTCTCCTTTATGCTTATGTACGACGAGGTCACCCTATGCGCCGTGGACGAAGACGGCCGATTCGGAGGTACGGTCACATATAACGATATACAAAAGGTGGTCAGGGAAAGTTACGCCGATGAGGCGGAATCGCGTGAAGACGAGGTATCACCGTGAGCACGCTGCAATTCATGCTGGATAACTCCGCCCAGGTTTTTTTCCTCTCGTGGGAGCATATCTGGATCGTAGGGTTATCGCTTCTGATCGCCACGCCGATCGGAGTCCCCCTGGGGATTCTCATCACACGCCACGAACAGTTTGCTTCCCGGGTACTGGGCGGCGCCAACATCCTGATGACTGTCCCCTCCATTGCCCTCTTCGGCCTGATGCTTCCGATCCTCTCCGTCTTTGACATGGGTCTGGGGAAGGTCCCGGCCGTGATCGCTCTGGTGCTCTACAGCCAGCTCCCCATCATCAGAAATACCTATACGGCTATACGGAATGTTCCCCCTTCCCTGGTGGATGCTGCCCGGGGGATGGGAATGGACAAGTGGAAGAGGCTCCGGGAAGTGGAAATCCCGCTGGCGACACCGGTGATCATCGCGGGTTTGAGAACGGCCGCCGTCATGAACATCGGCATCGCCGCCATCGCCGCGTACATCGGCTCGGGTGGCCTGGGGGTCTATATCCAGCAGGGGATCGAGCGGGTCTACCCGGAGATGATCCTGAGCGGCGCCATCCTCGTCTCCATCCTGGCCGTGATCGTGGACGGCGCGATGGCCGCGCTGGAAAAGGCGGTCACACCGGAAGGGATCAAGGTACAGAGGAGGCTGATGCGATGAACAGACTGCTCGGCAAACTGAACCGGCTGATCATTGCGTCTATCATCCTGATCGCCGGGGTGACGGCCGAACGGACGGGTCTCATCGAATACCTCTCCGATCCCTACGAATATCCGGTTCTGTTCGAACTGTTCCTGCAGCATCTGTATATCGTCACGGTCAGCATGACCTTCGCCACGATCATCGGGATCGTGGCGGGGATCATCCTCACCCGGCAGCGGTTCCGACGGTACGCGGGGGTCTGCATGTACATCATCGGTCTGGGGCAGACCATCCCGTCTCTCGCCGTCCTCGCCCTGGCCATGAGTTTCTTGGGAATCGGTACACGGCCGGCCATCTTCGCCCTGACCATCTATTCCATTCTCCCTATTGCGCGCAACACCCTCGCCGGGATCACGGCGGTTCCGGCCTCCCTGATAGACGCGGGGAGAGGGATGGGGATGCCCCCCCTCAGGATCCTGATGGAGGTCGAGATACCGAATGCCATGCAGGTGATCCTTACCGGATTCCGGGTAGCCCTGATCATCAACATCGGGACGGCGGCACTTTCATACGTCATCGGTGCGGGGGGGTTGGGCGACCTGATATTCACAGGGATCAGCCTCATGCAGACGGAAAAGCTACTGGCCGGTGCCATCCCGGTGACGCTGCTGGCCCTTACCGCCGATTTTCTCTCCGAGCTGCTGGGGCTGCTCCTGGTGTCAAAGGGGCTGCGCTTATCTGATTAGACAAGACTATTGCGAGGTGCCCTGCGGTGCACTGAGGTTAACCAAGGAGGTGTCGGTATGAAGATATGTGTCAAGTATGCTGTCTGTCTGGTTGCTGTTGCAGCACTCTCTCTTCCGGGTGCTGCCGTTGCCGAGGGGAAGAGTCTCATCGTGGGGGGCAAGAACTTCACGGAACAGTACGTGCTCCCCGAACTGGCCGCCATTCTCCTCGAGCAGGAGGGGTTCGACGTCACGGTGAAGACGGGGATCGGATCGGTGATCGCCAGAAAATCACTGGAGAACGCCCAGTTCGATCTCTACTATGAGTATACGGGGACGGCATACACCGTGTACCATAAGCAGAAGGATGTCGGCATCATGACCGTTCCCGACAAGGTCTATCAATGGGTGAAGGAAACCGATGCCGGAAAGGGCCTTGTCTGGCTGGATCCCGTCCGGTTCAACAACACCTACACCCTGATGATGAAGAAAACAGAGGCCGACAAGCTGGGCATCGTCAGTATCTCGGACCTTGCCGCGCATGTCAACAAGAATCCCGATGCCTTCATTTTTGGGGTCAATGCTGAATTCTGGGAGCGTCCCGACGGGTTCAAAAGGATGATGAAGGTCTATACATTCCGCGTCCCCGCCAAGCAAGTCAAAAAAATGTCGGTCGGGCTCACCTATAAGGCCCTGCAGGAAGGACTGGTCAACTCCGCGATGGGTTTCGCCACCGACGGGAGGATCGCCGCCTTCGGGTTCGTCAATCTGGAGGACGACAAGTTTTTCTTCCCCGTGTACAATCCCGTCCCCGTCGTCAGGAAGGAAGTCCTCGACAGGTATCCGGAAATCAGAACCATATTGAAACCGATCGCGGATAACCTTACCACGCAAGAGATGCAGCGGTTAAACAAGGCAGTGGATGTAGACCACAAGCAGGTCCGCGACGTGGCCATGGAGTGGCTGAAGGACAAGAACCTGATCAAATAATCCCCTCGGAGGTGGAACGGCCGGGCCGTTCCCCTCCCTTTTTACTCCCTTCGAAAGGACCATAACGGGGCCATCCCCCGGCAAGACCGGGACACGCGTTCTCCCATCACAGACAATACGGGACCTCGTATCGGAAAAACTAAAGTTTTACTTACATTTGCCGATTAGAGAACCATGGAATAATTCCCTGAGAGCTGAAGATGTACGTGCAGCGATTATTGTAACCCGAGAAACAGCATCAAAAAGGAGGTAAGGAAACCAACAAAAGGGGGGATAGAGATGGGTAAAGACCAACCAGGTAAATCCACATACAATCTTGCCCTCAAGACTTCGGCTATCAGCGGTATTATCGTATTGTTCTTATTGGCGATCGGCATGGGAATGATCCTGACGATGCAGTCCGGCCTTGTAGATTTTCTCATAGATGAACATGTGCAGCGGGTGGAGGAGAACCTTGATACGAGTATCGAGGAACAAAAGACTGCCTTGCGCGAGCGGGTGAAGATCAATACCGAGATCAGCGCCAATCTGATTGCGAGGATCATGAACGATCTGGCTAAATCCGCGCTGAGAATTACCCTGAAACCATATATGGATTTTGAGGAGATACTGGCGATTCGGGTGCTGGATGACAGGGAAGAGCCATTCTTCGCGATCTGGAAGGACCCGGAGGTGAAAGACGCCCGCACGCTTCCCAAGGATAAGGAGTGGAACGATCAGTTGACATTCTCGGCCCCGTCGGTCTACCAGGAAACTCCCGTGGGGATGGTGAAAATCTATTACTCACACGCGGCGCTGGAAAAGCAGCTGCAGGCAGCCAAGGCCGCCAATCAGCAGAATATCTCTCTCTTCCGCAGAGAGGGCGCAAGACGGATCCATACAACGACGGCCATGCAGGTAGGCCTGTTTCTGGTCATCGTCGCGGTGCTGATTGCTACCATTATGGTATGTTTGCGGACCCTCGCGATCAAACCGATCAGGCGGGTAATCGCCGGCCTGGATGATGTGGCTGCCAGGATATCGCAGGCATCGAGTCAAACTTCTGAATTGAGCCAGGATCTGGCCCAGAATTCATCCCGGCATGCGGCCTCGGTAGAAGAAACGATATCGTCTCTGGAGGAGATGTCCGCCATGACCCGGCAGAACGCCGACAATGCAGCCCAGGCCGATTCCCTGATGGTGGCCACAAGTGCCGTCGTTGATGAGGCCAACAAGGCCATGGAGGAATTGAATCATTCGATCGGCGAGATTTCCAAGGCCAGCGATGAGACCTTCAAGATTCTCAAAACAATCGATGAAATAGCCTTTCAGACGAATCTGCTCGCACTGAACGCGGCGGTGGAGGCCGCCCGGGCCGGAGAGGCCGGGGCCGGGTTTGCCGTCGTCGCCGATGAAGTGCGCAATCTGGCGATGCGTGCGGCGGAGGCCGCCAAAAACACATCCGGATTGATCGAGGCCACCACCAGCAAGGTCAAGGAGGGCTCGGCGCTGGTTGAAAAAACCAATGGGGCCTTTTCCAATGTGGCGGAGAGTTCAAAGAAGGTCGCAAGCTTTGTGAGTGAGATCGCGGCCGCTTCGAAAGAACAGGCCGAAGGGATCAATCAGACCACCAAGGCCGTTAATGAGATGGATGAAGTCGCCCAACGCAACGCGGCAGGCGCGGAGGAATCGGCCTCCGCCTCCGATGAGATGAGCTCCCAGGCCATGCAGATGAAAGGTTTTGTAACGGATCTGGTGGCGCTCGTGGGCGGCTCCTCGGACGGCCGTCGAGCGGTCTCGGGGCCGTCTCTTTCCCGGAGGGGAAAAAGATTTTTTGCGCGGGCGGTCCCCCTGATCGGATCGCGGACACAATCGGCCCGCCCACCGATAGACGCCGTTGATGAGGAGTCGAATCCCGAATGGCCGATTTCGCAGGAAGAGGTTGACTTCGAGCAGGCAGATCACGGGCGGGATGCGGCCGTGTGATGCCGCCGTGGCCGGGAAGCGGCTGATGGTCAAGAGTCCGGACAAAGAGCATCAACAAGAAACCGGGGCGGGAAGCAATCTCCCGCCTCGGTTTCGTTCAGGCCAGTCTTAGATGAGCATTCCGCCGTCACAGACGATGCAGGTCCCCGTGGTGTAAGACGAGGCGTTCGAGACGAGGTAGAGCACCGCCCCGGCCATCTCCATGGGTACGGCGTGCCGGTGCATCGGCACCTTCTCCACCGCGTGCTGGTAAATGTCGTCGTTCGTGAAGAGGGCCGAGGCGAATTTGGTCTCGGTGAGTCCCGGGAGGAGGGCGTTGACCCTGATATTCGCCCCCGCGAGTTCCTGGGCGTACGCCTTCGTCATGCTGATCATCGCGGCCTTGGTGATGGAATAGATCCCCTGGAAGAGGGCGGGGCTGATCCCGTTGACCGACGCCACGTTCACGATCGCCCCGCCGCCGCTCTCGGTCATGAGCCGCGCCGCGTGCTGGATCATGAAGAAGGGTCCCTTCAGGTTCACGTCGTTGGTTTTGTCCCACACCCCCTCGTCCGCCCCCAGCATATCCCCGAAGTAGGGGTTGGTCGCGGCGTTGTTGACGAGGATATCCAGCCGCCCGAACTTTCCTTTGACCTCCTTGAAGAGCTCGCGGATCTGTTCCTGCTGTCCCATGTTGCACGCGATCGGTACGGCTGCTCCGCCGGCCTTCGCGATCTTGTCCGCGACCTCTTTGAGCGCGTCCAGCTTCCTGCTGACGAGGACAACCTGCGCACCGTATTCCGCCAGCGTCATGGCGATCGCCTCGCCGATACCCCTGCTCGCCCCTGTCACCAGGGCGATCTTCCCGTCCAGAGAAAAATCTACCGTCTTCATCCTGTTCCTCCGTTATTCGATGAGAACCACCCGGTTTGTGTGTAAACGGCCCGCTGCCGTTTCAGTAGTTTCGAGCCTGACAGATATACCATTTGCCGGACAACTGCAAGGGAATGGCCGTGAACGATATCGCGATCGGAGCCGGGAAGGCCCCCCGTTTCCTTCTTTGGATACACAATCCATCTCTCAAGATGGTCAGAATATTCTTGACTATCCGGTAAAAACTCTTTAAAAAATACTTGAGGTCTTGGTATTTCGATCTTTCAGTAACAGTGAAAAGAAATGGCTGTCCTGTTATTCGAACGGACGACAGCACCCCGCAGCACGTCATCATAAAGTAACCCCCGCATTCCCTGAGACGATCGTCACCCGTCAACTGAATTGTTTCTCTGCCCGGCTTCTTGCCACGGATTGTTTTCTCCATGGGTCATTGCGCATTTCCGGCACGCTTTTGTACTGCCATTTCCGAATGCTGCGAACCGCCCCCGATCGAAATATGCAAGGGAGTTTTTGATTGCAGTGGAAAGGAGGTGCGCTATGGAAAGGGAGAAAATACGCGAAAACGGAGGATTGACGCGGCGGAGCTTCCTCAAGACGACGGGAGGGGCTGCGCTTGCCGGTGTCGCGGCGGGGACCCTGTTTGCCGGTCCCCGGAAGGTCTTCGGCGCCGATATGCCGAAGAAGTGGGATGAAGAGTTCGATGTGGTCATCGTCGGCAGCGGATTCGCCGGTCTGGCGGCGGCCATCGAGGCGAAGCAGAAGGGGGCGTCGGTACTGGTACTTGAGAAGATGCGGGTATCCGGCGGAAACTCGATCATCAACGGCGGCGTCTTCGCCGTTGCCGGATCTCCAAAGCAGGAGGCCGAGGGGATCAAGGATTCCCCGGACCTGCTCCTCCAGGATATGCTCAAGGCCGGCCTGTACCTGAATCACGTTGATCTGGCGAGGATGGTCGCCGAGAAGTCGCGCGAGGCGGTGGAATGGACGGAGTCCCTTGGAACCAAATACAAAGAACGTGTCACCCACCTCGGCGGCCATTCGGTGCCGCGGAGCTATTCCACCTGGAACGGGAGCGGTTCCGCCATCGTCAATGCACAGTTGAATAAGGTGAAGAGCCTCGGCATTGAGGTGAGAAACAGTGCCTATGTCATGACGATCATCCAGGACAAGAACGGGAGAATCGCCGGTCTCAAGGTCAGGGACGGGTACCGTTTCCCCGACGAGAATTCCGGGAAGGAGAAATACCTGAAGGCGAAGAAGGGGATCGTGCTTGCCTCAGGCGGTTTCAGCCGCGACCTCTATTTCAGGACAATCCAGGATCCGAAACTGACGGCGGATGTGGATTCCACCAATCAGCCGGGGGCGACGGCTGAGGTTCTGATGGAGGCGTTGAGGGTCGGCGCGACGCCGGTCCAGATCTCCTGGATACAGCTCGGTCCCTGGACCAGTCCGGACGAGAAGGGGATGGGAATCGGCTACGTCTTTAACGCCATGGCCGGATTCGTCTACGGCGTCATGGTCGATCCCACTACGGGCAAGCGTTTCATCAACGAACTGGCCGACCGGAAGATCCGTGCCGACGCGATCATCAGGACGGGGCATCCCGCCGTCACCATCGCCGACAGCGAAGGAATCAAACGGGTCCCCATCCTCGACAAGATCCTGGAGAAGGGTGTTGCGAAGAAGTTCGATACCATCGATGCCTTGGCCGCCGCGTACGATATCCCCGTCGAACCGCTGAAGGAAACGATCGGCAATTGGAACAAGTACCTGAAACAGGGCAAGGACGAGGAGTTCGGCCGGTACATGCAGACCGACTCGAAGCCGATTGCAGCGGCGCCATTCTATGCCTGCCGTGCGTGGCCCAAGGTGCACCATACCATGGGCGGGATCCAGATCAATACCAGGGCGCAGGTCATCGGGCTGGATCGGAAGCCGATTCCGGGGCTCTATGCCGCGGGAGAGATTGCCGGTGGCGTCCACGGTGCCGTCCGTCTCGGGAGCTGTGCCGTCCTTGACTGTATCGTCTTCGGGAGGATCGCGGGACAGCAGGTCGCGGCGTAGCAATACGAGGCCGCCAGCGGACCGGTCGATTGCTGGACAGTGGGGTTGTCGTGTGCGGCGGGGCAGATAATGCCCGCCGCACACCACCTCTGAACCCCCGAGGAAAAACCATGAGTATGCTCCGGGAATGTTAACACATTCCTGGAATGGCTGTGGTGATAGTGCCGGGCTCCCGTGCACCATAACAAAAGATGCGGATATGCGCGTGATGCCGGGAAAAAGACTCCAGGATTGCGAGTATGGCATTGGGAAATTTTGCACGACTGCAGGAGGTGCGGTATGGAGAGGGATACAATACGCGAAAACGGAGGATTGACACGGCGGGGCTTCCTCAAGACGACGGGAGGAGCGGCGCTTGCCGGTGTCGCGGCGGGGACCTTGTTTGCCGGTCCCCGGAAAGCCTTCGGCGCCGCTATGCCGAAGAAGTGGGATGAAGAGTTCGATGCGGTGATCGTCGGCGCGGGTGGTGCAGGATTTGCCGCTGCCGTAGAGGCGACGGGGAGGGGTGCGAAAGTGGTGATCCTCGAGAAAACGCCCGTCATCGGAGGGAGCAGCATCATCTGCGGGGGCGCCCTGACCTTCGCGGGGACGGATATGCAGGCCGCTCAGGGAATCAAGGACTCCAATGAGATGCTCTACGACGACATGATGAAGGTGGGCGAGAATGTGAATCTGCCCTCCCTCGTTCAGGCGTATGTGGACCACCAGTTGGAGACCTATGAGTGGCTGAAACAGCTCGGGGTGAAGTTTCTGAAAGTCGGGATCGCCAGCGGCATGAGCGTCCCTCGGGGCCACTACGTCAAGCCGGGTGATGTCCTGAAAATCCTCAGCGATAAGGCCAAAGGGAACGGCGCCACACTGGTCATGAGGTCGCCTGCCCAGAGACTGGTTATGGATGAGAAAGCGGGCAGGATCAGGGGGGTTATAGCCGAGAGACGGGGGAAGATGGTCAGCTACGGTGCCAGGAAGGCAGTCATCCTGACATCGGGCGGTTTTTCCCTCAGCAATGACCTGCTGGCCAAGTTCGTTCCCCCCATGGCCAATGCCAAAGCGATCAACGGCCTGGGGAACCACGGCGACGGATTGAAGATGGCGTGGGCCTACGGTGCCGATATCCAGGATATGCCGTACATCAAGGCAACCTTCGGGTTTACCCTCGACCCGAAGACCATCGCCGAGGACTTTGCCCTGGTCTTCTATCAGGGGGCGATCATTGTGAACAAAGAGGGGAAACGGTTCGTGGATGAGTCGAAATCGTACAAGCTGGTCGGTGATGCCGCCCTTGTCCAGACCGGTGCCATGGGGTTCCAGGTTTACGATGCCGCCGTCCGGGAAGTAGGGATGTCGGATACCTTCGGGCGGACCGCCGGCCTCGAGTCGCGGGGACACATCTATTCCGCGCCGACGCTGGCGGAGCTGGCACAGAAGATGGGCGTCCCGGCCGCCGCTCTCGAAGAAACGGTCAAGACATACAACGCCGACATAGAGAAGGGAACGGATTCTCAGTTCGGCCGGACCACCCTTGTGGCGAGCTTCGGTAAGCCGGTGAAGATCGAGAAACCGCCCTTCTACGCCTTCCCGTCGACCGCGGCGATCCTCGGCACCTACGGCGGTATCCTGATTAACGAAAAAACCGAGGTAATCGATGTGTTCGGCAAGACGATTCCCGGGCTGTACGCTGCCGGTGAGATTATCGGTGGCATGCACGGCGCCGCCTATATGACGGGAACGGCCTTCGGCAAGGCTCTGATACTCGGTAAGCTGGCCGGTAAGGTTGCACTGCAGTAGGATAATGGCGTGGTGGAACATGTGCGGCGGGGAGGGGCACATGCCGGTCCCCGCCGCATGCCCCTTTCAGGTCTCTGCCGGACGATCGTCTCGGGGCAGGATCCGCCGACCGTGTTTACAGCATCGCTCTGTGCAACCCGGGGCACGATGGATGAAACATTCAAGGCCTGCCGGGTTTCCGTGGAGGGAGCCATGAGAAACAATTGGGTCTGCAGGGGGTGGGGGAGGGAAGTGGTCATTCTCGGTATCATGTTCCTTCTCCATTGTCTGGGTGCGGGGATCGCCCCGGCGGCGGAACCGCAGCGGCTTGTGACGGCCCGGGGCGGCGATTGCGCCGCCTGTCACGCAGACGATGCCAAGCTGCCCGCCAGCCACATGGATACGAAGGGGATGGACCTCAAACAGTGCCTCGGATGTCACGGGCAGGACGACCCGGAGCTGACCAATACCCTTCCCCTGAGTCACACGCATCTGCTTGGCGGCATCTCCTGCGCCGCCTGTCACGGCGATGCCGATCCGCCTGAGTTCGTGGGGACCGGTCATTGTTTGACGTGCCATCCGACCGAGCAACTGGTGGCGGCGACGAAGGACGTCAAGGAGGGAAACCCCCACAACTCGCACTACGGCCCGGAGCTGGACTGTGATCTGTGCCACCACGCACACGCACCATCCGAGAACTTCTGCAACCAGTGCCATGATTTCACATTCGTCATCCCATCTCCCATAGCCGAGCCCGAGAAGGTCGCGGCGGGTGCACAGGCGGGAGGCGCACAAGAGCAGTCGGAACCGGCGGAATCGAAGCCGTCCTGCCAGGACTGCCACGGCCAGCCGGAATACGGCGAGAGGTTCGCCGGGTCGGTGCACGGCATCCTCGCGTGTTCCACCTGCCACACCGGGATCGACGACATCTCGGCCCATGCTCAAAAGAAGCAGGTCCCCGGGCTGACGGACTGCGCGAGTTGTCATAAGGACGTCGCCTCGCGATACGAGTATGATGTTCATGCCCTGAAGGCGGCGCAGGCCTGCGTCGACTGCCATACCGATGTCCACGTCCGTATGAAGGACGCCGGTGCTTCGAAGGCAGCGGTGATCAACCGCTGCGCGCTCTGCCATGAAACGGAGATGTACGCCTTCCTGGGCCACGGAAATGCGGTCCTGCAGGGGAACGAAGACGCGGCGGCCTGCTCGGACTGCCACGGACTCCACGATATCCCCTCGTATGCCGACACGGTGCAGGGGCGAGCCCAGGAGCGCGAATCCTACACGCTCGCCTGCAGGTCCTGCCACGACGACCAGGAACTGGCGGAGCGAAACGGTCTGAACCCCTTCGTGGCCGCCGGGTATGAAGAAACCTACCACGGCAAGGTTCTCGCTATCGGGTACCCGGAACGCGCGGCTGGTTGTCCTGACTGTCACAACGGCCACAATATCCTGCCTCCGGACGATCCGCGCTCGACGGTCCATCCGGACAATCTGGTGGAAGACTGCGCGCAGTGCCACGAGGGATTCCACCGGCGCTTCGTCGCCTATGTGGCGCACCCCGATCACAAAGATCAGGCCCGCTATCCGGTCCTCTTCTGGACCAACGTCTTCATGCTTGCCCTCCTCTTCTTTGTCTTTCTCTTTTTCTGGGTCCACACGATCCTCTGGTGGCGAAAGGCGTACTGGCACAAGTGGCGGCAGAGGAAGGCCGTCCCGGCGGACGCGCAGCCCGCGCCACGGGAAGATCTCTCCATCTACGTACAGCGCTTTTCGTGGCGCGACCGGATCATGCACCTCCTCTTGATCCTCTCCTTCTTCATGCTGGTCATGACCGGTTTCCCGCTCAAGTACCATGAGACGCAGTGGGCGAGGTTCCTGATTGATCTCTGGGGAGGCACGGAAATGGCGGGCTATCTTCACCGGGCCTCCGCCATCGTCCTCTGGGCCCTTTTCCTGTACACCTGCTGGCTGAGCCTGCGGTTCCTCTTCCCCGGCGCGAAGGCGCAGGGCTGGGTGGGACGGCTCTTCGGTCCGGAATCCCTCTTCTTCAACCTGGAAGACTGGGAGGATCTGAAGGGGATGCTCCGGTGGTTCTTCGACAGGGGGGAGATGCCCCGCTTCGACCGCTGGACCTACTGGGAAAAGTTCGATTTCTTTGCCGTCTTCTGGGGGATGTTCATCATCGGTCTCTCGGGGCTGGTCCTCTGGTTCCCCGAGGGATTCTCGTATGTCATGCCGGGGTGGATGATCAATGTCGCCGCGGTGGCCCACTCCGAGGAGGCGTTCCTTGCGGCGATCTTCATCTTCACGGTCCACTTCTTCCACAACCACCTGGTGCCGAACAAGTTTCCCATGGAATCGAACATCTTCACGGGGCGCTACACCATATCGGCACTGAAGGAAGAACGTCCCGAGGAATACGAGCGGATCATCGCCGAGAATCGCCTGGAAGGCCTTAAGAGAAAACAGCCGGGGCCTTTTGACCAGTTGGTGGCGGCGGGCATCGGCATTGCCTCGGTCCTGCTGGGTCTGCTGCTCACGATTCTCATTTTCTGGGCGGTCCTCTTTTCGTGAAGGCGGTACGGGGGGTGGGGTGAAGCGGTGATCTGGTTATGGTAAGCTGTCGGTGAAAAACCATACGAACGGATGAGACAGGCAGCCGGCGGTTGCGCTGGTTGCCTGTTTTTTTGTATCACCGGATATACAAGAGGATATTCGCTTGACACGCCACCAAGAAGCCTTCATATTCCGGCTGTGGAATTTCAGCGAAACGGTGTGGCAGAGAGTAGCAACTGACGGGACGGCATCATGCGAACGGTGTACAAGATCCTTGCCTCGGCACGGCTTGCCATATTCCTCTTCCTGCTCCTGGCGGCGACCTCCCTTGTCGGCACCCTGATCCAGCAGGGGCTCCCCCGGGAGCGGTATATGGATCTGTACGGCCCCGGTCTCACATCGATCCTCGCGTGGTTCGATGCCTTCGACCTGTACCACTCGTGGTGGTTCACGGCTCTGCTCTTCTTTCTGGCCGTCAATGTCGTCGTCTGTAACGCACGAAGGATCCCCCGTATCGTTCGTCAGGCCCTTTCTCCACTTCAGAACGGAGATGACAGCATTTTCCGGAGTGCTCCCGTGAGAAGAACACTCGAGAGCACACGTCCCATCGATGAGATCCGGACAAAGGCGCGGAGACTCCTGCACTCCCTCGGGGGAGAACCTGCCGTGACCGCCAGGGAGGGGAGAATCTATCTTACCACCCAGCGGGGGCGCTACAGCAGACTGGGAACGGTTGCGATTCACGGGAGTATCCTTCTGATCCTTGCCGGCGGCCTGATCGGGGCGATCTGGGGTTTTGCCGGGCAGATGATGATAACCGAGGGAACCAGGACGAATACCGTCAATCTTTATGACGGTGGGACAAAAACCATTCCCTTTGAAATCGGGTGCGACGATTTCTCCGTGACCTTTTACGAAAACGGCATGCCCAAGGAGTATCGGTCCGATATGACGATCTTTGAAAGAGGGGGCACGGTTCTTTCGGCAACCATCAGGGTGAATGATCCCCTCAGATACCGGGGGTTGAAATTTTGCCAGGCCACGTACGGCATCGCTGAGGCAAGTGACTTCACGGTTGCCGTCCACGATACCACGACGGGGCAGGAGCAAGTGCTGACGCTGGGACTGATGAAAAAGACGCTCCTCCCGAGCGGTGAAGTCTCCTTCGCCGCCGCCCGGTTCATCCCCGATTTCCAGGGACGGGGCCCGGCGCTCCTGGGGGTCCTCCTCAGGCCTGGTCAGCCCCATGATATCTTCTGGCTCTTCCGCGGCGAGCCGGTGGAGCACGGCGGGCACACCTTCGAGTTCCAGGACTTTACGGCACGTTTCTACACGGGGATTCAGGTGGGGAGCGATCCCGGCGTGCCGCTGGTCTGGGCCGGTTTTATCCTGCTCCTCCTCGGCCTGACGGTGAGTCTCTTCGGGGTCCACCGGCGTCTCTGGGTCAGGATTACCCCCGCGGCGGAGGGCGCGGAGATCGCGATCGCCGCCGATCCCGGAAAAAACAAACAGGGCCTCGAAACACGCCTCGACGAGGCATGCCGAGAGGCTTTCATGGTGTAGGGCGATGGACGATACCTTCCTGATCAGCATAACGACTTTTGTCTATTTCGCAGCCGCCCTCTTCTTTCTCATCGCCGTCGTGTGGGAACGACGGGGGATACAGCGATTCGCTACCGCCGTCGTCGCTGCCGGTTTTATCCTGCACACGGCCGCCATCATTCTCCGGTGGGTCCTCTCCTACCGGCTGGGGATTGGACACGCCCCCCTGTCGAATTTCTACGAATCCATGGTCTTTTTCTCGTGGTCCCTTGCGTGTGTCCTCTTCTTTGCACAGAGGCGGTTTGGAAACGGTCTCGTCGGGACGATTCTTTCTCTCTTCGCCTTCTTTATCCTGGCCTATGTCTCCCTCTCAGGGAGGGTCGATGCCCGGATCCAGCCCCTGATCCCCGCCCTCCAGAGCAACTGGCTGATCAGCCATGTCGTCAGTGCCTTCCTCGCCTATGCCTGCTTCGCCCTCTCTTTCGGGGCCGGCGTGTTCTACCTGATAACAGCGAAAGTGAAGGGGCGGTTGACGGAGCGGCTCCCTTCGCCGGACTTTTTCGATGATCTCGCCTACCGAACCATATCGGTCGGATTTCTGCTCCTGACGATCGGGATCATGACCGGCGCCGTCTGGGCCGATACCGCCTGGGGCCGTTACTGGGGATGGGATCCCAAGGAGACCTGGTCCCTGATCACCTGGTTTCTCTACGGCGCCTATCTCCATGCCCGCCTGGTTCGGGGGTGGCGGGGAACAGGAATGGCCGTCATTTCCATACTGGGGTTTGTCGCGGTCATCTTTACCTATCTCGGGGTAAACTACATCCTCTCGGGGCTGCACAGCTACATGTAAGCGAGGAGGTTGACCCGGGGTGATCCGGGAAGCCGCCACGGAACAGACAACCGCGGGGGAGCATGGACGGTCCGCGTCCCGGGGTGCCGGTTTCGAAATGCGGCCTTACCTATTCCTTGTTCCGGCAGTTCGTTCCCCGCGACACCCATATGAGGAGGGCGATGGAGGCGATCAGGAGCGCGACCATCCCTCCGGCAAAGAGGTACACCGTGGCAAGGTCCCATGCCTCCTTGATCCATCCCACCAGATAGACGGCAAACGATCCAACGCCGAAAACCAGGATGAACTTTATGCCGTAGCCGGTGCTTCTCCACCGGCTGGGCGTGTATCTGGCCACGAGACTGTTCTCGATGGGCTGCATCCCCAGGGAGAAAAAGATATACATGCCCGCCGACAGGATGAGCAGCTCCTGGCTTACGAGCCCCATGAGGATGATAAAGGGGAGAGAGCAGGCATGGAAGGTGAGGTACATCCACCTCAGGTCGTAGCGATCCGCAGCCTTGCCTCCGAGGATCTGTCCCACGATCCCGATGGTGTAGATAATCGAGGCCAGCAGCGTGGCTGCCGCCGTCTTCGCGCCGGTCAGATTCGGCAGGTCGATCCCCCGGAGGAGATCCCAGAGAAACGAGGCCTTGAGTTCAAGGTAGGCGGGGAGAACGACGCTGTTACCCCGGTACACGAGACCGGCGATGGTCATGATGACGCACAGGACGAAGAAATATTTCATATTGTTGTTGCCGGTGCGGCCATTGGTGGGAGGGATATCGGCGTCCGCGTGCACCGGTGTTTCGTCTATGGTGACCATGAACAGGAGAATCCCCCAGATGATCCCCAGCGCTCCGATAATCAGATAGGTCGCTTCCCACCCGATCAGCCAGTTCAGGAGCCCCGCGGCGAACGGAGCGCTGATCATGCCGAGATTGCCCGCCACGCCGTTGATTCCGAGAGCCATCCCCCTGTTCCGCATGCCGAGAGATATCAGCCCCATCCCGGCAGGGTGATAACCGCTGGCAAAGAAACCGATGACGGCCAGAGAAAGCATCATCGCCGTGGAGGTGTGTGAAAGGGCGGTCAGTACTGCGCCGAGGCTCGTCCCCCCGAAGAAGATGATAAGGACGGACCGGTTGGTGAACCGGTCGGCAGCCATCCCCCAGGGAAGGGCGGTCAGGCCGTACAGGAGGTACATGAGGAAGCTCAGCTTCAGGACCTCGGCGAGGTCCATCTTCAGCGAGATCATGAGCGGTATGGCCAGTGCCGGGAATATCATCTCGTAGAAGTGCGTGAAGAAGTGGGCGACACAGGTAAAGATGATGATCTTTCGTTCGTTGGTCATCGATGGATTTTCTCCCTCGTAGTATCGGGTGTCCTGTTCATGGATGGTATTACTCTCCGAGCGCGTAGCGGAACTTCGCCACGACGGTGAGCCGCGCCAGCCCGAACTGTTCGGAGAGAGGCTCGAACGGGGCCGCCGACCTCACGGCGCGAAGGGATTCCGCATCGAGGGCCTCGGAACCCGATGAGATAACGGCCCGGCAATCGGCCAGTGAACCCTCCTGCTCAATCGAGAATTCGATCACGGTGGTCCCTTCCTCCCCCCGTGTGAAGGCGTCGCCGGGGTATCTCCACCGCCGGTCGATCCGTTCCTTTACCCGGAGCAGGTATGGGTAATACTTTGTGTCCGCCCTGTCAAGATCCACCGTATCGACCAGGGCGCCTCTGGCGCGCTCCCGGATATCCTCCAGCGGATCGGGGGCAGTCCTCTCGCCCTCGCCGGCCTTCGCGGCGATCCCGCCGGGGCGTCTCTCGAGGGTGACGGTCAGGAGGTTTTCACCCGCATCCGTACCCCCTCCTCCCCCCCTGAGGCCCGCCAGGGAAAGGACGACGATATGGGCCGCCAGTGAAAGCGCCACGGCCGCCAGAAACATCTTTCGTGTGATCATATCGGTCACGGCTCCCGCCATTATATACGGCACTTTTGCGCCGGTTGTCCATACGGAAATGGTCTTTTGCCCCGTCCTGTGGTAGTATCTTCGTATGCAGAGCGACGAGTATTTCATGGAGATGGCCCTCGCCGAGGCCGAATCCGCCCTGACGTGGGGAGAGGTCCCGGTGGGCGCGGTGATCGTGATGGACGGGGAGGTGCTCGCGAGCGCCCATAACAGTCCCGTCCTGACGCAGGACCCGACCGCCCACGCCGAGATCATCGCCATTCGGAGGGCGGCGGAGGTGCGGGAAAACTACCGGCTCGCCGGGGCGACCCTGTACGTCACGATCGAACCCTGTGTCATGTGCGCGGGGGCGATCATCCACGCGAGGATAGAAAGGCTCGTCTTCGGCGCTGCTGACCCCAAGGGGGGGGCGCTCTCGCTGTATGGCATACCCGGCGACGGGAGGCTCAATCATTCCGTTGCCGTGACGGGCGGGGTACTCGAAAAAGAATGCGGGGAAATTTTGAGTAGATTTTTCCGGGAAAAAAGGATAAGAGGGCGAGTTCAGTAAAAACGCCGTCCGGTTTGTCTTTGCGCGGAGAGGTACCGAAGTGGTCGTAACGGGATCGACTCGAAATCGATTTGGGGGCCACAAGCTCTCACGGGGGTTCGAATCCCCCCCTCTCCGCCATATGAACGAATCCCTTGCGGAGAGATGTCCGAGAGGCTGAAGGAGCACGACTGGAAATCGTGTGTATGCCCACAAAGGTGTACCGGGGGTTCGAATCCCCCTCTCTCCGCCATATATCTTCAGTATCGCCGTATGGCGGCCGGGCCCCGTGGGACGGCGGATTGTGAACCCCGTCAGATCCGGAAGGAAGCAGCGGTAGCAGTCCCGGCGTTTGCTACGGGTTCCCCCGGCTGCCAGCTTTAAAATACATATGCAACCTCTTCGCACAGGGACGCCTATGGAATATCTCGTCCTGGCACGGAAATGGAGACCCCAGCTATTTGAGGACGTCGTCGGTCAGGACCACGTCGTCAAGACGCTCCGGAATGCCGTCAAGCTCAATCGCATAGCCCATGCCTACCTTTTCAGCGGCCCCCGGGGGACGGGAAAGACTTCCGTGGCGCGCATCCTGGCGAAGGCGATCAACTGCGTAACGGGGCCGGCGGAGGAGCCGTGCAACGAATGCGTGAACTGCAAGGAGATCACGGAGGGCTCGTCCCTCGACGTGCGCGAGATCGACGGGGCGTCGAACCGGGGAATCGACGAGGTGCGGGAGCTCCGGGAAAACATCAAATACTCGCCGGCGTCTTCGCGGTACAAGATGTACATTATCGACGAAGTCCACATGCTGACCCAGCCGGCCTTCAACGCCCTCCTCAAGACCCTGGAAGAACCCCCGGCCCATGTCGTCTTCGTCTTCGCTACGACGGAGATACACAAGGTCCCCGCCACGATCCTCTCCAGGTGCCAGCACTTCGACTTCAGGCGTATATCGGTCAGGCAGATAGGGGAAAACCTTCGCCACATCGCGCGGGAAGAGGGGATCGACATCAGCGACGCCGCCCTCTCCTGGATCGCGCGCGAGGGGCAAGGGAGCCTGCGGGACGCCCAGAGCATCTTCGATCAGGTCATCTCGTACGCCGGGACGCAGATCGGAGACGCCGACGTGGAGGAGCTCCTCGACCTGGGGGACCGGCGCCTCGTTTCCGAGCTCTCCGGCGCTGTCCTCGCCCGGGACGCCGGAGCCTGTCTCAAGATCGTCGACGATGCCTACTATTCCGGAGCGGACATCCAGCACTTCTACCAGATGCTCCTGGGGCATTTCATGAACCTGCTGGTCGTGAAGGTGACGCACGGGGAGGGCCTCCTCGCCGATCTCCCGGATCACGAGATTGAGGACCTGAAAACCCTGGCGCAGGGGGCGTCCGAGGAGACCATCCGGCGCCTCCTGGACACCTTAATGGTGGAGGAGAACGACATCCGCAGGAGCACGCAGCCGCGCATCAACCTGGAATACGCCGTGGTCAGGATGGCGTACCTCGAACCCCTGATCCCCATCGACGAGATCATCGCCCGGATCGAGGGGATTGAGGGAAGGCTCGGCGGGAGCGGCGGACAGGCGGCCGCCCCGGTACGGCGTCCCGCGGACGATCGGACGGTGTCGGAGCTTCCTCCCGGACGGACATACAAAAACACGGACGGCGACCCCTGGGAGGCCCTCAAGGGGTTCATCAGGGAGCACAACCCTCCCCTGAGCTCGAAGATAGACAACGGGACGTTCCTGCGGCATGAGAACGGCCGGCTGACGGTGGGATTCCCGAAAGGATACGTCTTCCTGGATGCCGTCCGGAACGCGGCGCAGCTGGAGATCCTGTCGCGGATGGCCGGGGAATTTTTCGGGGAGGAGACGACCGTCGCGATCGAGGTGCTGGAAGAGACCCCCCGTTCCGGCTCCGAGGGGTCGAACAAGACGGGCGGGGTGAACGAGATCAAGAACGAGGCCCTCAGGCATCCGCTCGTACAGAAGGTCATGGACGTCTTCCAGGGCGCCGAGATCGTGGATGTCAGAGTAAAGGCTCAAGGAGGCAATGACAGTGGCACATGACATGGGGAAGTTGATGAAGCAGGCCCAGCAGATGCAGGCCCGGATGATGCAGGTCCAGAAAGATCTGGAGGCCAGGACGGTGGAGGCGACCTCCGGCGGCGGGATGGTGACCGCCGTCGTCAACGGGAAGCATGAGCTGATATCGCTGAAGATCGAAAAAGAGGTGGTCGATCCGGCGGATATCGAGATGCTGCAGGATCTCGTCGTGGCGGCGGTGAACGAGGGGGTGCGCAAGGCGCAGGAGATGGCCCAGGAGGAGATGGCGAAGATTACCGGCGGGCTCAACATCCCCGGCTTGACGTAGAGGGAGTTCTCCTCTCGGCACGGTATCCCCCGCGCCGCGGGAGGAGGTTCAAGTTCAAAGATGCTCAGAGCGAAAGGTGTTCGACAATGACAGGTTACGCCCCCCCGATCCGGCGTCTCATCCAGGAACTATCCCGGTTCCCCGGCATCGGCGAAAAAACGGCCACCCGACTGGCCACTTTCATACTGCATACCTCCGAACAGGATGCGGCCCGGCTCGCCGAGAGCATCATGGAGGTCAAACGGAAGATCCGCTTCTGCTCCACCTGTTTCAACCTGACGGAGAGCGATCCCTGCGAGATATGCGGCGATCCCGGACGGGACCGGGAGATCATCTGCGTAGTCGAGGACCCCGATTCCCTCGTTGCCATCGAGGAGAGCGGGAGCTTCAAGGGGACATACCACGTCCTGCACGGCGTGCTCTCACCCGCCGACGGGATCGGCCCCGATTCCCTGCGACTCCACGAGCTGGTGGAACGGATAAACGCCAACAGCGTCAGGGAGGTGATCCTGGCCACCAACCCCAGCGTCCAGGGAGAATCGACCGCCCTCCTCATTACCAAGCTCCTCCAGGGGAAGGAGGTCTCCATCACCAGGATCGCCTTCGGGATCCCCATCGGGGGGGATCTGAAGTACGTGGACCGGATGACCATGACGAAGGCCATCGAGTTCCGCCGGGGGATGTGAGGCCGCCGCATGAGCGCCATCAGAGAGATACCCTGCGACAAGATCACCGACACGGTGGCGGACCTCTTCATCGGGGCGAGCACCGATCTCGGGGAGGATGTTCTCTCCGCCGTACGCGAAGCCGCGCGATCCGAGGGCACCGCGCTCGGGCGGTACGCCCTGGAGAAGATCATGGAGAACGCGAAGGTCGCGCAGGACGAGGGACTCCCCCTCTGCCAGGATACCGGTCTCGCCGTCGTGTTCGTGGAAGTGGGGCAGGACGTCCACGTGACGGGGGGGGATTTCAGCGAGGCGGTCCAGGAGGGGGTGCGGAGGGCGTACCGGGACGGCTTTCTGAGGAAGTCCGTCTGCGATCCCATCACGCGGGCGAACACCGGAGACAACACTCCCGCGGTCATCCACACGGAAATAGTCCCGGGGGATGCCATGCGTATCATCGCCATGCCGAAGGGGGGCGGGAGCGAGAATATGAGCAGCTCCGTCATGCTGCTCCCGTCGGCGGGTCAGGAGGGAATCAGGCGGCACATCGTGGAGGCGGTGAGAAAGGCCGGGCCCAATCCCTGCCCGCCCACGATCATCGGCGTGGGGATCGGGGGATCGATCGAGAAATCGGCGCTCCTCGCGAAGAAAGCTCTCGCCCGCCCCGTCGGGGAGCCGAACCGCTCGGATCCGCGCCTGTCGCAGCTGGAGCGGGAAACCCTCGAGGAGATCAACGCCCTCGGCATCGGTCCCCAGGGGTACGGCGGGAGGACCACCGCCCTCGCCGTCCACGTGGAGATGATGCCCTGCCACATCGCGAGCCTCCCGGTGACGGTCAACATCCAGTGCCACGTGGCGCGCCACAAGGAGGCGGTCATCTGAGCCATGAAGGATCCTCAACGAATCCATACCCCCCTGACCGGGGAGATCTGTGAACATCTCCGCGCCGGCGACCGCATCCTCCTGAGCGGCTCCGTTATCACCGGCCGGGACACGGCGCACAGGCGGCTGGCCCAGGCGATCAGCGAGGGGAAGCCCCTCCCCGTGGACCTCGACGGCGAGACGATTTTCTATGCGGCCCCTACCCCGCCGCGCCCCGGGCGGGTCATCGGCTCCATCGGGCCGACGACCAGCTGCCGGATGGACGAATTTGCCCCCGTTCTGATGAAGGCGGGGATCCGGGGAATGATCGGGAAAGGGGAGCGGTCCGCCGCCGTCAGGGAGGCCATCGCGCGCCATAAGGCCGTCTACTTCGGGGCCATGGGAGGGATCGCGGCCCTGATGTCCGCGTGCGTAAAAAAGGCGGAGGTGATCGCCTACGAAGACCTCGGCCCCGAGGCGATCATGCGCCTGGAGATAGAGGATTTTCCGCTGATAGTCATCAATGATACAGAGGGCGGTGATCTCTACGAAGGTGCACCTGGTCGCCGCAGTATGGACCCGGGGAGTGCTGATCACCGGAAGTGATGCTATGCGGGGCCTTTTCCGCTCTTCATAAAATCAAGGGCGAAGCTGAGATGTCTGAACATGGCCTGAAGCGCCCCTTCTTTGTCGTGTCCTTTGATCAACGCGGTAATCTGGGCATGATCTTGGGCAATCTCCGCCATCCTGGTGGAAGCTTCCATCCGATAGCGCTGATATTCCTCGATGCTGACAGAGAGATGCTCGTATAAGTCCCTCATGATCTGGATATGGAGAGAGTTCCTCGTGGCATATGCGATCGCCATATGGAATGACACGTCTGCTTCCGCATTCGTTATTCCCTCTTTAGTCGATTGTTCCAGTGTTGCTATACTCTGCTCCATGAGGTAAATATCCTTTTCGGTTGCCCTCTCGGCTGCGAGATAGGTTGCGTTACATTCAAGCCCTATCCGTACCTCCAGCAATTCTTCGATGGACAGATTCTGTCCCTTCATCGCAACAACGAGCGAATTTTTTTCCTCGGGTGCGGGGAGACAGACAAACGTGCCGCGTCCCTGCTTCTGTTCGAGGAAACCCATAGTTGTAAGCCTGTTGATTGCCTCCCGTATCGAGGCTCGGCTGACGTCGAAGGCTGCGGCAAGTTCCCGTTCCGACATCATCTGCTCGCCGGGACCCAGCTTGCCGCGCAGAATCAGTTCCCGGATCTGATCGAAAACCTGATCGGAGATCCGCTTTGGTTTTATTGGAGAGAGTTTCATGTCCATAATTCCTCACTGTTATTGCCATCTACGGCATGACCGTAGATACGAAGCTCACGCCGTTCCCTGCAGTTGGGAGATAGACTGTGCGACAGCCGGCTTCCTCTTCTGATGGAATTCCTTCTTGAAGAGGCATCAATAACCCAAAGAGGGAGAAAATACCTACCAAAAAGAGAAAAATAACACAAAAGAAACTTGCATTGCCAGAATTAGTTAAAAGGAGAAGATCGTTTCGCAATCCTGACACCACCCGGTCTGGGTTCGTGGCCGTGGAATACATGAGGTCTGAACGATTTCTCTGCGCTGTGAGGAGGCTTCGGGCATTCATCGATAAAATTATGTTTCTATTCATGTTTATGGCGACACTCCAGTAATATATCCCTTTTTATCATAACTATCCAATACAAAAAAGCACCCTCTTTGTCCAGGGCGAGCCATCTTCTCAGGCGGGCAGATGAGGCCGCCACTGTCTGTATCAATGGTATGACCACTTGATATTTTGGGTTAGGTCGTCATGTCATCAAACGGTATGCTGCATTGTGTCTATCACAGATACGGAGAGGAAAACAACGAAGGTGTGCCCGTATTATTAGCTTAATATTAGATATATATATCAAATCACGCATAATTTTATCTGAGGAATTTTTTCTTGACCTTGATGATTTTTTGTATTACACATGCCCACAAGGGGGGATTAAAGGTCCATCCAGATAATGGTCAGACCTTAGTGCTCCGAGCCGGTTATCGGCCGCTTAGGGGCATGTATGCCGGATCTCATTCCGTTCTATTGTCAATCTCCCCTCTTTGCTGCCATACATCAATCTTTTAGGGAAGGGGGGTGAAGAGTTTCCTGGTTGGTCGAATTCATTGGTCAGTTGTGCCGTACTAAAAATACAGAGAGGAGAGAGACATGAAAAGAATTATAACAATGGCGTTAAGTACCCTTCTTATTATCTGTTTTACGGCGACCATTTCTATCGCGGCGGAGAAACGCGGTAAATTCGGGGTAGATCCCCGTCATGACATCGCCAAGCGCGTCAGCTTCAAGACTTCCGACGAAAAAGTAACCTGGAAAATGGTCATGTCCTGGAGCAAGGGGCTGCTGTTTTACGATATGGCCGTGCATTTCTGCGACAGCGTCCGCCTGGCATCCGCCGGCAGACTGGATATCAAGCCCTTTTCAGCGGGTGAACTGATCCCGGCAAACCAGGTGTTCGACTCGGTCTCCAAAGGCTCCGTTCAGATCGCGCACTCATCGCCGCTCTACTGGAAGGGAAAGAACGAGGCGTTTGTGGCCTTCGCGTCGGTTCCCTTCGGATTGGATGGTGAAGGATATAACATCTGGCTCTACGAACGAGGGGGGCTGGAAATGCTCCAGGAACTGTACAAACCCTATAACATGTACGCCCTGCCAGCGGGCCAGACCGGTCAGGAAATGGGGCTGTTTTCGAACAAACGGGCAACAAAGATGAGCGACTTCCAGGGCATGCGGATCCGCACCCCCGGCTGGTACATGGACATCATGAATAATCTGGGCGCGTCGGTCAGCCCCCTGCCCGGCGGCGAAGTGTATCTTGCCCTGGAGCGCGGCGTCATCGATGCGGCGGAGTATTCCACACCCGCCATCAACTACCCCATGGGGTTTGACGAGATCACCAAGTACTCCATTCAGCCGGGCGTGCACCAGCCTGGTTTCCAATGCGATATCATCATCAATCAGGCGGCCTGGGACAAACTCCCCGAGGACCTGAAATGGATCGTCAACATCTGTGCCATGGAAACCCAGCTGTGGTCCTACAACTGGATCAACGGCCTGAACGCCAAGGCCATTAAAAAGTTCAAGGAAAAAATCGAATTTGTAAAAATGGATGAAGAGACCCGCATCAACTTCCGGAAAACCGCCAAGGCATACCTGGATGGTTTGAAAGAAAAGTATCCCGATGTCAAAAAAGTGCTGGATTCTCAGGAGGCGTTCATCGCGGAGTTCGTGGACTGGCGAGATGCCCGTTCGGGCGTAGCCCCATGGCCCTATGAAATGTATATTCAGGGCCGGACGAATGAGTAATTCCGGTCACTATCCGGAGCCTTGACACAACAGGGCGGCGGCCCGCGCCTCCTGAGGCGCTGACCGCCACCCTGTTACACGGGATGTGAACACGATGCCCTGCGAAAGGAACAACGGCATGTTAGACAAAATTTCCAGCGCAATCGATAGATTTAACACAAAACAGGGACAGCTCAGCGCCCTTCTGGCACTCCCCCTGCTGCTGGTGGTGGTCTACGAGGTCGTCATGCGCTATATCTTCAACGCCCCCACCGTCTGGGGCTTTGAGGCCACCACCTTTCTGTACGGCGTGCACTTCATACTGGGGCTCGCCTACTGTGATATCCTCGGCGGTCACGTGAGGGTGGATGTCTTCACCGCCCGTTTGCCGGCCAAAACCCAAGGCGTGATCGGCCTCCTGACCAATCTGGTCTTTTTCATGCCCGTCATGGTGCTGATGACCGTCTTCTCCTGGAGATACGCATTTGCCTCCATTTTGCAAGGAGAGCTCAATCCCACCAGTTGGGCGCCGCCGGTGTATCCCTTCAAAACCCTGATGGCTGTCGGGTTTTCGTTCCTCCTGATTCAGGGCTTTTCCAACCTGATCCACAATATCAGGGTGTTGCAGGGAAAAGCGGAAGGGGTGAGGTAACCGGCCATGAGTATAGAATTTATGACTGTGGCGATGTTCGTATCGCTCATCGCAGCCATTATTTTCGGTCATCAGCTCGCCTTTACCCTGGCCGCCATAGCAACCCTGTTCGGGCTTATCGACAACGGATTCAATATCCCGGCCCTGTTCAACATGTTTGCCAACAACGCCTGGGGCATCATGGAAAACTACGTGATGGTGGCCATCCCGCTCTTCATCCTCATGGCCCAGCTCCTGGACCGCTCCAAGGTCAGCGACAAGCTTTTCGAGGCGCTCTACGTTGTTCTGGGGCGCACCAACGGCGGTCTCGGCCTGGCCGTGGTCGTGGTATGCACGGTATTCGCCGCCACCACGGGCATCATCGGCGCTTCGGTGGTCGCCATGGGCCTCCTGGCCACCCCGGCCCTGCTGCGCAAGAACTACCAGAAGGAGTTGACAAGCGGTATTATCTGCGCCGCGGGGACCCTGGGCATCCTGATACCGCCCTCCATCATGATGGTCGTCTACGGCGGTTTAACGGGCCTGAAGGAGACCTCCGTCGGCAATCTGTTCGCGGGCGCGATCTTCCCGGGCCTGGTCCTGGCCGGCATGTACTTTCTCTATATCCTGGTGCGCTGCAACATCAACCCCCAACTGGGACCGCCCATCTCACGAGAAGAAGCCGCCCAGTACACCGCCGCCCAGAAATGGGGAATGACCCTGAAGTCCCTGGTCCCCCCGCTGGCGCTGATTTTCGCGGTCATGGGGACCATCCTGGGCGGTATCGCCACGCCCACCGAGGCGGCCGGCATGGGGGCAGCCGGGGCCGCCATCCTGGCATTGGCCAACCGCAAGCTGACCTGGTCGGTACTCAAGCACAGCTGTTACGACACCCTCAAGACCACCGCCATGGTGATGATGCTCTTCATCGGCGGCAAATTCTTCAGCACCGTGTTCCTCAGCATGGGCGGCGGCGACGTGGTGGCCGACGTGCTTATCGGGTCCGGGCTCAACCGCTGGATCGTGCTGCTCATCATGATGTTCATCGTGTTCATCATGGGGATGTTCATCGACTGGGCCGCCATCCTCATGGTCACCGTGCCGATCTTCATGCCTATCGCCATGGAGCTGGAGTTCAACCCCCTGTGGTTTTCCATACTCCTCTGCGTCAACCTGCAGACCTCCTTTTTGACCCCGCCTTTCGGCTACGCGTTGTTCTATTTCAAGGGGGTCGCGCCGGAGGAATACACCATGATGCACATTTACCGCGGCATCATTCCCTTCGTGGTCATGCAGGTGCTCGCCATGGTTATTCTGGCGCTGTTCCCGGGCCTGGTAACCTGGCTGCCGGCAGTCTTTTTCGGCACTTCATGAGACCTGTGCAGCGAATGGGAGGAGATATCGCTGCCACGATGAATGGGATCTCACGTTCTTTCATGTGAAAACAAGGGGCAATGCGGACATGGCGACATGGTAAAAGAAGGCTGAGGCCGGAGTAATCGCGTCACAGTGACATACGGCATGTCATGCCGGTGTGCGGGTCACCGGCTGATTGCCTGCGTAGGGACTCGATCCTGAAAGCAGGTCATTGTGGCGCCGGTCAGCCCTTCTGCAATATGGTGATGTTGGATAACCTGCAGACGGTATATAATATAGACATGCAACCGGACGCATCGATTGGCATGATTTATGTGTGAGGCTCGTGAAAGCGCACGGAATGCGCGCCCTGAAATCCCGGCATGGCTGGGTTTTCAGTGCATTGTAATGTGCTGTTCTCGTCAAGCGCCTGTCAGGGATACAACGGTGGTGTCACGTAAACCATAGGAGCAGTATCAATGTTACGAGAAGAAACGATAAAGAGATTTCGTGAGATCGTGGGGGAGGATGGCTACCTGGATTCCGTTGAGGATTTGATCAACTACTCGTACGATTCCTCCGTCGATGAGGCAATGCCCGATTCCGTTGTATTCCCGAAGAGTACGGAACAGGTGTCGGCGGTCATGAAAGTGGCCAACGAGGAGGGGATCCCGGTCACTCCACGGGGCGCGGGGACGAATCTCAGTGGGGGGACCGTGCCCCTGAAGGGCGGAGTGGTGCTGGTATTGACGCGCATGAACAGGCTCATCAAGCTGAGCAAAGAAGACCGGTACGCCATCGTCGAGGCCGGCCACACCAACCTGGACCTGCAGAACAAGGTCAAGAAAGAGGGACTCTTCTATCCCCCGGACCCTGCTTCCTGGTCGGTGAGCACCCTCGGGGGAAATGTCGGCGAAAACGCGGGCGGGCCCCGGGGCGTCAAATACGGCGTGACGAGAGACTGGATACTGGGGCTCAAAGCCGTGCTGGCCGACGGCCGGATCATACAGGCCGGGGGCATTACCGCCAAGAACGTCACGGGGATCGACCTCGTTTCGCTCTTTACCGGTTCCGAGGGATGCCTGGGGATTGTAACGGAGGTTACCGTCAAGCTGCTCCCCCTTCCGCCGTTTCAGCAGAGCATCCAGGCCTTTTTCCCGCAACTGGACGGGGCGAGCAGGACCGTTGCCCGGATCATCGGGTCGGGGATCGTCCCCGTGGCGCTGGAGCTCATGGACAAGGTAGTCGTGAACATGATCGAAGATTCCGCCCACATCGGCCTCCCCCGGGACGTGGAGGGTACCCTGCTGATCATGGTTGACGGCGAGGAGGCGACCTGCCGGAAGCAGGTGGAGGTCATGGAAAAGATCTGCAGGGAGGAGGGCTCTTCCGCCATCCAGGTAGCCCAATCGGCCGAGGAAGAGGATACATTGTGGCTCGGCCGCCGGAGCGCGTTCGGCGTCATGTCCCGGAAGAGGCCCACCTGTGTGCTGGAGGATGTCACGGTCCCGGTCAGCAACCTGCCGGCAATGATCAAGGGAACCGTCGAAATCGGGGAAAAATACAACCTCACGATCGGGGTGATGGCCCATGCCGGGGACGGCAATACCCACCCCATGATCGTAACCGACAAACGGGACAAGGAGGAGTGGGAGAGGGTGGAGAAGGCCGTTTCCGAGATGTTCCATCTTGCGGTGGATCTGGGAGGGACGCTGTCCGGAGAACACGGTATCGGCCTCTCGAAAAAGCCGTTCATCCCGCTGATCATGAACGAGGACGCCCGGCGGCTCATGGTGGAGATCAAGTCCGTCCTGGATCCCAAAGGAATATTGAATCCCGGAAAATTTATCGAATAACCGGCCTCCTCGGGCCACGGGGATGAGGACGTTGTGAATATGATGGAAAGCAGCAAGCCTTTATTGAGTGATGTCACCGGCGAGCATGTCTACCATTGCGCGAAATGCGGCCTGTGCCTGAATGCCTGCCCGGTATACCGGGAGATGCTCGTGGAATCCCACAGCCCCCGCGGCAAGGTGCAGCTCGCGAAACACATCATAGAGGGTGATCTCGAGATCACGGAGCATATGCGCGACATCCTCTTTTCGTCCTGTCTCCTCTGCGGTTCCTGTGTGGCGGCCTGCCCGAGCGGCGTGCGCCAGGATGCCCTCTTCTCCGGGTTGCGCTGGCGCGCCGCGGAGCGGTACGGCCTCGGGTTCACGAAGAAGCTGTTTTTCCAGGTGCTGTCCCGCGGGTGGCTCATGTCCACCTCCGCGTGGTTCGGGAAGTGGGTTCGCAGGATATTCAGCGGGCCGTGGATCGAGAACAGAATGAAAGTGGGGAATCTGCCCGTCGCGGGAATTCCTCCCATGAACCCGAAACCCTTCAACGACGAATTCCCCGAAATCGTCAGACCGGAAGGGGCGGTCAACGCCCGTGTCCTCTATTTTCACGGCTGCGCCACCAACTACGTCTTCGGCGCTGTCGGCAGGGCGGTCGTGTCGGTCCTGACCCGCATGGGGGTGGAGGTTGAGATTCCGAGAAACCAGTCCTGCTGCGGCCTGCCGATTTTTCTCTCGGGGGATCGAAAAACGTCTCTTGCCTGCATACGGGAGGTGGTCGGCACCTTTTCCCGGAAAGACGTGGACGCGGTTATCGTGGACTGCGCCACATGCGGCTCCGCCCTCCGCAATGAATACGTTCACATCCTGAAAGAGCTCCGTGACCTCGGGGAGGGGGCGGATGACGGTCTGGTGGCAGCCGCCGAACACCTTGCCGATATCACAAAGGATGTCTCGGAATTCATCGATGCGCACCGGGACTGGCTTCCTCCCTTTGCGCCGAACCGGGGGGAGAAGATCAGGGTCACCTACCATGACCCGTGCCATCTGGTGAAGGGCCAGAATGTCGGTGTCCAGCCGCGCCGCCTCTTGAAGCTCCTTCCCGATATCGAGTTCGTGGAGATGGCTGAGGCGGACAGGTGCTGCGGCGGCGGAGGGGAATATCAGATCGAGTACGGCGACATGTCCGCGCGCATCACGGATCGCAAGGTGGAGAATGTGCTCAAGACGGGTGCCGGGTTCGTGGCGACAGGCTGCCCGGGGTGCGCGATAACGATCGGCGCGCATGTGGCGAAAGATCATGTCATGGCCATCCATACCGTGCAACTCATTCAGATGGCCCTGGACGGCACACGGCCGGAGCAGGGTGCCGGCGAGATTCCCCCCCGCTGACCGTCACCAGGGACGAGACGCCTGTCGTCCCTCCGTCATTTTTTTCGTTTTCATTCAAAAGAAGAGGTTGACAGATACGGGTTTATTATTTACAGTGCACATTTCCTGAATTCACGCAAGGGAGATTTTCCGTATGATAGAGATACGATGGCATGGAAGGGGCGGTCAGGGGGCGGTGACGTCGGTCGAGACGCTTGCGCTTGCCGCTATCGGAGAGGGACGGTACGCCCAGGGGTTCCCCAGCTTCGGACCCGAGAGGCGCGGGGCGCCGGTGGCGGCGTTCAACCGCATCGACGACAAGAAGATCCGGGTCAGATCGGGGATCTACAACCCCGACGTCGTCGTGGTTCTCGATTCGAGCCTCATGGGCTTGGTGAACGTGGCCGAGGGACTGAAGCCCGGCGGGACCCTGATCGTCAACACCGTCAAATCCCCCGAAGAGGTGAAGAAAGAGACGGGATTCAAGGGGACCGTCGCCACGGTCGACGCGTCGAAGATAGCGCGCGAGGAGATGGGGGTGCCGATCACCAACACCACCATGATCGGGGCGGCCGTCAAGGCGACCGGGGTGGTAAAGATCGGGTCGGTGAAAGAGCCGTTGAAACACCGGTTCGGACGGATAGCCCAGAAGAACATAAACGCGATGGAACGGGCTTACAAGGAGCTCAAAATAGCAAAGTAGTTCAAAACCGTGAGGTTGATTGTCTTATGGAAAAAGCGAAGAAATGGCCGGAAAAGTGGCAGGAACTGAACCCGGGATGCATGGTGCTCAGACCGGGGAGCGCGCGGGAGTATCACACGGGGACCTGGCGGTCGCAGCGACCCATATTCGATACCAACAGGTGCATCAAGTGCGGTGTCTGTTACATCTTCTGCCCGGAGGGATGTATCCACCAGGGTGCCGACGGATACTTCTCGGCGGATCTCGATTACTGCAAGGGGTGCGGAATCTGCGCCCACGAGTGCTGGCCGGGCGCCATAACGATGGTGGAGGAGGGATAGGGATATGTCGAAGAGAATCGGTATGGAAATAGCGCTCGCCGCGGCCGAGGCGGTCGCCCTGTGCAGACCGGATGTCGTCGCCGCCTATCCCATTACACCCAACACCCATATACCGGAACACCTGTCGGATATCGTTGCGGAGGGAAGGATCGACACCGATTTTATCTGCGTGGAGTCCGAGCATTCCGCCCTGAGCGCCTGCTGCGGCGCGTCGGGCGCTGGCGCCCGCGCCTTCACGGCGACGAGCTCGCAGGGGCTCCTGTATATGGCCGAGATCGTTCCGATCGCATCATCCATGCGTCTTCCCATCGTCATGGCGATCGGCAACCGCGCCCTGTCAGGTCCGATCAACATCTGGAACGACCACAGCGACATCATGTCGCAGCGGGACAGCGGCTGGATCTCGCTCTTCGCCGCGGACGGCCAGGAGACGGTGGACATGATGATCCAGGCCTTCAAGATCGCCGAGCACCGGGACGTCATGCTCCCGGTCAATATCAACCTGGACGGCTTCCAGTTGACGCACGTGGTGGAGCCCATGCTCCTCCCCGAGCAGAAGGAGGTGGACCGGTTCCTCCCTCCGTACAAGCCGTACGCAGCGCTCCACCCGGACAATGCCGTTTCCATGGGCTCTCTGGGGATGCCGGATATCTTCAACGAGGCCATGCAGGCCAAGGACCATGCCCTGATCAGGTCCAAGAAGGTAATCCTGGAGGTGTGGAAGGAGTGGGAGCAGCTGTTCGGCAGGAAGTATGAGCCCATCGGCGCGTACCGGATGAACGGTGCCGAGGTCGCCCTGTTGACCCTCGGGTCGATGGGGGACACGGCCGAGGTCGCCGTCGATGAGATGCGCAGCAAGGGGGTGAAGGTGGGCCTCCTGAAACTGAAGCTGTGGCGCCCCTTCCCCACGGAAGAGTTGATCAAGGCAGTGAAGGGTCTCACGTCGCTGGCCGTGATCGACCGGGCGGTCTCCTTCGGCGGGGCCAATGCCCCCGTTGCCGCGGAGATCAAGGCGGCCCTGTACGATCAGAAGGAACGGCCCCTGATCACGAACTACATCATCGGGCTCGGCGGCCGCGACGTCGTCGTCGACGATTTCGTCAAGATGGTTGAAAAGACCATCGACGCCCGGAAGAAGAAACCCAAAGAAGCGTACGAAATATATGGAGTGAGGGGATCATGAATACAGTAGCGAACTTTGATTTATATGCTCCGCGGCTGGCGGACAAGGAAGAGTACTTCAGCGCCGGGCACCGTGCCTGTTCGGGGTGCGGCGAGGCCCTCGCCATCCGCCTGATGTGCAAGGCCCTGGGCGAGGATACCGTGATCGTGAACGCCACGGGGTGCATGGAGGTCGTATCGGTCGTGTATCCCACGACGGCATGGAACCTCCCCTGGATTCACGTCGCCTTCCCCAACTCCGCCTCGGTCGGCGCGGGGGTCGAGGCCGCCCTCAAGGTCCTCCGGCGCAAAGGAAAGATCGCGGACCGGCGGATCAAGACGGTCTGCATCGGCGGGGACGGGGGCACCTTCGATATCGGTTTCCAGGCCCTCTCCGGCGCTATGGAGCGGGGGCACGATCTCCTCTATGTCTGCTTCGACAACGAGGCGTACATGAATACCGGCATCCAGCGTTCCGGCGCCACGCCGATGGGCGCCTCGACGACCACGAATCCCGCCGGCGCCGCGAGCCAGGGGAAGAACGAGTGGAAGAAGAATATCGCCGAGATCATCGCCTCCCACAACGTCCCCTACGTCGCCACGGCCTGTCACAGTTACCCCATCGACTTCATGAACAAGGTCAGGAAGGCGCGTGAGATCGAAGGCCCGAGCTACATCCACTGCCTGTCGGTCTGCCCGACGGGTTGGAGGGTGCAGACCGAAGAGAGCATCAAGGCGGGACGGCTGGCGGTGGAAACGGGTGTCTTCCCGCTGTACGAGATCGAGAACGGGAAGTACACCATGTCCCTCATGCCGGAAAAGCTGCGGCCCGTGGAGGACTACCTCAAGATCCAGGGGCGGTTCCGCCATCTGACCCCCGATTACATCCAGAGGATACAGAAGAGGGTCAACCTGGAGTACAGCAAGCTGCTCGACAAGGTTGAGAACCTGCATTCCTGGGACGAGCTGGAGGGATAAATGATGCGGGTAATGGCACGCGGGGAGACCCTCCCCGGTGTTTCTGGTGCATACACTACACGGAATAAGGTGCTTGAGAATGAATACAGTTGCATTTAGCAGTTGGAACGGCAAGGTCGTGGACAACCGGAGTGGAAAGGCGGCGAAGGCTGTCGCCGCAGCATTTCCCGCGCCCGAGGGCACGGTCGCGGCCATGATGGGGTGGAACGGTCTCGTGGTCAAGAATGCCAAGGCAGACATACCATCCCTCACCTTCAACTACCTGAAAGAGGCGCGAAAGGTCTCCTGCGGCGAATGTTCCGTCTGCATGATCGGGATCGACCGGCTCCTCGACATCATCGGGGATATGGCCGGCGGGAAGGGAAGCAAGGCGGACCTCTCGGAGATGCAGGAGATCGTCAGGCAGGTAGCCGCGAACAGCAAGTGCAGTTTCGGCCGTTCGGCCCTCTTTCCCGTCCTCGATGCGGTCAAATACTACAAGGCCGATTTCCTTGCCCTGATCAGCGGTGAGAAGAAGCTGGCAAAGGGACCCTACGGGGCGACGGTGACGGCGCCCTGCGTAGAGGCCTGTCCCGCGAGTCTCGACATCCCCGGCTACATCGAGCTGATCAGGAACAACCGCTTCGAGAAATCGCTCGACCTGATCCGCCGGGACTGTGTCCTCCCCGGCGTCATCGGGCGCACCTGCACCCACCCCTGTGAAGACGCCTGCGTCCGCAAGGATATCGACGAATCCCTCGCGATCAGGCTGCTCAAAAGGGCGGCGGCCGACGTCGATCTCTCGCAGGGGGGCACGCCGTTCGGCACCCCCGCGAAGGGGAAAGGGGAGAAGGTTGCGATCATCGGCGCGGGACCGGCAGGCCTCGCCGCCGCGTGCCAGCTTCGACTGAAGGGGTACGGTGTCACCATCTTCGAGTCCCTCCCGCACGCCGGCGGGATGGCCGCCGTCGGGATCCCCGACTATCGTCTCCCCGCGAACATCCTCAGCTACGAGATCGACCTGATCAGGCGGATGGGCGTGGAGATCAAGCTGAACACGAAGATCGAGAAGCTCAATATCAAAGACCTCAAAAAAGAAGGGTACGGCGCCCTCTTCGTTGCGGTCGGCGCCCACCAGGGGAACAAGATCGGCGTCGAGGGAGAGGACGCGGGATATGAAGGTTTCGTGGACGGGGTCAGGTTCCTCCGGGATATGAACCTCGGCACGAAGATCGAGCCTGCCGGGAAGGTCATGATCGTCGGGGGCGGAAACGTCGCCCTGGACTGCGCCCGCAGTTGCGCCAGGCTCGGCTTCAAGAAGGTCGAGATCATCTACCGCCGGTCGCGGGCCGAGATGCCGGCGAGCGACGAGGAGATCGAGGGGGCCAAGGAGGAAGGGATCTCCATCCGGTTCCTGGCCGTTCCCGTCAGGATCATCGCGAAGAACGGAAAGGTCGTGGGCGCGGAGTGCATCAAGATGAAGCTGGGAAAACCCGACGAGGGCGGCCGGAGACGGCCGGTCCCGGTCAAGGGATCCGAGTTCATCGTCAAGACGGACATGATCATCGCCGCCATCGGCCAGCGCCCCGAGCTTCCCGCGATGGACAAGAAGGTCGGCACGACCGCCTGGGGGACCATCCAGGCCGATCCGCGGACCCTGGCGACCCGGATGGAAGGAGTCTTCGCCGGCGGGGACTGTGTCTCGGGACCGGCGACCCTGATCGAGGCACTCGACATGGGGAACCGCGCCGCAGAAGGGATCGACGCCTACCTCAGCGGGGGCGGCACGGCAGAGCGGGTATCCTTCGCGGGGGTCGATCTGTGCAAGCACAGGGGACGGGGCCTCGTGGTTAAGAATCCCGCGCTCGACGTGACCTTCATCGATCCGAAGGAGCGGGCCGGGAATTTCGAAGAGGTGGAGGGCGGATTCAACGCCGCCGACGCTATGTGTGAGGCGCAGCGCTGCCTGCGGTGCTACCGGGTAGTGGTCTGGGAACAGGCGTGATACTAAAGAGCGGATAAGGTGACGAGAATGCTTACGATCGTAATAAACGGGAAGAAGGTCAAGGCGCAGGAAGGTTCAACCGTCCTGGAGCACATCCAGGCACTGAAGATAGGGATTCCCACCCTGTGCTATCACGAGGAACTGTCCCCCTTCGGGGCCTGCCGCCTGTGCAGCGTGGAAGTGAAGACCAACGGGAAGTGGCAGATCGCCACATCGTGCAACACCCCGGTCGAGGGCGGCATGGAGATCAGGACCGACTCCGACGCGGCGAAGGAGAGCCGGAAGGCCGCCGCCGAGCTCCTCTACTACAGGTACCCCGAGACCCGGGCGGTCAGAGAGGTTGCCCGGAAACTGGGGGTAGAGGTTGCCCCCGAGCCGGCCGAAGGGCACGACTGCATCCTGTGCGGCCTGTGTGTCCGGACGTGCCGCGAGGTCGTGGGCGTCAGCGCGCTGACCTTTCAGGACAGGGGCCCCGGGCGTGATATCGCCGAACCGAAGATCATCTTCGACCCGAACGCCTGCATCGGGTGCGGATCGTGCGCCTATGTCTGCCCCACCGGCTACGTGCAGATGGAGACCGACGGCGAGCGGCGGATCATCTGGGACAAGGTCTTCAAGATGGTGCCCTGCCCGGTGTGCGGGCGGTATTTTGCGCCGGAAGACCAGCTCAGGTATATCAGCAGGACCACCGGCGTCCCGTTTGGCGATCTGGCTGTTTGCGTCGACTGCCGGTAGAAAATAGGTATTGTAAAAGGAAAGACATTCTGATAGAAGCACTCTTCGCTTTTTGAGACAGCACTATTCCCCAGTAGCTCAGTCGGTAGAGCAGATGGCTGTTAACCATCGGGTCCGTGGTTCGAGTCCGCGCTGGGGAGCCAGAACAATAAAGCCCGTTTTTTTAAACGGGCTTTATTGTTTGCAGCATCAATCCGCAGGGAGCCGGCCGGAGTGTGGCACGTTTATCTTTGCGATAAAAAGGGCCAGTTGTATACCGGTATCACAACAGATCTGTCTCATCGCATGAAGCAACACCAAGCTATCCTCTTATACTCCGAAGAGCATGATGACAAGATCTCGGCGGCCAGGCGCGAGAGAGAAATAAAGGGCTGGCGTCGGGAAAAGAAGTTGAAACTGATTGACCGGTGCCGGTGAGCTTGCCCTGAGCGTATGCGAAGGGAGTCCGCGCCGGGGAGCCAGAACAGGAGAGGGCGTCCATGATTAACATGGACGCCCTTTGTGTTTTTGATGTACTGCGGATGCCCGTTAATCCCGATACTTGAAAGCCGGGATACATCCCTCCCACGATGATCGGCGCCACATGCTCCGTTTTGTGGCCACTATTTTCTTGACATGTAAATTCATTGCCGTTTAAGCTCCTCGCACCCAAAGCACAATTTTATCAAAATATGTGCACCATTTGGTACACGCAATGCCTTATCGAAACAGGGTACGGGTTTACCAATCGAACGGAAAGGGAGGCACAGGTATGGGCCAGGTAGAGACCGAGGTACTGATTATCGGTGGCGGAATTGGCGGTGCTGCCATAGCCAGGGAACTGTCCAGGTACAAGGTTGACGCGACCCTGGTTGAAAAGGGGGCGGATGTCGGCCAGGGGATTACCAAGTACAGTTCCACCATCATGAACCAGGGGGCAAACGTTCTCGAGTTCAGATCGGAATATCACAACAGCCGGCTGGTATGGGCCGGCATGCCCCTGATGGAACCGCTCTGCCGGGAGCTTGATGTTCCCTACAAGAAGATCGGGTCGCTGGAACTGGTGGAAAATCAGGCGGGGATGCGTCACCCTCAGAAGATGATGCGTCGGTTCAAGGACTGGCACGGCAAGTATCTGCCGGCCGACATAGAGCCGCTCCAGTTTATCGACAGGGACACCCTTCGCCGGTGGGAGCCGAATGTCAACACGAAGTACATCGGCGCCCTCTATGATCCGAATATCGCGGTGAACGACCCCGTCCGGCTCACCATTGCCCTGGTCGATAATGCCAAAAAGAATGGGATCAATGTCCTTATGGAGACCGAGGTGCTGGACATATCGGTAGGGACCGATGACTTTGAGGTGCAGACGAATAACGGCTCCATCCGGTGCCGGTACCTGATCAACGCGGCGGGGGAATATGTGAACGAGGTGGCGCGGATGGCCAACGCCGATGACTTTGCCATGTATCCGGTCAAGAGCTACCAGGCCGTCCTGGACAAAAAGGTGGGGGGACTGATCAATCATATGGTCCTGTCGACGCAAAACGGGATGGTGTCCCCGACGATCCATGGCAATCTTTTCTTCGGCATATCACCCGGGACACAACGGCTGGGAAAGGCGCACGATCACTCCACCGACAAGAAGCTGGCCGATGCCGCACTGAGGAACGCCCAGACGCTGGTGCCCGACCTGTCGGCCGGCGACATCATCAATTCCTTTGTCGGGTTCATTGTCTTCCGTAATTTTGAGATCGGATGGCACGAGTGCACGGTCGGTGTCTCCCGGTGGGTTCCCCGGTTTATCAATGCCAGTATCGGTTTCCCCGGGATCTGTGCCGCCCCGGCGGTCGGCAAGGAGATGATCGAGATACTGACCCAACAGGGGCTGCAGTTAGAGGAAAATCCCCGATTCGATCCGTATGAGAAGGCGATGCCTGATTTCAGCGATCTTCCCGATGAAGAGAAGAGCACGCTGATTGCCCAGGACTCGAGATACGGACATGTGGTCTGCCGGTGCGAGACGGTGACCGAGGGTGAGATCGTCGAAGCCATCAGGCGGGGGGCCAGGACCCTGGACGGAGTGAAGTTCCGGTGCAGACCGGGCATGGGGCGCTGTCAGGGCGGGTTCTGCGGCCCCCGGGTCACCAAGATTCTGGCGCGGGAACTGGGTATCCCTGAGGAAGAGGTGACGAAGAAGGGCGGAGAATCCCGGCATCTCAAGTACAAAAGCAAGGAACTACTGGAGGCGCAACGATGAAGCTGCAAGACATAGATGTAGCCGTGATAGGGGCCGGGCCGGCCGGCATGGCCGCCGCGATCAGGGCAAAGGAAGCGGGGGCGGAGCGTGTCGTCATCATGGAGCGGGCGGAGGAATTGGGGGGACTCCTGCATCAGTGTGTGCACAACGGGTTCGGCCTGCTCTATTTCAACGAGGATCTCACCGGCCCGGAATACGGGCATCGCTTTATTGAAAAGGTGATGGATACCGGCGTCACGCCGCTCCTGGAAACGATGGTCGTCAGGCTTGGCGAGGACCGGCAGATCGGTGCGGTCAACACCCGGGAAGGGTATATCACCTTCAGACCAAAATCGGTGGTGCTGGCCATGGGATGCCGGGAACGGAGCCGCGGGGCGCTGAATATCCCCGGATCGAGGCCGGCCGGCGTGCTCACCGCCGGAACCGCCCAGCGATTTGTCAATGTGGAGGGCTTTATCCCGGGGAAAAGGGTGGTGATCCTGGGCTCGGGTGATATCGGGATGATCATGGCCCGCCGCATGACGCTGGAGGGTGCCCGGGTGGAGGCGGTGGTTGAGATCCTCCCCTACATAGGCGGTTTGATCAGGAATGAGGTGCAGTGCCTGCATGATTTTGACATACCGCTGTTCCTGAATCACACCGTCACACAGATCCATGGTGAAGAGCGGGTGGAGGCCGTGACCGTTGCCCAGGTCAACGGCAACCGGCAGCCGGTTCCCGGTACCCGGAGGACGATCGAATGTGACACGCTCCTCCTGTCGGTCGGACTCATTCCGGAAAACGAGCTGTCGGTCATGGCGGGGGTACAACTGGACCCGGTAACCGGAGGAGCCCTGGTCGATGAGACGAGGCAGACGAATATCGCCGGTGTATTTGCCGGGGGAAATGTCCTTCATGTCCACGACCTCGTTGATAACGTCTCCTGGGAGAGTGAGCTGGCGGGGGAGAGTGCCGCCCGCTTTGCTCTTGAAGGAAAGCAGGGAAAAAGAGGAGCAATCGCAGTCAAGGCGGGGAGAAACATCAGATATGTTGTCCCCCAGACCATCACCGGTCAGAAGGATACCACCCTCTATATGAGGGTCAGCGAGCCGGAAGAGACGGTGAGCATCAAGATAGGCGACATCATGACCAAAGGAGTGAAAGCGGTCAAACCCAGCGAGATGCTGAAGATCGAGCTGTCCGCCGAGAAGCTGAAGAAGCTGGCGGCGGGGTCACAGGAATTGATCGTAGATTGCGAGAAGAGGGGAGGGAAGTAACGTGGCACAGGAGAAGGCATTCATCTGCATTGGTTGTCCCTTGGGATGTGCGGTAACACTGACCGTCGACGATGCCGGCGAAGTGCTTGAGTTTGCCGGTAATAAATGCAAGGAAGGAAAGAAGTACGTACTGGAAGAATATCGGAATCCGGTCCGTACCCTGACTGCCACCGTTTTGACCGAAGGGAGCGCCCAGCCCCTGCTGGCGGTCAGGACCAGCAAGCCGATCTTGAAGACAAAACAGGTGCAGGGTATGCAGGTTATAGCCGGGGTGAGGGCGAAACCTCCCCTGAAGATGGGTGATGTCATTGTACCCAATCTGCTGGATACCGGTGCTGACCTGGTGGCCAGCAGTGATCTGTCTTCCTAGACAATACATGAGGGGGTAATTTTCTAATGGAAGAAATAACTCTGGAAATGGCTGAAAAAATGCTCGAGGCTGCTGAAAGGTGGGCTGCGCTCTCCGGCTACCCGAGCAGCATCGCGGTCGTTGATAAGGCGGGGGCGGTGATCGCCGTCCATCGAATGGACGGTGCCGGCCCGATGACAACGGATATCTCCATCAACAAGGCCTTTTCAGCGGTGTATTCAACCGCGCCGACCCTGATGCTGGCCCGGATGATTGACCCGCGCATGGCAGGTCCGACACCCGGCAGCGGAGGACTCGGGCTCCTGACGCAGGCGAAGCTCCGCCTTATGTTCATCCCCGGCGGCAATCCCATCAGGGACGGAGAGATGAAGGTGATCGGCGGTATTGGCTGCAGTGGTGTTCCTGATGGCGTCGGTGAAATAAGTGATACCACCGTTGTCCAGGCCGGGTATGCCGCCATCTATGAGGAGCATGATTAAACCGAGCTGAAACGAGATACCGAGGGGGCCCGTACTATGGTTATGAATATGGATATTGCCAAGAAAGTGATTAAGGCTGCGATACAGCAAGCCCAGGAAATGGATAAATTGTGCAGCGTTGCCGTTGTTGATGACAGGGGGTTTCTGGTCGCCCTCCACCGGATGGATCGTGCGCCGATCCCGACCGTCGACATCGCCCGGGACAAGGCCTGGACGGCGGCCGCCTTTCGGATGCCGAGCTCGGATATCGTCCAGTTCGGTGACCCGTCAAACCCGGGCTTTGGATTTAATACGCAAAACTGGAACGACCGCCTGACGACGATCCCCGGCGGACTGCCGATCAAGGATGGCGATGAGGTCATCGGGGGGGTCGGGGTCAGCGGGGGAACGCCTGAAGATGATGTCGCTGTCTGCCGGGCGGCTCTCGCCACGGTATTTAATCCGGATTGACCATGAAATTCATGTCCGACATCCCCCGCCTGCGGGGCTGTCGGACCTTTGTGCCTGTTAATCCCGATCACATCGGGACACTTTCTCTACGCCATCGTCTTCGCGATGTCCCCCACGGTTTCCAGGGCGTGTTCCGTCCGCTCAGACCAGAAGGCGGCGTTGAGGCGGATGCAGTTTCTGAACCTCTCCGGCGCCGTCGAGAAGATCGCCCCCGGGGCGATCCCGATCCCCTCCTCCAAGGCCGCTTCGTACAGCTTCAGGGAGTCCACCGTCTCCGGCATCTCGACCCAGAGGACGAAGCCCCCCTCGGGATGGGTGACCCGCGTCCCCGCGGGGAAGTGGCGGCCGACCGCATCGCGCACCTGGGCCGTCTGCCGGGCGTAGGTCCTGCGGAGTTTGCGCAGGTGCTGATCGTAGCCGCCGTTGGTGAGGAATTCGGCGATGGCGAGCTGCGTCGGCGACGCGGTGGCGATGTTGAAAAGGGTCTTGAGCTCCTCGACCCTCTCGCGGAACCTGCCCGGGGCGATCCACCCGACGCGGTACCCCGGCGCCAGCGTCTTGGAGAAGGAGGAACAGAGGAGGACCAGCCCTTCCTCGTCGTACGCCTTGGCCGCCGTCGGTCTGGCGGAGTCGAAGGCAAGGTCCCCGTACACGTCGTCCTCGATCAGGGGGGCGCCGTGCCTCGCCAGGAGCGCGACCAGCGCCTTCTTCCGCTCGTCGGTCATGAGGGCGCCCAGCGGATTGTTGAAATTCGGGATGACCAGGCAGGCGTGGATCGGGGTGCGGGTCATGGCGTAGGCGAGGACGTCGAGGTTGATTCCCTCTTCCGGGGTGGAGGGGATCTCCAGGACCTTGAGCCCCATCCACCGGATCGAGTGCAGGAAGGTGTAGTAGACGGGGGACCCGATGGCCACGGTGTCCCCGGGACGGCACACGGCCTGG
>ENA-ORXD01000612-ORXD01000612.1-sediment-metagenome-genome-assembly--contig:-NODE-612-length-42303-cov-6.091484_pt1 | contig 42303 bp, 51 predicted proteins | sample MGYA00237862_ERZ511471 | MGnify/ENA metagenome assembly ERZ511471 | reverse complement strand
GGGGCGTGGCGCAGTCCGGTTTAGCGCGCTTGCATGGGGTGCAAGAGGCCGGAGGTTCGAATCCTCTCGCCCCGACCTTACAAGACCACAGACCTCTTACAGTCAATGAAAAAGCCTGTAAGAGGTCTGTGGTTTTATGATTCAAAAAATCGCCTATTACCAGAGACCTATAACATTTTAGCCCCAAAAGGGTCTGAGATTGGAGGTCAAAATGGAGTTGTCTAAAGCTATTATGGGATTTGAGATCTTCTTGCGTGCAGAAGGGTATGCCATTTCAACCGTTGAGCTCTATTCATACTGTTTGAATAATCTAGTCAAAGCTATTGGGGATATTGAATTGAGTGAAATGAACCGGAATCAATTAAGGTTCTTCCTGATAGGCTTACAGGATCAGAATCTTTCTCCTTCCACAATTGAAAATCACTGGAAAGCAATCCGCACATTTAATCGCTGGATGAATACTGATCTGCAACTTCCCAGAGTAGACAATGACCTGGCCCGGCCAAAATATAAGCCTGCAGAAATCACCCCGTTTTCTGAAGGAGAGATTCGGAAATTATTAAATGCTTGCAGCCGCACAAGCCTGGCAGAAACAAAAAACAGGAAGAAATTTACAATGCCGCGGCCAACTTCTCAACGAGATCAAGCCATTATTCTTATGCTTTTGGATACAGGGCTTAGGGTTTCAGAGCTTGCGAGGCTCAGTATTCAAGACGTCAACCTTGAGAATGGAGAAGTGTTTGTCAAACCATTCAGTACTGGTAGAAAAACAAAATCCAGAGTGATATTCCTGGGAAATTCATCTCTTAAAGCAATTTGGAAATATCTTTCTACTCGAAAAGATGCAAAGCCAACTGACCCAGTTTTCTTATCTTCGACCGGTGTGCCTATGAATAAAAATTCAATACGCCATTTTTTGGTGAATATTGGAAAGAGAGCAGGTGTAAAAAACGTGCACCCGCATCGATTCAGGCACACGTTTGCAATACAGTATTTAAGAAATTCAGGAGATATTTTCACTCTTCAAAGAATGCTTGGACACAGTTCACTTTCTATGGTCAAGCATTACTTGGCTCTTGCTGATTTTGATGTAAAAGCTGCCCACCAGCGAGCATCTCCTGCAGATAACTGGCGCTTATAAATTACTCAACACACCCCAGAGTGAAGTTCTGATCGTGTAATCCAGGGCACCATTTTCATTGAAATTAAAAAACACCAGGCTGCCATCTGGATTCTCTTCACAATCAACCGTGTTGATGTATTCATCCCAGGAAGCCAAGACGTTCGCCCAGCGCCGAGCCTGGTTATCCAGATCATTAAGAGTAACCTTTGCGTACATTTGTTGGTGGACTTTCTGATCTTCGCTCTGGTATTGCCCACTCTTAACGGTCCATGTTAGTTTTTCACGAACCGCTTTAACTAGAGCGATTTTAATGATGCCCAGAAATTGTCCGTTCTGAGATAATAGACTGAGTTTTTCATACTCGGAACCTAATAGTTTTGCCATTTTTACCTCCTACAAAATCCAAATAGGTTGAAAGTTGCCGGCTGGCACAGGGAGAAATTCAAGTCCGAAAAGGTATTCTTCATAAACGTAGGTAGTCCAAGTATAAGGTCCTCCTCCTTTTTTATACGCCGCTCCACCTTCATAACCTGTACCAGTCAGATGAGAAAGAAGCGTTTGTCCAGCTGTTTGAGCGTTATTTGTACCCGCATTTTGCTTGTAAAATTCTACAAATAAAAGTCCTGCAGCTAAAGTGGGATTAAAAGAAAGGTTTCCTGGACTTGGCAATTGGCTAACGTATTGGCTTGCACTATCAGTGTTCCAGCCTATAGCTTCCCATATTCCGAGAATAATCCCTCGATTTTCTCCAGTGGCATTCACTTCAACCAAATAATCTCCAGGTGTAAGATCTTTTCTACCATATACCCCAAATCCTACGTTACTTCCAGAATAATACTTTAATGTATCAGGGTTAACGCCCCCAAATCGCACATAATTGACCCCTCCCAATCCGCTTTTATTGAAGAGGAAAAGGAGAAGGCAAGCGGGCGTTTTGCCAACAGGAATATTCACCGTGGAAGACCATGTACCAGTGGTACCTGAAGAACGTGTATCAAGAAGGACAATATCGATTGCCATTAGTTTTTAATCCCACGAATTGAAAGCATCAGCTTTTTAATATTAGTAACTGATTCAGGAAAGAATGAAATCCAATCTCCCGCATTTAGTAACTTTGTCCATGCAGCAATATTTGGAGTAGCGACGGTAGAACTCGAAATTACCGCTTTTGAACCACCACAAATAGAAGCCCAAGATCCACCCAAACTGGAAGCCTTCCTAATATCAATTGTGATTGATCCAGCTACATCAGACCAAAGTCTAACAGACTGAATTGTGCAAGAAAATGGTATTTCTACCCAGCCAAGATAAGAGTTTATGGGAACAGGCAAAACCCCATCCCCTAAGACTACTGTCAATCCAAAATACTTTGTAGAATCAAGCTCGGTTTTAATTTCATCAACAGACCTTGAAATGACACGTTCATCAATAATATCTACTGAATTAATAGTGTTTGCTCCGCCAATGACACTGATTTTGGCTAAAGGAATTTCCCATATTGATGAAGTCTGAGTCAAATCGGAAGCAGTTGGACTGGCAGCTGGAGTACCTTCAAGAATCAGAAAATCAATGCTATTCAATGTCCAATCCAACCTTAGCACAACTCTATCGATTCGATCCAATAACAGGTCTGCTTCAGATATTGATAATACCTCTTCAGAATCCGATTCAAAAAAATGACCCTGAATCCAAGCTCGACCTGGTTTAACTTTTACCTGCATTCCTGTGCTATCTGCATAAACTTCAAGTTCATTTAGGACTCCAGAAATCACACCAGAATCACGCCAATATCGTGCCATACTGGACCAATCAGATTCATACAATGGCACTCCATCAAAAGGGAAGAAACGCTTTGTCATACTATCACCTCCAGGTGATCGACTCGCCGGCGAATATCTCGCATCCTCTCAAAAAGTCCGCTCATAAAATTCATCTCTCCCATTCCAGGTGTACCTACCACAGGGATGATCATTTCACCATTTTTCTGGTCGACTTTGACATTAATCTCCCGGATCGCCTGTTCAATACGTTGCCCATCAATCATCACAGTAACAAGATCTCCAATGTTCCAATGATCAAAAGCTTTCAATCCTTCTAATTCTGCAATTTTAAATTGCAGAGAAAATCGTTCGGAGTTTTTCGCAAGTTCCTCATTTAAAGTTTGTTGAATTTCATCTTCCTGGTCAGTGTCTCGTCGATCTCGAAAACTTTCAATTCTACCAAATTGATTAACGCTCTGAACCCACGACACTTCCCGCACAATTCTAGAAGTCAATTCGCCTGATGCACCACAAATAACTGCATTAGCTTTCGCAGATTCAAGGGTGTAATCAAATTCAAGCATCGTGCCAAGTCCAAGTGAAAAGACAATCTCACCTCGTTTATCAGATGGCAAAAACACTTCAAAAACTCGGTTTCTCACCTGAAAGCCCAATTCATCACTACTTTGCAGAACGGTTTCTTGTAAAAACTCTAAAAGATTCTGGAATCGCCCATTTCTCTCAACATAATTTCCCCTTGCTAAATCCACCTGGATGCTCAGCAATTGGCGGGTTGGAAGCGCTCCTGGCCCAAGATTATTATTTACAAAATGTTTTAGGACTGTTTCTAGCGGACCTGATGCAGAATCATGCGCCTGGCTTGTGAAATTTCCATCTGGTGCCGGATAGACTATGCGGTCTGAAAGAAACGCATTTTCGTCAGGCCCACCTACCAGCATCTCATTCCTTGAGTCATCCTGATTTCTTTCAAAACGCCTTACCAGACCTGTTATCAGGTGAATTCCATTTCTTCGAATTTGAATACTACCTTTCCATGTGATTAGATTCGAGATTTCGCTTTCTGCCGGCAGTGTCAACAAAAACTTTCCAACATCATTAAACCGAATAACAAGATCTAATCGAGTAAAATCATCAATCTGTCCCACTCTTTGACCAGTATTATCAAGAACAAATAATTCATAATTAGCCATATTCACCTACGCAGCCAGGAAACGTTCAACATAATGAACAATCACCTTGCTAGACTCATTGGTATTGCTCAATTCAATTTGCACCTGGTTTTCGCCTCTTTGTAATGGCCATAAAACGGACTCGGGGCTAAGTCTATAGAATTGATTACTGCCATCACCCATTTTTACTGCCTTGAATCCCGGTCGAGTATCAATCTCTAAAGTGTCCTCTTGATTAAGGGTAATACTGACTTCCAATTCCTGACTAGTTGTGAAGTTAACTACTTTTAAATTTTCACCTGGACCATACACTGTCCACACCGGCCAGCATTCGGTATCGCCCTGATTTTCCAAGCTGCGTGAAGAAAACACTGCTGAATTCGATAAGACTAAAGGAAAGATTGGAAAGAATGGGACAGCACCACCTGAAACGAAAGTAGTCACACGTTCACTTACGGATTGCCAAAAAGGCTTCCAAGCCCGAAAAACCAATACTACTTCTCGCCAGGAAAAACCTGTATCTTCATCTTCAAGCCCGCGGACATATCGGCAAATTAAATCTCTTTGTTTACCATCTGCAGAAGTCACTCGCAGCCGGCCATTTCCCAATTTGGGATTCATTACTCTGGAAAGACTTCTTATTTTCTCCCTAAGCAACGATCTACTAGAACACTTCACCAGTAAATGGATATGAACATCCCTGCCAGCCGCTTTCACCATTCGGACTTCACCACCATCTGAGGTAGGGAAATCATCAGTCACAAATTTAAATTCAGGCATATCCAGGCCGGCGCTCCCCTCAAGGATAAATAGATCCTGACCATTATGTAAATCTGTAGAACTACCTGAGGAATCAAGCCACATGACATCTTCAAGCATGTAGAACCTCCAGGCGTTTCAATTCGCGCACCAAATGAACTGCGGTTGATTCCCCGTCTCCACCCTGAATTGTGATGTTATATTGATTTCCACTACTTCTACCACCTACAAGGGCTTCTCTGGCTTCCTGATTGCTTAAAATTCGACCATTGATTGCAGGGAAGAAGGGTTCTGGACCTCGCTCGCCAACAATGTATGGACGCCCAGCAAATACTGAGCCGCCAATAGCTTCGCCTGATGGTTGAGGTATCGAAGGAATAGATCCTGACTGGTGAATATTGACAAAGATATCAATTGTATTTTTATCAGCCCAATCTTTCAGTGTTTTTGCAGCCGCATGGATAGCGCCAACCTTTCCCGCTGCTTTTTCTGCTGCATCTCGGATTGAATCGAAGTGAGCCGCAATTTTTTCTGTCAATCCGGGCATTGTCTTCGTTGCCAATGTGCTCAAGTCCTGTGTGACCGGTTGAATGAACTGGGTTTGAACATTGTTGGCTGAATTTTGAATAGTGGTATCCAACTCTTCAAAGCTCTTACCAGTATTGTTGACATGACCAATCCCTTCAGATTCTAAAGAAGCCAGGTTGGTTGTAATATTCTGTACGCCAGTTTCAAGCCCACCAATGCTTTCAAGAAATGGTTGAACCTGGTCAGGAGATATCGCAAATTTCTGAAGGAATGCATCTATATCGATAGAGCCATCAGCAGCGTCTGCCCGGAAATAATTAATGGCTTCTCTTGCTTTTTCAATTGGAATGATCCCACCTTCTATTGCAGCATTAACAATGTCCCAGTTATCTGCTGCCACGATTGAAGCATCATTCATCAAGCCAAATTGTTTCCCCAATTCTTGATATTTAACTGTAAGCGCACCAGTAGGGTCCCCAGTTTCTTCGATCTTCGTTTTCAGCGAATCAAGGGCCATTCTGGCATAATCTGCGCCCGAAGCATTCTTCAATTCTTCCTGCAAACTTAGTTGAGCAGAAATCAATTCTCCGGTTTTCTGATTGGCTTCACCAAGCTCATCATTAAATCCACTGAATTGGTCAGTAGTTTGCCCTGTTGTTTCACCCAAAGCCTCAACAATAGCGCGGTAATCTTCATTCAGTCCAAGCCCGGCCTCTATCTGCTGGGCTGAAGTACCGACCTCTCTAGCTTTTTTCCATTCACTTTCAGCTAGACGCTCATTTGCCAAGCCAGCCATACTCATTGCTGAAGCATACTCAGTATATGAGGAAGAACTGATTAAAATCGCTTCAGTTGCCTGTTTGGATGCATCAGCAAGTCCAGCCTGGTTTTTGATAAACATCCGTGCAACTGGATTGGCTTCATCAAGTGTTTGTTGAACTCGCTGTTGAGCAGCTCTGTATTCATTGGCAATTTCAACCGCACTTTTTCCAGAATCAACTTGTTTTTGGAAGAAATCTGACCATGCAGATTCTGTTGCTTCTTTTCCAGACTCCACTACATCTGCAATCAATTTCTTGTAAGCAATTCCAACGGCTGCAATTGCAGCAATTGCCGGTAGAGCAGCAGCTACAAATCCCCCAAAGCTCATGGTCGCCACTTCAGCCACTGTGCCGGCCCCAACTGCCATGGCTTGAAATCCAAAAACCACCTGAGATAATAAACCAGGTAAATTGCCCAACGTGGTCATTAAGAAACCCGCGCCACTGGCCATTTGACCAAACACGATTAACATTGGTCCAGCCGCAGCTGCAGCAGCCAAAAACCCAACAATAATCTTTTGAGTAGATTCATCCAATTCGCTAAAAGTATTAATTGTTTCTGTTATTGAACCAGTCAGGTTGATGATATCTTCTCGAAAAGGCTCTATTGCTGCCAGCATAGTAGTTTCGCCAGCACTGCGTAAGTTCTCAAAAGCTCCACTTAATCCATTCATTTGAGCCGCTGCCAGATTAGCAGCAGCGCCTTGTTTAGATACTGCTGATCGCATTGTAATAAACGCGTCTGCACCACTCATCAAAACCACATTAGCAGCCCTTACAGCATCACTTCCAAATATCGTAGCAAGCGCAGCATTGCGTTGTTCTTGTGTAAGGCCAGACAAACTGGTAGCAAATTGCCCAATTATCTTTTCCATGGGCAACATGCTGCCTTGAGAATCATAAATATTGATCCCAAGATCTTTCATCAAATTTGCTGCTTTTGCTGTAGGGGCTTGCAGGCTCAACATCATTTGCTTCAGGCTGGTCCCTGCATCACTACCCTTGATACCAGCATTTGCCATTTCAGCAATCAAGGTTGTAAGATCTTCAATAGGAACACCCGCTGCTGAGTATACAGCGCTTGCCATCTGCAAAGCATCTGCCATATCTTGAATTTCAGCACTACTGGCATTAGCCCCTGCAGCTAACAGATCAGCAACCTTAACAGCCTGATTTCCTTCTAAGTGAAAAGCATTTAAGGCATTACTTGTGATCTCTGCCGCTCTCGCATTGCTGATTTGGCCAGCGGCGCTCATCTGTAAAACTCCTTTGGAGGCTGATAACACACTATTGATTTCCATGCCGCTTTTAGCCAATTCCAACATTGCTTCTGCTGCATCAGCAGCACTTGTGCCCGGGAGGGTTAGGTCAGCCCCCAACTCTTTAGCCTTCTGTTGGAGCAATCCCATCTCTTCCGCGGTTGCACCACTGGTTTCGCACAGCACACCCATGGCTCGGTCATAATTTTCAGTTAAATTGAGAGCCTGGCGCCCGGCAATTCCCAGGGGCAAAGTGAAAGTAGCAGTAAGCTCTGCTCCTGCTCGCTTTGCGCTGGTGCCAACATCCATTAAACTCTGTCCGGCCTTTTCCATGCCAGTCAGAGCCTGATCAATATTGGCTCCAATTTCAACTAACAATTTTGCAACTGTTATCGCCATACTTTCACCTGATATCAGTCAGAGACTACTTTTTTATTTTTTTCTCGGCTTTGCTGCAGTCTCTGCTTCAATCATTGCCGCATTCATCTCTAATGCCCAATCCATGAAACAGGTTGGTTGTTTCATTAACTCCCATGGTGGCACATGCATGATCTGCGCAGCCCGCATCAGAAGGAACCAGCCCGGGCGCTGCCCTGTTTCCCCCCGCGACGCGAGCCACCGCCTGAGTTTTTTCGGTCTTCATCTCCAGCACGGTTATCCTTGTTAATTTCCTGGGTGATTAAAGTCAATAATGAAACCGGAAATTTCCTTAAGTTTTCAAAGGTCATCTCTAATGGTTTGTTAGTCTCATCCACCACATCCCAACTGATCAAGATGTGAGAAAGCATCTGTGCGAGACCATTTCCCGGGCGATTGCTTTCAATCAAAGATTGCATTTGATCTTCCACTACCGGTGTATAAGCCTTTGGCCGGTAAGTAACACTCAATTCCTCGTCACCAACCATGATGGTGATTGTCCGTTCTTCTTGGACAAGATCAGAAATTCGAATGCTCATAGTTTCTCCTACAGAGTTGAAATGGAATTGGTCACAGATAATTGAGTTGCTTTATTCCATGCACTATCTTGAATCGCGGTAAAAGTCCACTCTATTGCATAAAGTCCATCAGCATCCTCAAATTCTCCTGGCTCTTCCACCTGCACTGCAGTATCAATAATCAATTCATAAGGTACTCCAACAGCGATCTCATCTCCGACAGCTTCGATACGAAGGAATTTAGTGGAACCGCTTCGCATGGAATTCAATAAAGCCATACCTTCAGCATCGGCTTCCATCTTAAGCTTTAATTGTGGTTTTGGTTCGGTTTCCACTACAGCGCCAAATGAATTCAAGTTTCTATTCATAGGCCAAATCGCCCCAAAACGATCTGCCATTGAATAAGAACAGGATAGAACACGCTGAAGTGGGTCTGCCGCGTCAAGACCTGCAAATGTATCTGACAGGTATATACAAATATGTGTTGGGAGCACAGGTACAAGGTCAATAGCTGAAGGCGCTCCTGTCATTACAACATTGTCTTCTAGCGCTTGAGCCAATGCGCCACCCTCAACCGTAGCTTCATCACGACTGAAATTCAAAGTCAGGTCTTTTACCAGACCGTATGTAGATCGCTGGCTTCGAACACTTCCACCTTGTTCAATCGTAAAGGTAACAAAGTTATCTGCCTGGTTCGCTTTTGGTGAAAATAACCAGGTATAAGATCCATCAAGATTATCTGTTGGTTGGCCAGCATCAAGACCGAAAATCGAAGCAAAGAGATACAAAATCTCGGTGTAAGTTAACTGGCCGCTGAGACTGTGTTCCACCCATTCTTTTCCAAGCGCAGTAATTGTTGGAAACTTACTGCCAGCCGGCCGGAATTTTTTGATATCAGTTTTCATCGCAGTGGAAAGACCAACGGATTGCAGCTTGCGATTCGCCGGTACGGCTACACCATGGTTGACTTCCACACCAATTTGCACAGTTTGAAAAATACTAGATCGTTCTGCCATCTTTGGCTCCTTAACTTACATAAAACCGGTACAAACCTCCCAGGTGGGAGTATCTGATTCCATCTTCTGCTTCAACCATGGAAAATGGTTGCTCCCGGAAACAGACAATATTTCCTTCTTTCTGCGCGGTAAGTAGACTATCAATGCGGTCAGCCACCAATTTGAGATCCTCAATTCCACAATTCTTTCCAATCACTCTTACCAAGTAAAGTGCGTTCACATAAATTCGTCTGGCACCTACGCCATTAAGATCAAAACCGCCTTGGTACTGGAAAGACACAAATGGATATTCAGCATTCTGATCAGCTGGGTGAGCATGCACTCCTTTACTCAGTTGAGTCAGAGCTGAATCGGCTGAAAGAATTTCAAAAATCCAGCGCTCAATCTGGTTGATTTCCGCCATTGACACCTTCTTCCCTAGAGTGCAAAAGAAGTATTTCTACTTCAAGTTTGGCCACCTTTGCAGCATAGTTGCCCAACATTTCGTGAAGAACTTCATTTTCAGCACTCAAAGCATTGATTTGTTCTTCAAGATTGTGTTCATTTTGTTTTTGCGCCTGCTCCCGATTTAAGAATGTGCTCATTTCAATGATTCCTCGATTTTCTTTAAAGCAGCTAAGTACACCGGTCGCATTCTGTCAGCTGCTGGTTTCATGAATGGACGGGCTGCCATCTTACGGGTTCCAAATTCCAGCCCCACCGCATACTCAGTATTTGTGAACACCGCTCCTCTTGGACCATTCGAAAGCATTGAAACCTCGGACTGAATAGAGTTTGCCAGATTTCCGCTATCTACCGCTGGCGGTTCACCCGGCGCACTGGCACGGTGTGTTTTCTTTCCACGTGGGTAAAGCCGACCACTTTTGGGGTCCTCCATACTTTCTTTAGAGATCTTTTCAATTTCCAAGGTAGTCTTCTTTACAATTGCTTCAGTAGCTGCCGGAAATTGGGCTGCAATCTTTGGAAAGCGGTTGTAAACAATTCGATAACCTGGTTTCATCTGACCTCTTTACAAATAACGCGTCTCGCTGTTTCCAGACTTCTTTGAATAACGCCCACTACTTCAAAAACCCTTCCACCAATCTGGATCTGATCAGTTTCAGAAACCACTGTTCCAGCAGGCATCGTGATGACATAAGGCTGAGAATTGGAAACCTTTTCTGCTAATACTCTTTCAACAGGGTCTCTGCCTACTGGACCAATCCGCCCTTTCGTAGTATTTGAAATTGACCAGTCGCTTTTTTCCCCTCCTGCTCCATCAGAGATGAAAACTTGATGGTAAATTTCACAGGTTTCTGGAAAGCTTGCAATAATATCAATCTGAATCTGAGATAACTCTTCTTCAGTCAACATCTTCTACCTCAGGTCGAGGGGCCATCTGAAGGCGAATTGTGGAAGGCTTTCGGCGAGCACTGAAATGTCTTGCTTGCGCTATAGCTTGTTGATACGCTTGACTGCGGCTGAAATTGGATCCATCCGCTGAGAAATCAAAATTAGATGCCAGGGCAGCCGCTTTTTCAGACCATATTTCAGCGGCAGCAGCATTTAGGTCATAGGAAGGTTCCCAATCAGCATATTCCGGAAAACTCCCAGAAGGATCCTGAGAAGGATGACTTTCAATAACTTCAATCAAGACCACATCTGAATACACATCCTGAGTGGGTTCTGCAATCATACGCCTGAAGCGTGGAATCAAATCTGCTGCTGCCGCCATATCAATCTCCCTCTATCAACAAATCAGATTACGGCACCAAAGCACTGAAGGGGAATCGGGTTGCAGCATCCTGATTAACGGCATTGATGGGATTTGGCAAGGCAACGCCAAGACGCATCACAGCCCGCAAAGCTACCATATCCTGCTGAGCCAAGTTGTAAATAATCGCCCCGGTATTGTCCTGGATGACCGCTTCAGTCAGAATTTTGTAGGTAACATCAGTGCGAATTGAATAAACTAACTGGTTCCAATCGCCACTAACCTGCAACAAAGAATCAGCGGGGATCGCCCCATTCTTCGGGAACAGAATCGAAACGCCATCCAATTCATAACGGCCACTTTCTTGCATTGACCGCACGAAGATAGGTTCACCAGCTGGCACCATTGAATCCACACCATTGAATACTTTCGCCCGCACTCCGCGGAGTTTTGCTTTCATTTTCAAAGAAGCAACATGGCCATTGATTTCATATCCATCTTCTTCCACAAATGAAAGTAAACCGCCTTCACCTAGAATGACATCAAACATATCCTTTCCGGCGGCCAATTCATTTGAAAGATCTAACACATGACTGGCATCTGTACAACCATCCAATAGACCAGAATGGTTACCCATATCAATTACCCAAGCGGCAGGAATATTCGTTCCTAAAACCACAGCGGCATCAAACGCACGGCCAAAAGCCTCAATAATCCGGGGTTTTACTTCGCCCCAGATGTCGTAGTCTTCATCTTCCAAAACTGCTTCAGGTATGGGAACTATCACAGCCATTTCTTCCGCGGTGACGTATTTATTTGCCCACGCGACTTCAGAAGTCTGTTTAAGACCAGTGTCGCCATTCACAAAATACGCACTGATGAGAGCGTCAAGCACAGGCATTTTGCGCTGCTTTCGACTCATATTTGGCAGCTTACGTGCCAGTTGCATTACTGAAGAGCTGGTAGGGACTTCTTGAATAATCTCGCGTGAGACCTCTTCAGGGATCAGCGCTTCAGCATCGGTTCGATTGATAATTGAGTTGTAAGGCATCTCTTTTTCTCCTGGTTACACTTACTTTCTACCGGCAGCAGCACGGATGAATTGATTCATCCCTTTTTTCGGCAGTCCATTCTTTTCATTACCTTCTCCCGCATTTCCGGGGGGAGGTTCATTCTCTCCAAACAATTCTGGGTAAGCTTCATGCAATTTCTTGAAATCCACTTTTTCCCCATCAAATAATCCATCCGCATTGGCTAATTTGTATGCAGCCGTAACATTACGAATTCCAGCACCAGGCGCTTGCTCATAAAATGCAGCCCGTCGTGTAGCTTCAGCAAGTTGATCTGCCATCTCGGTCAGCTTTTTTTCTGCTTCACTACCTTTCCCAGCCTGAACTGCCAGCTCTCTCAGCTGTCGCTCCGCATCTTTTCTGCTGGTGCGCTCGCTTTCCAAAGCAGATTTTAGGTTTGCAACATGACTTTCATACAACCCCTTAACAGATGGATCTTGTTTTTCCAACCAGGCATCAAACGTCTCATTATTCTCCTGATTGTTTCCACCACTTTTGCCATCATCGGCATCGAAATAAAAAAAGCGTTTTAAAAGCATCTCGCTTGAACTCCTTTGGTCCATCTCGGACCACCCAATTGATACTCAGTATCCAATCATGCATCTCGCATGTATCGATAACCCTGATATTGTTGAGCCATCCATCCTTCTATTTGGACTTTTATCCAGATGTCTTCTCCCAGTATTTGACGATCAAGCACAACGACCTCAGCATCTTTAAATGCCTGGCCAATGATAGTTGATCTTTCTTTTCCTGGAGTCGTTCGCAGGTTCAAAGATCCAACATCAACCCAGAGATTTCTAAATTTCGGTTCTTCTACAATAGGTTCTTCTTCACATTCAAGGTCAAAGAATTTACAGAACTCCGCCTTATTACCCCTAAAGTAATTCATATCGAGATCTTTGGATTCAGCCCCAAATTTCAAGCCCCACGCTGGCGTGCCCCACTGCCAGAAGGTCCATTGAGACCAGGGCTTGGGGGCTGCCGGCACCATCGTGGAATAGAACGCCAGCCACAGTAAATACCGCGCCCAATAGGAATCTGTGCTTCCGAATTCTTTCCAGAAGGAAATGCCGGTATAGATGGCGTCCTTTGGGCGGCGATCGAGCAGATCAAACAGCCGCTTCTGCTCTTCCATGAAGTCGTAAAGCGTGTCCAGCATTTTGGATCTGCCAGGCGCGTTGGTGCGCTTTTCGTAGTCACACACCGCCAGCAACTCGGGCGGATCATCCTTCAATGCGCCGTAAAAGGTGCGCGCCTGTTCTTTGCCGGTCTTATCCCAGTCCAAAAAGTGATATGCCTTGCGCGGGATGCCCTTCAACCTGGCGTTATGCCAGTTGTAAACAAAGTCCTGATCAATCCAGGTGGACTGTGAAACCTTGATGCCCACAAACGTGGCGCCCGCCTGGCGCATAACGCCAAAATCCACCATCTGGGCAGTAGAGTTATCATCCTGCCAGACGGAGATATCTGGGCCAAACACATAAGGCAGTTGTGGGTAGACCATTACGCGATTCCTTTGAGAATCTGGGTGACCAGCCAGCCGATCACGGCCGCGCCCAATATGCCTAACAGCCAGACCAGCAGAGTATTGGCCTGCTCCAATTTGGTGATGAGGTTGTTCATCGCATCCAGGCGGGCGTCCTGCTCTTTGATTTGGGTGGAGTGTTCGTCAATCTTGCGCCAGGCCGCATCCAAGCGCTGCTGGACCACCGGCTGGCAAGCAGCTTCGCGGTTTTCCACTTCACGCACGCGCACGTCGAAATCGCGAATCATGCGCTTGATTTCGTCGAATCCTTTTTCCATGCTTTCCTTGAGCGCATTGATCTGCGTTTGCATGCTATAGTTTTGGCCAGCGGTGGGCGGCATCACAGCACCATTTGGCCTATTCGATTACTTCGCTCAGTGTGGAAATCGGCAAAGCTTTGTACTTATTGATTTCATCCCACACGGCCTGCTCTACTGCAGCATCGATCAAATCAAGATCAATATTCCACCCTTTAGTGGCAAGCCACTTTTCGGCGATATTGATGGCATATTTCTTCTTATCTGTGATTAACCCGGCTGCACCTGACTGCTCAGCTGCTTGAACAACACCTTTAGCAACCCACATCAAATCTCGATACACATCGGGACGTACAGCTTTCAATTCAGCCAGGCCTTTCGATACCTGCACGATCAACCAGCTTGCTAATGCTGCAGCGAGGATTGGTAAGATATATAAAAGCAGCTGCTGGACAAACTCAGATAGAAATGCTTCGAATTTCATTCCTCACCTCTTTCCAATGGGTTAAAACAAAAAACCCGGCGACCCTCGAATTGAGAGTGCCGGGCGGATTCCGGTTAAAATACCGCTGTATTTATTTGTACATGCGTATTATAGCATATTTAGAATCCTGTTCAATATAGATTTGAAATGGCATTACCATCTTCATCTTCTGATGTATCCGACAATTCTCCTCTTGCCCTAGCCAAAATAAACCTGGCTTCTTGATCATTGAATCCAACAGAAGGAAGAATCAACACCATGGCTTCTTCGTCACTCAAACCCTTGAATTCTTGATTAGCTCTACCGCTTTTCATCAATTCAAGGGCTTTTTGTTTAATAGCTTCTTTCTCACTATCGCTATAAGTTTTCATTTCATCCACCCCAACTTCAAAAACAAATTATCAAAAGCAACCTTGATGGGTTCAAAATCTTGCTCTTGCCATTGTCGAAACCGGTAAATGTCATTTTGATCATTTCGAATACCATCAAGCTGATCCAAAAGACCTTGATCTTTACTTTTTACAGCAATATACTGGGCATAGCTTCTAGCAAACTGTTCTTGCCTGGTAAGCAAATAACTAACATGCCCCTGGTTGATAAATGAAGATCCAATAGAATTCACATTTCTATAACCATTTAGCGTCATTATAGCATCACTTTGATCAACTGCTTTTCTCCACTCATCCATAAGAGAATCAGACAAAGATGCGAATTCAGCTTGCCTACCGATCCCCCAATGGTCCAAGTAATGACCAATCTCATGCGCCATTGTTAATTCAATGTGGGATCCACTGTAATTAATTGTTATCCCCGCAGGATCACCAGTATTTGAATAAAAACTGTAACAACCATAAAAAGGTGCCGATTTCTTTCCTTTCAATGACAACAGGGGTAACTGCCCATCACCATGGATATTATCGATGATACTCAGTATTTTGCGGGTGCTTTTCTCAAGTTTTCCAGTTGGCACCTTTATCGCGTCACTAACCGGCTTTCCTGCAGAAATATATACATTTGGCTTTTTCTGGTGCGCGACAGCAACAAAACCTTTTGAACCAGAACCTAATATCTTTACCAGACTTTTTTCATAACGCATGGAGCCCCATCGTTGGTTAAACCGCCTTCCAACTAAATCTTTTAATTGGATCTTGCCATCCTGATAAGCCGCAAATTTGGCCGGCCCTAAAACTTCTAATTTTTCGGTTTCAGGCAAGAGGTTAAATGCTTCAATTCCAGAAACCGGATTTTTAAAAGCCGGCATCATGTTATCCAATTCAGAAAGATTCACGCCAAGCTTATTTCCAATTTCAGCCCATGTCCTGGTTTTTGGAACCATAAAACACCGTCCATTAGGATGATCATCAAGCCGCTCGTCCAAACTGTGTTCTGTTCCATCCATTGCCCAACAGCATGCGCAGGTTCTTGTGTTCCTTGCGCTTCGCCATATCCACCCAGCAACAATATCTTCATTTTCTTTGTAAGTCAACCGGCTGGCTTCGCGGTAAGAGCGAAGCACTTCTGTTCTGGCAATAGTCAATGCACGCACTAAATTCCCCCCTAAACCCTGACGAATATTATTGGCAATTCGAGCAGGGCTCAAGCCTAATGCCAGACCCTGGATGAGACCTTCTTCCACAATTTTGCCACCGTCATTTGGGAGCCCATCGAATAATTCTTTCAATGGTGAGCCATCCTGCATGAATCCAATTAATTCCTTTATTGGTTGAGCAGGCAAACGATTGAACACCAGGCGCACTTCACCAGGAAGAATGGCTGGTCCCTGTAGAGGCAATCCTAGTCCAGTTCGTATAAGCTTCTCAGCATGCTCTTGAGCGCTTCTTACCGCTGCCGCTTGCTCAGATATCACCTTATCTTCTGCGTACTTTGCAAACCTTGCCAGTTCAGATTCAACTTGTTTTCTAAGCAATTTCAACCTGCCAAGCTGTTGCAGCCAGACTTTATCAGTTGCTATTCCAGCTGCCTGATTTGCGTAATAATCCCGGCCAATTTCTCTGATCTGAGTATTAATTTCTTTCCAAATATTTCCATAAACTCGGATCATCTCGCTGGCGGCTGCACGCTCAGAATTCAACAATGCCTTCCGAAACCGGTCACTTGTAGCGTAAAGATCGCCTTCGTAATCTGTCATAATTGCCTACACGAATTACTTACCTTTATCAAATGCGCTCAGTATCTTCTCACCAAGCCCTTCAACATCCGATTCTGCTTCTTGAAGCATTTGATCAATTTCAGCCTGAGACCAGCCAGCCCGACGCAGTATAGTGATCAAGGGAATTCCAGATTGCCTGTCAAACAATCGAATCTCCGCTTGCGTTCTGGGTTGTACCGTCTCGACCGGATCCCACACCGGGGTTATTTCCATTGGGTTTACATTGATCCCCTTCAACTCCAACAAGAAAGAGCCTAGCCGTCGCCAAACTGAACTGAATTTTTCAATCCGGTCCTGAGCTTTCTTATTAAGTGGCGCTTCTTGAGCAATCAATGCCTCGCCACTTGGATCTCCACCCTGGTGGTAGAAATAGTGCTTTGGAGTCCGGGTAATTCGTCCCATATCGCCGGCGAGTTTATCAATAGCTTCAATGTAATTCTGCAGAGGTGTAATACCGAATTCTCCCACCTCGGTTCCCTGCCCGATGCCATCTGATCCTGGAATACTCCATACTTCATTGGGCGCATTCTTTAACTGTGAAAGATCATCCACCTGGCTGATCACATATCGCTGTTTAAATGCACCGTACTCAGCAGCTACCATCATGTCATTAAGCAATTTGTTCACTCCCCTTTGCAATGGTATGACGCTAGTTAAGTCACTCTTCCGACCGCGCCGCTCCAGCCTGAAATGAAAAACTGGGATTTTTCCATAAGGATTTTTTGCACTTGGGGTTTCCATTACTTTAAAAGACCTGTAACTTGAAACTTGAACCGCCTTCTGAGTGCTTGCGTAGTATTCAAGCCGATCAGGATAATACAGTGTCAAACGGTAGTATCCACTATCATCCACCCACATCTTTGCCGCCATGCGCAATTCTCGCGGGTTATCACTTCGATAAAAACTGTGACACAATCTCGGATCGTTGTAATATGCCCTGGGGATTTTTTTCTCATCCGGCCAGGCAATCACAAATGCTTCGCCAGCCACTAATGCTGATTCATGTACCTCATCTGCTTCTAAATTCAGCTCATTCAAAGTCCAGATCTCATTCATTGCATTCTGGTGCGCTTTTGGAACATTTAGCCCTGAAAGGTTAATTCTTTCTTTCACAGCATCAATAACCACCGCACACCAGTTATCCATAAACTCAATATCCAAACCCTGGAATATTTCTCGCAAGCGATACGTTAAATAAACCAAAGGCTGTTGGCCATCGTAATAATTAAACTTTTCAGTGTGGTCTTTCTGTTTCTCGATAATAGATTCGAATGCAAGCTTTAAATCCGCGTTCATCCCTGGTAACTCCTCGCTATTCTCAAAATGGGTCGTGACAAATCATCAAAAGCACCACTAGCGCTGTCCATTATGTCATCGTGGGGCAAATCGGGTTGTCCATGCATGTGAGAAAGAAACATCTCATTCCATGGTCCTTCAAGTAAATACACATTTCCAGCTTCAGCTTGGGCAGCAAGTGGTTTTGCCCTAACCAACTTATCTCCGGTTGATGAAATCCCATGGGCATCAATCCCAGCAAGCAATTTAGTAAGCCTGAATGATTCCCGTTTTCCAGCACTACCTGGCTCCTGTTCCCAACGGCACAAATACTGCCGTTTTTCTTCTCTAAATCGGACCGCATCCTGATGTGTTAGGTTCATGAAATACTTGTCAACCTCAGCCGGTCCCATTTGGGCTGCGGTCACATCCAGAATATAGAAGCTGCCATCTTGAGAACGCAACATCAAGCACGAAGCCGTGTAATCAGGGTCGTCATTAACAAGCTCTTTTGCAGTCGCGGCAAAATCCCATCGTCTCACCACAATTCCACTTGCCGGCACTTCTTTGACCAATTTGAACCATGTACGGTTGAAGAACTTTCCAGCTGTAGGTTTTACTTTCCAATTTCCCCCGCGCATGGGATCCCCCAGCAATCTTTCACGGTCAACATAACTCAACGCTTTTAGTTTGGCTAAATAACCAGGATCTTTCGCCAGTAGAATCTTATTATTGAAAACACTGGCCGGAATAAATGTCACGCTCAGAGGATCAACACCGTCACCATACTTCTCAATCAGTTCTTCTCGAGAATCTCCCCAGACAACCATTTGTCCATCAGGTTGAATAAACCAACGGATTTTTCCAGCTTTTGAAAGATCCGCATATCCATCTTCAGCAATCCACCAGGATAGGAAATTTGCCAAAAATGAATCGGGGTCCGGATTACATGTTGCCCGAATATACGGCCGAACGCCACATACTGACCGGTTACGACTGAGCATATAAAAGAACATCTTCTGAGTGAAGTGTTCCAGCTGGTCATACCCAATCAAAGCAATTTGTGCGCCCTGGTAATTCATCAAATCTTTCTCAAATTGCAGATGACCAAAACTAATTTTTGAACCGTTTGGAAATTTCCAGTACAAATCTCCTTTTACAGGCCTAGCGCCTAGCAATGGGTAAATCTTTTCACTTTCATCCCATAACCCACCCTCATTTGTAATCTCTGGATAAGTCCGGCGGAATATCACCGCCCCATAACCCTGTCGTCTGTGATGCCGGGCAGCTTCAATCAACAAACCCCAAGTCTTTCCGCCCCCAGCAGAGCCTCCATAAATAGCAATATCTGCAGGAGTAGCTAAAAACATCTCCTGAGGGCCAGGCTGCGGTCGGAAATCAATTCTGATCTGATTCACTGACACTGTCTCTTCCATTATCAGGAATATAGAAATGCACATTGGCGGCCGGCATATTTATATCCACACCATCTGTGAACAGCTTGAGCGCTCTACCCAATTGAATCAAAGCAGCCTGGGCATCATGAAACTCCACTACCGGCCTTCCCTTAATCCAAGTCAAACGCTTGACCAGATGCCCGCGACTGCGAAAAACCTCCCAGTTAATATCTTTCATCTGGAGTTCACCCTGAGGATTCTCTTCAAAAATGAAGAACTCAGCAGCGTTCAGCTTTGCCTGCTCAGCCAACCGCGCGAGAACTTCGTCCGCTTCCATGGCAGCTGTCTTAATCCGCTCTTTAAGTGCAGCTTCAATTTCTGGGTGAGTTAACAAACGTGGACCTTGAGTCAATGGATGTTTATACCCAGCTCGCCGAGCCGCTTCGGTGGCATTCCAGGTTTGAAGGTAACCCTCAAGAAACATCCTTTGTTTTGAGTTAAGCCGATACTCAGTATTCTTATCCATTCACAAACCTAAGTAACAAAAAACCCGGCACTGCGCAGAATTACGCAATGTGCCGGGCGGATCCAGCTCTATACCGCATTTGTTTTAATAATTATATCCTAGTCGTCAACTATCTCTCAATTTAATCACGTGTTCCACCAGCTGAGACAACATCCTTTCTGAAATGGACCAGTGAAATTCAGCGCCACATTCAAGGCATACCCCGCGCATAACATTCACTGCAATGCCATTGACTTTCAACCATTCCCGGTTTTCGATGATCACTACATCACCCACTACACGCTGGCATTTCGGGCAATAGATCTTTTTCTTGGTTCCTGTAAATGACGCCATAAATATCTCCTGTCCTAACAATTCATAACAACCGTGAAAGGCTGAAAATGGATTCAACATTACTGATACCATTCAGCCGCGCATAAAGATTGATCACATCCAATGGCTTTGGTGTACAGGTGGCAAAACAACCACAAATTTGTCGTGCTCTATCAATCCAAAATGAGGGATGATTGTCCTGATGGAATGGACACATGCTGCGATACCAGCGCCCGTTGCTACTGGTTTTTTCTGCGTTTGGGAAGAAACTGAGAATGTCAAACTTTTCTCTAATTTGATCGACTAATGCCCTCTCCGGATCAGGACCATGGTTGACCGTTTCCCAAAGATCATCTGATGGTTGCGGAACATGAGCTCTTCCAGGCAATGTCACCACATCCTCTGGTAACTCAGTATGTTTTTCTAGCAGTTTCGCAGGCAAAATATCTGAAAGCGCATCCACTAAAACGATTTGTGCTTTTTCATCAACAGCCTGATATTGTATTCCTGTGGGATGAATTGAAGGTGGAGCTAAAACGTAGCCTCCTGCCGCTTTGATATCAATACCATCTAGTTTTCTATTCAACTCAGTATGAGGTAATCTGATATAAACATGAATCCCCCGGGCTGTTCTAACCTGAAAAGTTGATTCTGCTGCATACCTGGTAAATCCACCTTTTCTGGTAGTCCACATACGCCATTGAGAATAAGCAGCCGCATTATCAAAATCCAATACAACAAGACCGCGCCACCCGGTTATAATTGCCATATTGCGTAATCGAGAAGGAAACCAGGTTTTTAATTCATCTTCTGTTGGCAGCCGTTTTTGAAACGGTTCCCAAACAGGCCTACCCTTTTCATCTCGCGGCAATAGACTACTGTCTGGTTTCTTATCTCGAAACTGAATTGGAATTACTGCTATGCCTTTTTTATACCAGTGTAAAGCGGTTTCTAATATTTCCATTCTCAGCTCGCTTTCAAAACCCAAAAAACCGATTTTGTTCCAACCTGTTCCAACTGTTCCGACTTTTTCCATTAAATTGATTTGTTAATAATTAATTCGTTTCAGTGTTTGTTGGTTTTTAGGTTGGAACGGTTGGAACAACCGATTAAGTGGTCTTTTTTACGAATAGCTTTCTTCATATATTAAGTAGTCCGTTTCGTGTTCCAACCTCGTTCCAACCTTGTATCCAACCTGTTCCAACCTAGCCACTTTTATGGCCCATAAGCAATACCAACATAGCCCCAAACCGGCTGACCATTGGAGTTTCGCTGCTTTTTCTTTTCTAAACCAATCTTTTTCATAGCACCCGCCAGCGCCATGGCATTACTCCGGGTATTCCCTTTCAATCCACCTGCAAATGGATCTTCCAAGATAGAAAGAATATCGGCTGTGGGCATCCACCAGGTCTGATTGCCAACTTGAATTTTGAAGTGCTTTCGAATCAAATCTTCTACTGGATCAGTGATTTCATATTCCTCATTAATTTCCTGAGCGCGATTCTCTTCATCTTTGGTGAGTTGCCAGCTTTCTCTAGCCAAGTATGCAGCCATAGCCTCAGCCCAAACCAAATCTGGCTCAATGCTTGTATAATCCCAATTGATACCTTCCAGGTGTGAAATGTGAAAACGCCTGCTACCTGTAGGGTCATTTAGAATTCCACTGCTATTGTTGACTGTGCCAATAAAGCTAGCCATAGCAGGTTTATTGATATCATAATGGCCGTAAGGCTTTCTGACGGTTACCTTACGCTTGGTCAGGAAAGCTTTCAATGCTTCGTAATCTGCGCGCCTGGTTGTGGCGCCCAACTCACTTACTTCCCAGATCCAATAACTGAATAACCGAATATCAGAATCCTTATCTTCTGTATTGATGGGCGCCTCTATGAAATAATCCTGGAGCGGCTTTGCCAGCCATTTCACAAATTCACTTTTGCCAATCCCCTGGCGGCCATCCAGAACCAACATAGGGTTTTGCTCTGCCTCGAATACTTTGGCGCAGGAACCTATCAGCCATTTTCTCAACCAAACCGGAAACATGCCATACTTATCCTTAAAGAAGGAAGCAAGCTCAGCGATGTAATTCCCGCCATCATAATTCAAGCTGGTCAAGTACTGCCGCACAGGATGATATCGCTGTTGGAAAGCCAAAGAAACATAAGCATCTTCGATAACTTGAGAACGTTCAAACCCCAAATCTCTCATCTGGCTTCGAATCTGGGCTGCCAGGTGATCATGGATTGGACTTCCGTTTACCTCAATATTGTCAGTGCATTCATTCAACTTGAAATCATATCCAAGCTGGTGCTGAAGCACTTTTACATACTCAATGGTTTTAACCCGCTTTTTCTTGCCCTTCTGCTGTTCAAAGTCAAGGATGACCTTCATTCGCAGGTTAAGGGCCCCCGTTATGGCGATTGCCACAGCAGGGTCAAATTTAGCAATTGCGTTGCGCCAGGCAGTGTCCGCGTCTTCCCCGTTGGCCATATCCTGTGACATATTCTCATGGATTGACCGCCAGGGTTCGCCGGTTGGGGGAACCATTCCTGGAAGTTCCTTAAGTGCCATAATCTGGGCAATTTGCTCAAGCCCTTCCAGAAAATCCGGTTCCCCCTCAAAGTGCTTCTCCAGTTCTTCCGCGTCCGTGGGCGCCACGCCAGCATTGAGCAGTGTTTTAAATAGATTCATTGTAGTGCTGGTTGTCATGTGGTCCCCTCGCTTAAGGATCGCTAACCGGCACGAAGCAGGCCCATGATTCCAGCCCGCAGCTCTTTTGCTCGATCAACCGTAACTGACTTGCCACCAGTTACCGCGGCCAGATTTTGCAAGAATTCACGCCCATGTGGGCGATCTTCCGGACCAACATAGATTACATCGATCTTATTTTTAAAAGTCGCTGCAACCTGCAATGATTCCTTCTCTGAATCGGGTTGTCCGTCACTGATTACGATGAAACGCATTTCTGGCACATCCGCTACTTTGACAAAATTGAGTGCTTTGGCCAGGTCTGTAGTTGCGCCCAGAAAAACCGGAACTCCATTTGGGCAGAATTGCACCGCTGAACTGAATGAAATCACTGCGATTTTTCCAGGTAGGTTTTTCTGAAGTTGAGAAAGTTCCTGGCAGGCAATCTCATACCGGCTCAAGCCACCACGGCTATCCTTATCTTCCATGGATCCAGAAGTATCTACGATGCAGATGCAGTCCGCATTAATAAAACTCTCGGCAATAGAGATCTGGTTTTGCTTAGCAATTGAGCTCAGCGAACCTTGTACTATAGTCATCAAATCCTCTCTTTCTGAGTTGGTAACGTGCCAGCCGCCAAATGCAAGCCCATAAGCGTCAGCATTTCAACAATAGATTTCTCACTGACCATCGTGTAAGGGTATATTATCCTCAGCTCATTTCTCAAATCCCGGGCAATCTCCCAAATCTCTTCTGGCGCTTTTTCCACAAGTGGCTGTAGTAGTTCCCTACGTTCAGTTGGTGTGCACATTCGGAATGTTTTCATAATCTTTCTTTGGTTCATCTTTTCACCTATATCCAAGACTCCACTGGATGATCAGAGCCGGCTGACCATGAAACTACAAGCGTCTGGCCATACTCATTGACAATATCTTCCCAGTGGATAATTTTTGAAACTGTGAAACGTCCCAAGACTTCGCTGCCTTCAACCAGAATATGACCACAGCGCAAAGGCGACCGGTAATTTCTATGCATTAGTTGATAGGATTGATCTGTTTTGTTTGCAATCAGTGTTGCCTGAAGAGCCAAACCAGCTTCATACTTCTGCCGCTTAATAGGATCATTCAGAATCTCATAAGCAGATTGAATGCGCATGAATTGATCAGCCGCATCAGGCTCTTTACAGATATCCGGATGCCACTGCCTGGCCACACGTCTGAAACCGGTCTTGATTTCCTCCTGGGTAGCGTTTTGCTTTACTCCGAGTACTGCAAACAATGAGATCTGCTGGTCAGGTTGGGGTGGACCCGCTTCAAACCAGGTTCTTAATGCTTCCTCGGGAAAAACTACTGACCACTGTTCCCCAACCAAACCAAATGCAGAACTGCTTCCATCCTCGCGAGTTTTACACTGGCCAATATATCTCACTTCAATCAACTTCAAGTCAATTGTTGGTTGAAATTCTTGTACCTGCAGAACGGGTATCTGATCATTGAAATAATGTGCCGCCAGGTGTGCCAGCGTCTGACCATGTTGGGGAGCAATCAACCAGCATCGTTTCTGATTATCCCAGCGCCGGTCAGTGGCTGGGATCCTGATCTTCAGATCATTGACCAGCGCCGGGTTAAATGGGCTATAAAAGGCCAACACACCACTATCATTCACAACTGTGCACTGATTCATTCATCCTCCTTTTTGAACAAACCACAAGCCGGGAAATCAGCTTCCCATGGGCTGAATTTCTGTCTCGCCCTGCCAGGATTGATTTCTTTTCTGCAGATATAAGTACGTCCTTTTTGGGGTTGAGAGAAATGGGCACAATGCCCACAAATCTTACCTTCAGTTCGCTTGTAATACGAAATCATCAGGCGAATGCAAACCGGCAGCGGTTCCCCAGTTCTGGTTGTGAATTCCTTTTCTTTTTCAGCTTTCCATTCTTCAAACAACATTTACCACCTCTTGGTCATGCGAAATATCAAAACTTACCCCTGCATAAATGCCAATACTCACAATACTGCGGGTCACACTTCCACCCGGTTGGGTTCTCTGGGAAAATCCCCGCATCTATTCCCTTCCAGACCTTCTGAATCATTGAAAACAGCCACATCATCTGGCCTGGAGTATGAACATGTTCCAATACCTGAAACTGAGGCTTTTTCGTTTTCACGAATACAAAATGCCTGAATTTCCAACCGGGTGTTTGAGTCCCCGCTTGATTGAGAGCTGCCAGGTAGAATAATGGCTGCGTTTCGCCCAATGCTTTCTCCGGTGACCAGCTCCGACTGCTCGTTTTAAAATCCCCCGGAATCCCATCAGTTGTGACGATATCAATAAAGCCAATTATCGGGACCGGCACACCAGGCACCTGCAGAGTGACTTTGCGTTCAATCTTTACCCCGCTCGAATCCACACCTGGCATGATGCTGAGTATGCCTGTGTGAATATCATCATGGGAAAGCAGCCGAATACCATCATTGCAAAGGCTTTCAGGTGTATCAGCTCCCCAGTCCACATCTTCGCGGGTAATGAGTTCACCTTTTTCATTTTTTTCAGTGCTCTGCTCACGCCATTTTTCCTGCCAGATTTCCATCAAATCCGGCTTTCCACCATTGGCGATTTCTGCCAAATACCCTTCTACAGTGTTATGAAATGCAGATCCAAAGATCAATGCGGTGCTGGTTGGCGTATTCACCTTATCCAGGTAGCGAAACTTCCAGCTAGCCGCACAAGTCAGATAAGTTGAGATACTGGAATAGGAAAGGTGCTCGATCATTGAACACCCCCAGCCAATTTTTCTGCAGCTTTGACAAGCTCTTCATTGGTCCTTGGAATGGCCCCCTCATTGGCAACCATAACAGCTTCCGCGCCATACTGAGCCACTAATTCATCCAGGCTCGGAATATTAGCTTCCGCCTGAACGCTCTGAGTCTGGCTTTGTTCGATCGTAGGCTTGCTTTTCAAATCGATAATGTCACCATCTTCTGTCAGCGCAAGCCCAAATTCTTCAGGCATTTTCATGATGGAAGTCATACCAGCTACAATATCCGGCGCTACCACGTCTGCTGTAAAGCCTACTGCGCGCCATTGGCACATATTTTTGGGGTAATGTTCCCAACCGCTTTGTGGCTTGATCAATCCTGCGTTTCTCGCATCTTCAATTGTGAAACTGACAGAATACTCAAATCCGTTATCGCGCTGCATGTAACAGGAGTGCCCAATATATTGACCATTTTTCGTCAACTCTTTGATTTCAATTTTCTTGATTTTCGGGCTGTTGAGCAGCATGGCCAGCGCTCCCCGCGGGCTGAGACCTGGTTTTCCCTGCACAACCTGAATCAGCTCAAAGCTGGCCGTGATCGAAAGTCCCATTTCAAAGCCCTTCAGCATGATGGCAGCTGCCGCTTCCGGGCTGGTTACCTCAAACAGACGGCTGCGATACATTACCGGCGCCATTTCATTGATCATCTTCCAGATACCTGGAGTAATTGCCCGTTCTACAGGTGCCAGGGCAAACGAATTTTGCTTTTCCTGAATAGAAAGTTCCATTGTTATTGTTCTCCTAAGTTCAAAATGGCCAATTCTTCCTGGTGGTTTTCGCCCAATACAACCCCAATCTGTTCAGACTCTTTCAATCCCAAAGTCCAGCGTACTCCGCGCTTAATACCATTTCCAATACCGGGAATTTGTGAAGTAGCATCCGTCAACGCTACCAATGCCCATGCTGGAGTACCACAGTACTGCATCACCGTTTGTACTTTTTCCAGACCTATCCCTGGAAGACCTGCTATGAAAGCCGCTTGATTGCCTAATAAACGCGCTTCGCGGGCTGGCATTACCAGCATTTTTGGGTCTCGTTTTCGGCTGGCCAGACGTGTCAAACATGGACCATAATCCGCATCTCCTGCACAGAATTGGACAAACACACCCGCTTCCTGCACGGTCAGCAAAGCCCCCTGAACTGCATTCCAGCTCCAGCCGGTTTCTCCCCGGTTTGTTATCGCTTTTCCATTCGCACCGCGGATGATTTCATCAGTGATAACCAGGTAAGGCCAAAATCCATGTGTTTTTCGATATTCAGCCAGGTTTGCAATCTGGACCATCAAACGTTCTTGCCTGAGTGAATTCAAAAAATCATCTGGGCTTTTTCGTTCTATAATCAGCGTAATACCATCATCACACGCCACCCACGCATCACCGCTTTCCAGAAAAGTCACTGCTGCAGGCGCGTTATTGAACTGCAAATTCTTCACCCATTCGGGCTCTCTTGAATCAATCATGACTGCTGTTATGCTCATATACAAACCTCATTTAGATTAGCGGGGCCCGGCAAATGTCGGGGTTCATTTAACCGGGCCCCTGAAGGAAGGGAATGGTCAATATGGCAGAGGGATTTGCGGGGATCGAACCCGCTATGCCCGTTGCCAGGTGCGGGGGGAACACCTGCCAATGCAAATCCCAGAATGCGCCCCATGCCATTCGCTACGCTTGCCAACAGACCGGATTTCTCCGCTGCATACATCCAAAAATGGGGCGCTATTCAATTTTCGGGCTGGTTTGATTACTTTTTCCCGTTACCCAGCGCTTACGGGCTGCCCTTCTGTGCTGTTGGGCCAGCAAGCCCCAGAAGTTCGCAAATTGGGCACAGAGGCCTCGAACCTCTGTTGCAGTGTGGAGGAGCACCGCTGCGATTCCCGCACCCAACCTACCACTAACCGATTGATGTCGAGCGAATGGCTGCACCCGCTATCTGTGAGGCGGTATGGACTCGAACCATAGTCTAGGCGTTACTTATTTAGTGCGCGTTTCGCCTCGCGTGTTCCCACTACGCCGCCGCCTCATTCGAAGGAAATTTCAAAGCCCGGTTACTCTGTCCGGGTTGGCATGTGAGGGGAGCACTGCCAAAGCAACTGGTGATTAGGATCGGGAACGACTGACCGCGATTTCCAGGTTTTCAAGCGTGATCACATCTTCTCGCAAAGCCATAGCGGCTTCCAGATCCCGCTCATTCGCAAGCACAAGGGCTTCTTCTCGGGTCATTGTGTCAGACTCCGGCACATAGGCAGAAATTAAAGCATCCTCGTACTCGATGCGCGCTCGTTGTTCCTCAACAGTCTCAAATGGATATACTTTCGTGGTGGTCATTTTGTCATTTCCTCTGCCAGTAACTGCATGGTTTCAGGGCTGTCCACAGTGAAGTACTTTGCCAGCAGCGGTTGAGTGGAAATATTGGCGGCCAGGGAATTGCGAATCACATTCAAGTCAGTCTGGCCGCGGGCCGCATTTTGAACGTAAATGCGCAAGAAGTTCAAAGCTGTTTGCTTTTCCTGATTTCCATTTCCATTGCTGTGACCATTGCCATTCGTGCCCTGCGCTGAATTATGAGGGGCAGCTGGCGGCTGAGTATTCGCTGGGGCGGCACCCCCACTGAGAAAATCTGCTTTGCATTCATCTTCACTGGCAAAGGCCTTTACAAATTCAAAGGTGGTCCGCTCGCGCTCTTCGCCATTACCGTTGGTGTACGTCTGACCGGTGCTGGCCAGCTTCACGCGCACATAACGGCCATTGATCTCTTTTGCGCTCAGCCCAAGTGCTTTAATTGATTTCAGCACGGTGCCGGCCCATTCACGGCTTTCTGCGATCAAGTCCCGCTTGATATCGAAGCTCACGTTCTGCTCAGGGATCGGGAAGATCTTAATTTCAACAGAAGTACGGCGCTGGTCTGCCGAATGCTGCTGCGGGTCAAAAGGCACTTTGCCCACACCCTTTTGCAAAACACAGTACCAGAGCGCGATTTCAACTTGGCCCCAATACTCACCATGATTCACTGGCGGATTATCGGCGATATCCCAGGGATCGGGTTGTGTTACTGTTTGGTTATTTGGAAAAGTCATTTCGGTTTCTCCTTCAAATTATTGTTTGATCACACCGCTCGCCTGTACACCCAGGCTTTGCAGTTCGATAAGGCTTTGTCTTTCACGATCAATCCAGGTGATGATCATCTCAACACATCTGCAGCCAAGCCTATCATTTAGTTGCACTACAGGCAGGCTGTAATAAATTTCATTCAGCATCCGTAAGCGCTTCTCAATATTGAGGGGCTTTATCCCAATCACATACTTTCGCTGAAGCCACCAAATCAGCAGCAGAATTCGGAGCGGAAAATTTCCAATCATTGAATCACCACCTCTGGTACCAGAAAGTCTGGAGTAACCATGACCACTGGAAGAATAAACACAGTAGGCAGCCCTTTCAAGGCTGTGACTGCCATTTCAACAGAATAGGCAGCCAGTGCTTCAGTAATTGCCTTTGGCAGTGCGGCTGGGGTGATGTATTTCCACCCATCAGCTTCCAAGGCTTTCACCGTTTCGGTCAGGCTTACAGCATTCACGCGCATGCCATTCAGCGCATCTGAAGCACCGTTTTGGCTTAGTACGGTCATGGCATAGTTGGTGCCCCTTGGCCAGGCCATTAAGAAAACTTCCCCTTTCTGCATCAGAAACGTTCCGGCTTCATTGGCCACCACCATGCGCATTCCATCAATCGTTTCTGCAGCTCCCAGGGTGCCAGCGGGTGCCGCGCTGCTGATTGCGCCGCATGCTCCAATGAATAACGAGAGCACCAGCGAGATGGAAAGAATTAAACTTCGTGTTTTTGCTTGCATAATCACCTCTTGTTCTGTTACAATTTGTGAGTGGCTTGTGCCACCTCTTGTAGAAAGCCCCGGCTGCCCCCCTCAGCCTGGGTTTTCTCTTTTCCAGGCCCAACTGCTTCAAGTTCAAATCTGATCCGGTGCAGGCAATCATTTGCAATCGCCACCTGCCGCATTTCTTCGGAACGTCCGGCGCATTTGCCATGTATGACCGTAGAGAGGGCGATTAGACCCCGATTCGCATCGCCTAGCGCTGCCTGTCTGGCGTGTTCAGCCGTGTTTGGCCATCTCAGACGCTTTGTCATCTCTACACCCCTTCCTTCCCTATTCAGTTGTAAAAGTGCCGTTTAACTGCCGGATAACTGCCGATTTACTTTCCTTTTGAGACTACCCACCTCCTTTCTGCTATGGTTTAGGTATGAAATCAGGTCAGCCAGACGTACAGCAGGTTATCTACTATCCGGGTAGCAATCCGGCCAGATTCACTGAATTTGAGAATTGCCATGGTGTAAAGCATGGAACGATAGTCCTCAGCTTCCTTCTTATCCCGCATTTCAAAAATGGTCGCTTTTTGAGGCTTCAGTATTTCCAGCATATTTCGGCACTGCTGGGCACGGCTGGGACCACCCTGGCGATAATTAATCTCACTGAGATCAACCTCTCCCAGTACAGTTGGAACGGTTACAAACTGATTGGTGGTTTTGATTGTGTTCATCGCCCCACCTCATTTAGATTGGCAGGGGTCACCGAAGCAGTTAATTCGACTTCTCCATCAGCCTGCAGCTGTTCAAACTTTTCTTCAACCAGCTTGCGGATGGTTTCGCTTTTGCCCGCTTGCATCGCTTCGGCAATGCGGTCCAGCCTGTGGATCGTTTCCAGATCCAGTGAGAATGTGCTCATGACGTTGGGCATGTTGGACTACTCCTTTCTAAAAATGCTTGTTCAAATTGTGTTTCTGGTATCTTTCAATCAATTCTTCAATTTCCCCATCCGCTTTGCAGCTCATGCAGTGATAGCCACGCACATTAAATATGAGCCGATTGTTTTCTTCATTGCAGAATGGGCAATTTGTTACAAATACATCCGAGAGATATCGCCTGGCATTAATCTGCTTCGCCAGTTGAAAAACGACTTCATTTTTCGCTGCTTTTCGAATTTCCTCTTCTGGATTCATTGGTCATTACTCCTAGTAGCGCGCCTGGGGGCTGAGATTTTGCCATTCAATCACCATTTGGTAGGCATACCGCCCTACTTTGAAGGAAGCTGTAAAACTGTGAATTACATACTTTGCCCTGGTAAACCAATGGAGGTAAGTTGCATTTTTCCAGTGTGGAGCTTGATAACTCCGGTAGAAGTGGATTTTCATTTTGCGCCTTCACTTTATTGCTTATAAGGTATTTTTTATTGCTTATAGGGAATTATTTCACATTATTTATTTATTGTCAATAAGGAATTTTTTATTTCCCATAAGGAAATTCCCTTAAAGTAATATTAGGTTGCTTATGGATAAAATTGGATTTCCAGAATGGCTAACCTCTGAAATCGAAAAACGCGGCCTTACAAAAGCCGAGTTTGCGAAACAGTCTGGCTTATCTGCTTCTCATATAACTAGAATCACGAATGGGGAGCAAACTCCAGGCAGTGATACGATTGTAGAAATCGCCCGAGTATTAAATCTGCCACCCGAGGATGTGTTTAGAAGAGTTGTTGGGATAAAGAGTAGGGGAGAAGACGAAGAAATCGAACAATTAGCTTACCGTATATCCAAACTCCCAGCGGAAGATCAACAGATTATTGATGACTTAATCCAAGCAATGCTTGCCAGGCGGGGAATTTTTGCAAATGAGAAGCACTCATCATCGTCGAGCAATGCAGCTCCGGCAGCTCAGCAAGTTTGATCGATCAATCATCAATAGATTGACCTGGTACTTTGAAAAACGTCAGAAATTAGAGGGGATACTGAGTATCCTACAGTGCATGCCAAAGCCTGTAGCTTTTTCGCTATGCGCTTCATTGATAGCTTTTGGGCTGTTGACGATAATGCCAACCCATCCCATTGCTATTCCGGCTGCTTTCGGAGGTGGGGTGTCATTTGCGTTCATTATGTACAGATAAGACAACAGGGAGGAAAAAATGAAAAAGTCCTATGCATTGATATTTTCTATAGCGTTATCAATCCTTTTTTCAGCTTGCGCGCCTTCTGAAGAACAGCTTCAGGAAATTGTCTCTCAAACAATTGCGGCTTACACACCTATTCCTACGAATACTCCATATTCAACCTTCACACCTTATCCGACATCTACCGCTTATCCCACATTAACAGCTGTAATACAGACTGTTATAGTTACCCCTACCGAGACTCCGACTCCTGAATACACACCAACAATTACAGCTACGGCAACTTCTACGCTAAATCCACTTCAGACAAATAAAGGTCCCGGCTTTTATCTTGTGGGCATTGATATTGCGCCTGGAATATGGCGTTCCCAAGGTGCTTCTGATGGTTGTTATTGGTCTATCAACACTAAAACCGGGGATATTATTAAAAACCATTTTGGAATGGCTGGCGGAACCATGTACATAAATCCAAGTGCTTTTCAAGTGGAGCTGAATGCTGATTGTGGAGAATGGGTGTATTTGGGCCAATAGATTTCCGAAGTTGATAAGAATCGAATCAGCAAGCAGAGAACTTAATACATATTAGTAACCATCTAATCACTTCAACTTTCTTTCAAATTCCCCAATCGGGGATTATTGTCACTCTTTCTAAAACCACAAAATCATCATGACCAAATCTACCATCCCCACCACCAGCGAAATTCCCAATCAAGATCGATTAGAGATCCTCAAATCCACATTTCCCGAGGCTTTTACTGAAGGAAAAATTGACCTGGAAAAGCTCAAGGCCGCCCTGGGTGAAGACCTGGCCAGCGGCAAAGAGCGCTACAACTTCACCTGGGCCGGCAAGCGAGATGCCATTGGCATTCTGCAAATCCCCACCCGCGCCACCCTGGTGCCGGCGCCGGAAGAATCCATCAACTTTGATACTTCCCAAAACATCTTCATCGAAGGGGATAATCTTGAGGTCCTCAAGCTGCTGTATAAATCCTATTTTGGCCGGGTGAAGCTAATCTACATCGACCCCCCCTACAATACCGGGAATGATTTCATCTACCCCGATAATTACACAGATCCAATAGAAACCTACCTGCAAATCTCCGGCCAAAAAGACGCCGAAGGGAACCTTCTCACATCCAACCCCGAAACCTCCGGGCGTTATCACTCTGCCTGGCTTAGTATGATGTACCCCAGGTTGTTCTTGGCGAGGCAATTATTGAGAGATGATGGGGTGATATTTGTTAGTATCGATGATCATGAAGTACAAAATCTGCGATTAGTAATGAGTGAAATCTTTGGAGAAGAAAACTTTATTACTACAATTATTTGGCACAAGATGGATAGCCCCAAGAACTCGGCTATTCATTTCAGTGAAGATCATGATTATATTGTCGTCTATGCAAAAAATGCGAATATATGGCGACCAAACTTGCTCACGCGAACAGAAGAAATGGTGGCTAGGTATAAAAACCCAGACAATGACCCTCGAGGACCTTGGTTACTAAGTGATTTAGCAGCTAGAAACTATTATGCTGAAGGCAGGTACTCAATTACTACGCCAAAAGGAAGAATAATTAAAGGTCCGCCAGCCGGAAGCTATTGGCGTGTTAGCAAAGAAAGATTTGAAGAACTAGACAAGGACAATCGTATTTGGTGGGGCAATACTGGCAACAACCGCCCAGGGATGAAGAGATTCTTATCTGAAGTAAAAGACGGAGTTGTCCCTCAAACTTATTGGCCCTGGAAGGATGTAGGCAGCACAAGGCATTCAAAACAAGAACTAAGCAAATTGCTTTCAGCTAAATCTGGAGAAGATCTTTTCATTACACCCAAACCAGTGGCATTGATCAAAAGAATTTTAGAAATAGCCACCGATAAAGAATCAATTGCAGTCGATTTCTTTTCTGGAACTGGCACAATTGCACAAGCCGTTTATGAACTTAATAAAGCCGATGATGGACAGCGGAAATTTATAGTTGTGCAACTTCCTGAACCGACTGAGCAAAAAGAGTTCCCAACTATTGCAGACATTGGAAAAGAGCGTATTCGACGTGTAATCAAGAAATTGCAGGTTCCAGAAAATCCCAAACAACCTTCATTGCCAATGGAAAATAAAGATTTTCAAATGGATCTTGGTTTCCGCGTCTACAAACTCAAAGAATCCAACTTCAAACCCTGGGTGGGCGTGCAAGAGAAAGATCCTGAAATTTACGCCAACCAGATGCAAGCCTTCAATGACGCTCTGGTAGAAGGCTGGACTGTGGATGCCGTTCTCACTGAACTGGCCATCAAGCATGGTCTTTGTCTCACCTATCAGGTTGAGAAAATCGCAATCCTGGGCGGAACCGTCTATAAACTGACAGATCCGGAAAAAGAACAAAGTCTCTTTGTCTGCCTGGATAGCCATATTGACCTGGCAGCCTTCAATGAATTGAAGCTGGATAAAGAAACGATTTTCATTTGTCTCGATTCCGCGCTGGATGATGAGACCGCTGCTAATCTGGCGCTGGTCTGCCGGCTGGAGACGATATGAGAAATATTCGCCCTCTGAAATGTAGACCACGAAATTATTACAAGCAAATCTTAAAAAATGAAAGCTCTTCTTTAGGATTTTATTTAATTAGAATTGAACATCCATTATTCGAATTTCCCATTTTTGAAGGTAAAGCTGAAATTGTCACTTCTTTATCACCAAAACCTACAACTGGGATCATTCCACTTTTAGATAATGAACATTCTGCAAAATCAATTTTACGTTTTATAGATTTAATAACCACATCCTTAAGTGACCAAGATTATATTATTATATTTCCAGAATATTGTGCGACCACTCGTGCTTTCTTATATGATAGTGATTTATTAAAATTTCGATTTATCCCAGTGACCAATTTATTGTTGATTGACACAGATTATATTGATAGCGTTGAATTTTCAATAATAAACTTTTTAAATGGGCTCTCTTCAACGAACTCGTGTTGGGTGTTTAATTTTGATAACTTTACGATTGAATTTAATAATCAACTTCAAAATAAGAAATATCAACTATATCTAGAGAAATACATTTTTTCACATAAAGTAAGAATATCACCAAATAATAGCAAAACAATTAAAGCTCGCGAGATGGGAGAATTTATTGAAAATCTAATTAAATCAATATCCTTTGTTCAAGGTTTCTTTGTTTCAAGTCTGGAAATTTCCTTCATCGAAAATAAATTGTCAAAAACAAAAATATTATCCCAAAGTTCTGCTGAACCAATTCCGTTTTTTCAAGAAAGCATATTTGATCCAAATATTATGAATGAGCATAATATTTGTGGAATTCTACTTTCTATTTGCAAATTTCTCAAAAACAATGAAATAAGAATGGATTTCTTAAAAGTAATTGATTTTTATTGTATTTCAAACTCAAGCAAATATTCAGAACAATCCATTTTATTGTCTCAATCAGCATTAGAAATGCTGAGTTATTTATATTTTGTGAAATTGCGCAAAACAAAAAAGGATAGAGACTTTTCAAAAAAAGATTACCACGCTGAAAACAAAATCCGAGATCTTTTGAGTGAGTTTAAAATACCAACCGACTTTAATCAATTTAAGAATTCTGACTACAAAATAATTCTCCCAATTATTCAAAAATTTAAAATTATCGATGGACCAAAATTAATCACTTTTATAAGGAATAAAATTGTTCATCCAAAAAACAAGGAGGGAATAAATCACAAAATACTAGAAATAACATCAGAACTTACTCTTTGGTATTTAGAATTATCAATCATGAGATTATGCGATTACAATGGTGAATATTCATCAAGGCTGAAAGAAAAATCCATGAATGTTGATTGTGTTCCTTGGAAAGATTCATTAATACATCATGCAATTTAAATTCGACCCCAATCAACCCTTCCAGCTAGACGCCATCCAGTCGATTACAGACCTGTTCCACGGCCAGGCGCGTTTAGAGGCCGCCCCACAATTCAGCCTGGGGTCTTCTGCTTTGGCAGCCGTTCCTAACCAGCTCGAGCTGGAAGCAGATGAAATCCTTGCCAATCTGCAAGCCATTCAGGCGCGCAACGGCATCACTCCAGATATCGAGCTAAAAACCATTAGCGCCGATATCAGCACGGCCAATGGAAAAAAAACCTGCCAGTTTTTTAACTTCTCTGTGGAAATGGAAACCGGCACCGGTAAGACTTACGTTTACCTGCGCACTGCTTTGGAGCTTTACCAGCAATACGGCCTGCGCAAGTTTATTATCGTGGTTCCCTCTGTGGCCATCCGTGAAGGCGTGATCAAGACCCTGGAAATCACCAAGAAGCATTTCGAAGCGCTTTACGGCAACTTACCGATTCATTCGTATGAATATGATTCTGGCAATTTAACCCAGGTGCGCGGGTTTGCGCTTTCCAACAGCATTGAAATTATGGTTATGACCTTGGCATCCTTCAATAAGGATCTGAACGTCATCTACCAATCCACTGACCGGCTGCAGGGTGAAACCCCAGTCCATCTGATTCAATTCACCCGCCCGGTGTTGATTCTGGATGAACCTCAAAACATGGAAAGCGATAAGAGCATTGATTCGCTGGCCAGTCTGAATCCGCTGATGACGTTGCGTTATAGCGCCACCCACCGCAACCCTTATAATATCGTCTACCGCCTGACCCCATTTGAAGCCTATCGCCAGAATCTGGTTAAACGCATCGAAGTCTATTCCATCACCAAGGAAGATGACCAGGCTAAGCCTTATATCTGCTTGGAATCTGTAAATTCAGACAAACGATCTGTCACCGCCAGGGTAATCATCCACCAGCGCCAGGCCAATGGCAGCCTGAAAGAAAAGTCCATCAGCATCAAACCCGGTGATGACCTGCAGCAAAAAGCCAAGCGTGTAGAATACGAAGGTTATGTGGTGGATGAAATTGAGCCATTCCGCAAAGCGGTGATATTTTCCAACCGCGAAACCATCTTTGAAGGCATGGAAATTGGCGCGGATAAAGAAGATATCTTTGAAGCGCAAATCGCCCAAACGGTTGAAGAGCACTTCAAAAAACAAGCCTGGCTGAAACCATATGGTCTCAAAGTGCTGTCCCTGTTCTTTATTGACCGTGTAGCCAATTACCAGGGTGAGGATGGCAAACCCGGCCCAATTCAAGAAACCTTCAACCGCGTATTCAATCGTATCAAAGCCAATTACCCAGACTGGAAGAATGCAGATCCAAACCAGGTGAAAGCCGCCTACTTTGCCCAAAAGAAGGTCAAAGGGGAATTGCAATTCAAAGATAGCTCATCCGGTGATTCTCAGGATGATAAAGCGGTCTATGACCTGATTATGAAAGACAAAGAACAGCTGCTGTCATTTGAAGAACCGGTTGGATTCATCTTCTCCCATTCCGCCCTCAAAGAAGGCTGGGATAACCCCAACATCTTCCAGATCTGCACCCTCAATCAAACCGTTTCGGATGTGAAGAAGCGCCAGGAAATTGGCCGCGGCATCCGCCTGGCAGTGAACCAGGCCGGCGAGCGTGACCATAATCCCCAGGTGAATATTCTCACAGTCATTGCCAATGAGAGCTATGACCGTTTTGTCACCTCGCTCCAAAGTGAAATCGCGCTGGAATACCTCGAAGAAATTGAAGCTCGGTATGGCAAGCCCATTGGCAAACTGACAGATCAAGAACGCGCCCAAATTGCTGAGGAATATGGCGCCGAGATCCTGCCGCCCAGGCCAACCAATGCCAACCAGCGGGTGAAGGTCTCGCTCAAAAAAGGCTTTGAGCTTGATCCAAATTTCAAAGAACTTTGGGAGCGCATCAAACACAAAACCCGCTATGCCGTCAAAGTGGATACTGAGCAGCTCATTCAAGACGTTCTGAAAGATATCGGCAGAGTGGAAGTAAAACCGCCGCGCCTGGTTATGAGCAAAGTGGCTTTGGATGTGAAAGACGATGACAACCTGTTTCAAGCCCTGGTAAAAAGCCAGGCCAAATCACTTAAATCACTTCAAGACCGCTACCCGCTGCCCAACCTGGTTGAATTAATGTCGGAACGAATGAAGCAGCTCAATCCCCCGATTCGCCTGACACGTAGAACCCTATTAGAAATCATTCGCCGGGCGCCTGAGAAGGCTCAGCAGGCCATGCTGGAGAATCCGCAAGAATTTGCCATTCAGGCAGTCAAAATCATACAGGAAAAGCTTTCTGATCAACTGATTGAAGGCATCCAGTATGAAAAGATCACTGATTGGTATGAAATGACCCAGTTTGAAAGTGAATTCGATAGTTGGCAGAATTACCTGGTGCCTTCAAGAAAATCTCCTTATGACCATATCAAATATGATTCTGAAATAGAAAAACAATTTGTCGAAGATATGGAGCATCTTGAGCAGGTATTGTATTATGTCAAATTGCCAGGCTGGTTCAAAGTAGACACCCCCATTGGCACCTACAACCCTGATTGGGCAATCGTCTGGAAAGAAGGCGAGCTGGAGAGCAGCGACCCAGTTCTCTACCTGGTGCGCGAAACCAAAGGCACAACCAGCGCCGGCGGGCTTCGTGGAGATGAAAAGAAGAAAATCACCTGCGGGGAGCATCACTTTGAAGATGCCCTGAAGGTCAGTTATAAAGTTGTTACATCTGCAAAGGAACTACCCTAAAATGCCCTGGGGATTAAAACTTTTTGAAATACCTATTTACAGGCTTTCTCGTCCAGAATTCCATGCTGAATCCGAGAAAATTAAAGCCGAATATTTAGATATTTCAAAAGAATTAGGGCAAGATTTTGCTAATTCCTTATCTGAAGAGGCAAAAGAAGAAATAACCAAAATGTATCTCATTTCATATAATCGCAACCCAATAAATAGGTGTTACAGCTACAATGACATCGTGGGGTATATTCAATTACTTTGTGACGGCACAAGAATTCGCGCTGAGTATTGGTGGATCAATAAAAAAAGAATTCTTCGAGACCCAAAGAATAAACAGTTTGGATATCGAGACAAGTTGTTTGAATTCTATATTCTCTCAAATAGTACAAATGAGTCCATTTCCAAACAGATATTGAAAAGTTTTGATATTCTAAAAAAAGATAATCGGTTTAAAAAGAGATATTTTGATTTGGAAACTGTAGAAAACTTGGTGTATTTTATCGACTGGTTAGGTTTTTATAAATCCCACTTTCAAAATGACCCATTATTCCTGTAGACAACTCACTATTTATTTATTAATATAGAGATAGAAATAATCAAAAAGCCCAATACTGAGCATCAAAAACGCCAAAAAACAACCGGGAATCACTTACCTTACGTGAACCTCAATGACAATAACCCCCCGTTTTTGGCGTGTATGGCTGTTCGAGGTCCAGTTTTTCGCCTTTCAGCATGGGGTGCAAGAGGCCGGAGGTTCGAATCCTCTCGCCCCGACCAATAAACAGAGTCGCGTATTGCGGCTCTTTTCGTTTAAGGCCGCCGCTCCCTATCGAAGGGTGATATCGAATCCTCTCGCCCCGACCAATAAACAGAGTCGCGTATTGCGGCTCTTTTCGTTTAAGGCCGCCGCTCCCCATCGAGGGATGATATCGAATCCTCTCGCCCCGACCAACAAACAGAGTCGCGATCAGCGGCTCTTTTCGTTTAAGGCCGCCGCTCCCCATCGAGGGATGATATCGAATCCTCTCGCCCCGACCAATAAACAGAGTCGCGATCAGCGGCTCTTTTCGTTTAAGGCCGGTGGATCCCATTCAGGCGATTAACTTTTTTTCTTTCCAGCATCCACAAACTGACCAGAAAACCGATCCCCATCCCTACCGCCCCGATCATATTCGGGTATTCGAGGTTAATATCATAGCTAAAACCACCCAGCATCGGTCCAACAATCCGCCCCAGGCTCTGGCTGGCATTACTCAAGCCCATGGTGATACCTTGCTCCAGCGTGGTTACGCGCGAGGTCAATGCCGATACTGCCGGGGTTAATATCGATACGGACAAAGTGAAGAATGCGATCGCGGCCAGGAAAAGCGGAAAACTGTTTGAGATGGATATCAGCACAAAACTAATTGCGGTCAACAACAACGACCCGCAAATTACCATGCGCTCGCCCCATTTTTGAGTTAACGGACCTGTGAGCACACCCTGGGCGAGGGCAGTTACGATTCCAAACACCACCATGATCATCCCCACCGCATCTGGCCCAGCATTGAATTTCTGTGAGGCGTACAACCCAAAAATTCCAAAGAATATGGTGACACCAAAAGCGGCTAAAAAAGTCATCCCCAGCAGAATACCGATTGAGCTTGCTGATTTCCAGATATCTCTAATCGTAAATTTATTATTTTTCGAATTAGCAATCCGCTCGCTTTTAGTCAATGACTCCGGCAATAGAAATGCGATAAGCACCAAGGACAGAAAAGAAAATCCTCCCGCGATAAAGAAGGGAATCGCCAGGTTATCGCTGGCCAGTAAACCGCCCAAACCCGGCCCGAGGATCGTCCCCGCCCCCACCGCCGCGCCCAATGTTCCCATCCCCTTGCTGCGCTCGGCCGCTGGGGTACTGTCGCCAATATAAGCCATGGTGGTCGGTGAAGTCGCAGAAGAAAGAATGCCAGCCAGAATGCGAAACAGGAATAGCATCCACAACTTTGTTGCCAGACCAAACAACACCATCGTAACCCCGTACCCAAAAATTCCTACCATTAAAATCGGTTTGCGTCCTATCCGATCCGATAGGCTTCCCCACAATGGACCACAAATTATGCGCATAATGGCATAACTGGCCACCAATAACCCCAATTCTGTCCCACCAGCGCCCATCTGTTCGACGTAAAAAGGCAAAATGGGGATCACCATGCCGTATCCCAGCATTACCACCACCAGGCACGCGGAAAGAATCAACAGGTTCTTTTGGGAGTTGGTTTTTATATTGACCACCTGTTCTGACCTACTTAAAAATGCCACTGATTCTAATTCGGGTTTGGAAGAAGGCACCCATAAAAACGATCAGGAATGCCACAATACTGATGACATACAAAGTGATTCCAACCCAATCATCAGGCAGGCGGTTGTGATACCGCACCAGGCCAATGACCTGGAAGACAGCGGCAATCAAAGCCGCCCACCCGGTAATTCATCAGCCTTTTCTGTTTATTCTCAACATTAAATCTCGTCAATCGTAACCGTACCCTGCGTGCCATCAACAGTGATCCGTTGCCCAGTGTGAATGCGCCGCGTAGCCACACCGGTTCCCAGCACCGCAGGAATGCCATATTCTCTGGCCACAATCGAGCCGTGACTGAGCGGGCCGCCAATATCAGTTACCACCGCGCTGGCCATGGTGAATAGCGGTGTCCAGGCCGGGTTGGTTTGTGGAGCGACCAAAATCCCACCGGGCTGCATCTGATCGAAATCTTCTGGACCGTGTAAAACACATGCCACACCTTTCACTTTACCACTACTTGCGCCGACCCCTTTGAGTTCGTGCCCATCTTCGCCACCACCTCCCGGCATAAACACATCTATTGGTAAACCCATATAGGTTTTTGAATAGGGTATTTGCGCAGGCGGGATAATTCTGGCTTCCGCTTTGCGGATTTTTTTGCGCTCTTCGCAAACCGCCTGAAGAGATTCCAGAGATTCACCTGTTTCCAAAAGATCCAAACGCGCTTCAATTTCAGATTCTTCCAGCCAAAAGACATCCTCAGATTTTTCAATCACGCCGGCCTTCACCAAACGGTCTCCGATTTCAAGGAGCAACATTCGTAATCGCGGATAAGCCAATCCGATCGATGCAATGCTATCTTCTCTTACTTCTGCCATAGATTGCGCCCATCCCATCGTCTTGGTCACAATCCATCCACTGATCCCGTGTAAACGATCTCGCAAATTCCGCGTAGCCGTCTCACGTTTTTCTTGTAATCTGGCTTGCCGCTCATACGGATTCACTCCTTCGCCGCTCAAGTAGATCTTGATCATTTCAATTTGTGGGGTCGGGTTTTCAGCTGGGACGGGTTGTGCAAAATCAAGATCAAACAGCATGTATCCGAATTCATCTAAATGTGCCTGTAATCGTTTCTTGAACTCTTCCCATTCACTTGCCATAGCTTTTGAAGGTGTGTCTTTGTCCCAAAAAGCCGCCACTATCTGCTCAGTACCAGTCGAGTGAATGAACTCAGCCAGGTCTTGCTGATCCTTAACCCACATTGCCAGATCGTACACGGATTTTTCTGCAAGAATGGGTGTGCTGTTGTAACCCATCAAAAACGAAGGTGCCGCCGGGTCATTCTCTTTCTTATAAAACTTGTTATAGGTATTTGTGAAAAGCCCTTCACTTCCCGCTGATGCTCCCAAAGTATCCACCTGCAATATGGACATGTGGTACATGGCAGCTTCAACCAGGATGTGAGCGTCTTTCCAGATTTCCTCCAAATTCATAGTCTCAATTGGTTTTACGCTTAACTCATTTACCTTCCGTTGATATGTGGGCATTGCCTTATTCCGAAAATGCTTTGCGCCGTTACTGAGTAGTTTGGGAAACATTGGAATCAGGCTTGCCAACGCCCACCATTCGCCAGCCGTAAAATTGGCATTCATATAGGCATAATCGTGAATGGTCTCGATAATTTCCGCGGGGAACTTTGCTTTATCCTTTCCGGTCATTTCTTCGAGAGCTTCTTGAATGCTCCTGTTGTAGGCTGAAACGCCCATTGTGGCGAATAATGGCGAAAGCGGATTGGACATAAAATCGATGATGCTGGCGCGC
>ENA-ORXD01000610-ORXD01000610.1-sediment-metagenome-genome-assembly--contig:-NODE-610-length-42464-cov-4.850284_pt1 | contig 42464 bp, 35 predicted proteins | sample MGYA00237862_ERZ511471 | MGnify/ENA metagenome assembly ERZ511471 | reverse complement strand
GACCACGAGGTCGCGCGGCCGCAGGCCGGCCGGCAAGGTGACGTCGCCCGGCGCGTCACGGCCGCAGCGGCGCACGTCGCCGTCCGCGCCCGGCGCGTCCCCATCGCCTTTCGGCGCGAAGCGCGCCGCCAGGCGCAGGATCGGTCGCAGAGCGATATTCGCGACGACCACGTCGGCGCCGGGCAGAGCCAGCGCCGGGTCGGCCGCGTCGCCGACGACGAAGTCCGCCGTCAGACCGTTCGCGGCGGCGTTCCGGCGCGCCTCGGCGACGGCCACCGGGTCGATGTCCACTCCGACTACCGGGCCGAACCCGAGACGCAGGGCGGCCAGCGCCACGACCCCGGAACCGCAGCCGAGATCGAGCAGCGAGCCCGGGGCGATCTCGTGCAGCGCCGCCACGCACTGGCGCGTCGTCGCGTGCCCGCCCGTGCCGAAGGCGCGGGCGGCGTCGACGACGACGTCCAGCATCCCCTCGCGCGGCGGCGACCACGGCGGCCGCAGGAGGACGCGGCCCACGCTGTGCGCCTGATGAAACTCCTGCCAGGCATCGTCCCAGCCGGGCGGCTCAGGCGCCGAGCTTAGACGACCCAGAGCGGCGAGTGCGGCCAGCGCGCCGGCTACTCTGGCGTCCGCGGCGCGCCCCTCCTCCAGCCAGAAGATCAACGTGTCGCCGCCGTCCTCCTCCTGCCACCCCGCCGGCTGCAGAGCAGTGACGAGCGCGACCGCCTCGGGGTGCAAGTACTCGAGCGCGGCCGGGTCCGCAGTTCGAGCGTAGGCCGCGGCGCCCGACCAGTCGTCCTCAAGGAGTGGGTCGCCTGCGCGTGACGATGCGCCGGCCGCCGCGCCGGCGGCAAGCCCGGCCGGCGCCAGTCGCAGCGTGTACCGCTCGTACGCAGACGTCACTGGCGGAAGACTGCCTTGACCTTGTCGAAGAGGCTCTTGTCCGGCTCGTAGTTGGCCGGCGTGAGCACGGTCGCGAAGTCCTCGAGCGCGCGACGCTGCTCAGCCGTGAGACGACGAGGCACGACGACATTGACCACCACCTTGAGCGCGCCGCGCCCGTACCCTTGCAGCACCGGCACGCCGCGGTTGCGATAGACCTTGACCTCACCGGGCTGTGTGCCGGCCGGCAGCTCGAGATCGAAACTCCCGTCGAGAGCGGGCACGAGCTTGCTCGTGCCGAGCGCCGCCTCGGTCATGGTCACGTCAAGTTGGTAGATGAGGTCGTCGCCGTCGCGCTCGAAGTGCTCGCTCGGCTCGACGCGCACGGCGACGTACAAGTCGCCGGGCCTGCCACCCTGAGCCCCGGCCCCGCCCTCGCCGCTCAGGCGCAGACGCTGCCCGTGGGCGATGCCCGCCGGCACCTCGACCTTCACCGAGTGCGTGCCGCGCTTGCGACCCGTGCCGCGACAATCCGGGCAGGGATCTTCAACGATGGTGCCCTGCCCGCGACAGACGTTGCAGGTGCTGGTGCGCACGAACTGACCGAAGCCGCCGAGACTGGACACCTCGCGCATGCGGCCCGAGCCGTGGCACTGCGGACACTGCTCGCGCCCCGTCCCCACCCGGGCGCCGCTGCCGGAGCAGGTCGCGCAGGCCTCGTCGGCCGTGACCTCCACCTCTTTCACGACGCCGAAGACGGCCTCGCTGAAGCTCAGGGTCATGGTGACCTCGATGTCGTCGCCACGCGGCGCCGGGGAGCCGCCGGCCCCGCCCCACATCGCCGCGTCGCGCAAGGCCGAGTCGAAGCCGCCGCCGAAGAAGATGTTGAAGAGGTCGTTGAAGCCGACGTGCTCGTAGTCGATGTGTGAACGGCCCTTCAGGCCGTCGAAGCCATACCGGTCGTAGGCGGCGCGCGAGTCCGCGTCGCTCAGCGCCTCGTAGGCCTCGGCCAGCTCCTTGAACTGGGCCTCACAATTGGGGTCGTTCGGATTGACATCCGGGTGACACTCACGCGCGAGCTTGCGGAAGGCCTTCTTGATCTCGGCCGCGTCCGCGTCGCGGCTCACGCCGAGGACATCGTAGTAGTCGCGTTTCACCAAATCTCTTCCAGGTAGGCGCTCAGGCCGTCCGCGGTGGAGCGCACGGAGGCGATCACGCGCGGGTAGTCCATGCGGGTCGGCCCGAGCACGCTGACGGTGCCCAGGGGCCGGTTGGCGACCCCGTAGTTCGCGGCGACCATCGCGCACGACTGCAGCGAGGGCGTCGCGAACTCGTGGCCGATGCGCAGGTAGACGCCGTCCTCGCGGACGGCGTCGGCCAGCAGTTCAAGCAGATTGTAGCGATGCTCGAGCATCTCGACGAGTTCGTCGAGGTGAGCCGCCCCTGCGCGCGAGAGGTTGTCGAGCAGGCGCGACGTGCCGCCCACGTGCAGGCTCTCGACCTGACTCGTGGGCGCCTCGAAGGCCGGTCTGATGGAGTCGAGGAAGGCGCGCTCCTTGGCCTTGAGGTCCGCACTCTCAAAGGTGGCCTTGACGAGGCGCGTGCCGAGCTGGGCGCCGACAAGACGCTCGTTGAGGTAGGCGCGGGCGAAGGCGGAGAGACCCTCGTCGGTGCGCTCCTCGTAGTGGAAGACGCGTTTGGTGACCTGGCCGGAGCTGGTGATGACGACCACCATGACGAGGCGCGGCTGCAGCGTCAGGATCTCGATGTGGCGCACCGTGGAGGTCGTGACGGCCGGCGCCGAGACGACGGCCAGGAGCTCGGTCACGCGCGAGAGGGCCTCCGCCGTGTCGCGCAGGGCGTCGTCGATCTCACGCTGCGCCCGGTCGTGCTCGATGACCGCCTGGGGGGCCGGCTCGCGACGCTCCCGCAGGATGATGTTGACGTAGTGGCGGTACCCGGCGTCGGTGGGCACCCGGCCGGCGGAGGTGTGCGGATGCGCGAGCATGCCCGCCTCCTCCATGTCGGCCAGGTCGTTGCGGATCGTGGACGACGCGACGCCGAAGGCGAAGCGCTCACAGAGGTGTTTGGAGCCGACCGGCGCGCCCGAGGCGATGTACTCCTCGATGACGGCCCGCAGCACCTGTTCTTGCCGAGGTTTGAGCATTGGCACCGCCCTGTTAAACGTCAATCGCGAAACAGGCGCACGCAGACCTCGTCGGCCACAAAGCGCCCCTTTCGCGTCACCCGAATTGTACCACCCCGCATTCTGGTCAGACCAGCGGCGCAGAGCGCCGTCGCAGCCTCCTCGTCGAGCACCCCGGCGAGCTCGGCGAGCGGCACCGGTGCGCCGCAGCGGGCGGCGAGCATGAGGCGCTCGCGCGCCGCCGTGGCGGCGCTGAGGAGCTCGGTTTGGCGCGGCGGGAGCGCGCCCGCCGCCAGGGCGGCGCGCCAGGCCGCGAAGTCGCAGCCGTTCGTCCAGCGGCGCCAGCCCACCGTGCCGACGGCGCCGGGTCCCAGGCCGATGTACGGGCGGGCGCGCCAGTACGCCACGTTGTGGCGCGCCCGCCTCCCAGGCAACGCGAAGTTGCTGACCTCATACCAGTGGTAGCCTGCACGGCCCAGCTCGCGCACGACGCGCGCGTACATGGCCGCGCGCGCGTCCTCGCCGGGTAGGCCCGCGGCGCCGGCCTCCTGCGCGAGGCCGGCGGGTACGGCCGCGGCGCCGGCCGCACGAGCGCCGCCGGAATCCGCCGCCGCTTCGCCCGCGGCCAGACGCGCCGCAAGCGGCGTCCCGGGCGCCACCGTCAGCTCGTACCAGGAGACGTGCTCGGGACGCAGCTCCAGCACGCGGCGCAGATCCGCCTCCAAATCCGCCGGACCTTGGCCCGGCAACCCGCACATGAGGTCGAGGCTCAGGTTGTCCAGGCCGGCGGCGCGCAGGCGCGCGAAGGCGCCGGCCGGGTCGGCGGCGGTACGCCGCCCCACGCCGGCGCGCAGCTCCGGCACGAAGCTCTGCGCGCCCAGCGAGACGCGCAGCGGCCGTCCCCCGACGCCGGCGGACGCGGCCCACGCGGCGAACCCCGCCTCGACGTCCTCCGGGTTCGCCTCGACGGTGATCTCCGCGCCCGCTGTGAGTCGCGGACGGAAGAGCGCCAGTAGCCGCTTGAGGCGCTCCACGCCGAGCAAGCTCGGCGTACCGCCGCCGAGGTAGAGCGTGTGCAGGCGGCGCACGTCGTGCGCCGCCGACGCGCGCGCCCACTCGGCGCCCACGCCCTCGACGAAGCCGTCCAGGAGCTCCGCCGGCGGCGATTCGCCGACGCCCTCGGAGGCGAAGTCGCAGTAGTCGCACTTCGCCCGGCAGAAGGGGACGTGGACATACAGGTGCCGCACCGGTCCGCTGAAGGCGCCGGCCAGCCGCCCTGCGCCCTCGCGCTCGGCGCTCACTCGCGCCGTACCCGCCGTCACGGACGAATTCCGGTCGGCACGTGGTAGTAGAGCCAGCCGTCGTCCTCACGATACAGACGGCCGCCGTTCTTCTCGATGACACGACGCGAGGCGGCGTTCTCCGTCAGGCAGTCGAGGCACGCCGGCTCGATGCCGAGCCTGGCCGCCAGCGGCAAGACTGCGGCGAGCATCGCCGTCGCGTGCCCGTGCCCGCGCGCGCTGGGCCGCACCTCGTAGCCGATGTGGCCGCCGTGACGCAGGAGATCCGGCGTCAGCCAGTGACGGATGCTGATGCGGCCGAGGTACTCGCGGCCCGAAGCCCACCAGAACGTCGTCTGCGGTACGTAGCCGCCTTCGGGCTCGGCCGGCGGCTCCCTGCCCGCCAGCGCCGCGGCGTAGCGAAAGGGCTCGCCCGGCCAGTCCACCTCGGCGACGAGCGCCGCTACATACCGTGAGAACTCGTGTCCGGCGGCCAGCGCCCGCGCGTCGAGCTCGAGCAACCGGCCTTCGGCGTGATACTCGGCGAGCGCGACGAGAAACGACTCGCGGTACATCGCCGCCGGCTGGACGAGCCGCGGCATCGCGTCGCTCACGCCGCCCGTCATTCCCCGGCTCCTAGTCCCCTACGTCGAGCTCGAGGACGGCGAGGAAGGCCTCCTGCGGCACCTCGACGGTGCCGAGCTGCTTCATGCGCTTCTTGCCTTCCTTCTGCTTCTCGAGCAGCTTGCGCTTGCGGCTGATGTCGCCGCCGTAGCACTTGGCGGTCACGTCCTTGCGCATCGCCTTGACCGTCTCGCGGGCGACGACCTTGTTGCCGATGGCCGCCTGCACCGGAACCTCGAACATCTGCCGCGGTATCTTCTGGCGCAACTTGGTGACCAGCGCCTTGCCCCGCGCATGGGCACGCTCGCGCGGCACGATGAGCGAGAGAGCGTCCACGGGATCGCCGGCGAGCAGGATGTCCAGCTTGACCAGGTCGCTCGCCCGATAGCCGTAGTACTCGTAGTCGAGCGAGGCGTAGCCGCGCGTGCGCGTCTTCAGCTGATCGAAGAAGTCGAGCACGATCTCGCTCAGCGGCAGGCGGTAGTGCATCTCGACGCGGTGTGGCGAGAGGTACTTCATGTCGACGAAGTCGGCGCGGCGCCCCTGGCAGAGCTCCATGATCGTGCCCACGAACTCGCTCGGCACGAGGATGTTGGCCGCCACGTAGGGCTCCTCGATGCGGTCGATGAGCGTCGCATCCGGAAGCTGTGAGGGATTCCGCACCGGCGTCATCGCGCCACTCGTGAGGTGCGCATGGTACTCGACGCTCGGCATGGTCGTGAGCAGCTCGAGGTTGTACTCGCGCTCGAGCCGTTCGCGCACGATGTCCATATGGAGCAGGCCGAGGAAGCCGCAGCGGAAGCCGAACCCCAGGGCCTGCGACGACTCCGGCTCATAGCCGAGGGCGGCGTCGTTGAGCTTGAGCTTCTCGAGGGCGTCGCGCAACTCCTCAAACTTGTCGCCCTCGATCGGGAAGAGGCCGCAGAAGACCATCGGCTGCACGACCTTGTAGCCCGGCAGGGCTTCGCCGGCCGGGCGCCGCTTGTCCGTAATCGTGTCGCCCACGCGCACGCGCGCCACATCTTTGACGCCGGTGATGATGTAGCCGACCTCGCCGGTCTCGAGACGCTCCGCCGGCGTCATCGCCGGGCCGAAGTAGCCGAGCTCCTCGATCTCGGCCTCTTGCCCGGTGCCCATCATGCGTATGACCTGGCGGCGCGAGAAGGCGCCGTCGACAATGCGCACATAGGCGACGACGCCCCGGTACTGGTCGTACTCGCTGTCGAAGATCAGCGCGCGAGGGGCGCCGCCGCTATCTCCCTGCGGCGCCGGCACGCGCGCCACCACCGCCTCGAGCACCTCCGGCACGCCCTCGCCGGTCTTGGCGGAGACGCAGAGCACCTCGTCGTGCGTGGCGCCGGTGAGCTCGTGCAGCTCGAGTTCGGCCTCCTCGACGTTGCTGGCCGGCAGGTCGATCTTGTTGAGCACCGGCACGATCTCGAGGTCGTTCTCGATCGCCAGATAGGCGTTGGCCACCGTCTGCGCCTCCACCCCCTGCGTGGCGTCGACGAGCAGCACGGCGCCCTCGCAGGCGGCGAGACTGCGAGACACCTCGTAGGTGAAGTCGACGTGACCGGGCGTGTCGATCAGGTTGAGCTGGTAATCCTGCCCGTCGGCCGCCATGTAGGCGATGCGCACGGCCTGGCTCTTGATCGTGATGCCGCGCTCGCGCTCGAGCTCCATCTTGTCGAGGAGTTGCTCCTTCATGTCGCGCGCCGCGACCGTGCCGGTGAGCTCGAGCACGCGGTCGGCGAGCGTCGACTTGCCGTGGTCGATGTGCGCGACGATGCTGAAGTTGCGGATGTGGCTGAGGTCGGCCATGACCGTCAATGATACAAGACGGTTCGGGACGATGAGCCGAGACGGGCCAAACGCAGGATCTCGGCGCGGCGCGCCTTGCCGGGCGCCCGGCCGGCCCGCCCGCCGCACGCGACTCGGCTATGCCTCGCCGGCGCCGGCGGTGGGACGGGCGCGCCGACGGCGCAGAGCGCGCCACACCGCCGTCAACTCCTCGAGCCTGAAGAGCCGAGCGAGACCGAGATACGCGAGGCCGCCGGCGCCTACGGCCACGGCGGCCGCCGCCACGAGCTGCCAGAAGCCGCCTTCCGAGAACTCCCCGAGCAGGCGCCAGACGAGCCCCGAGACGAGGGCCAGCGCGAGGGCGCAGACGAGCGCGCGCACGGACGTGCGCAGGATGCGCCGGCCGTCGAGAGAGCCGAGCTGCCGGCGCAGCAGCACCGAGAGGGCGGCGAAGTTGATCAGCGAGACGAGCCCGAAACTCAGCGTGATGCCGGCGACGCCGAGCGGGCCGTGGAGGAGCGCGCAGAGCACGGCCGTCGCCACCAGGTTGCCGAGACTCACGTAGAAGGGCAGCCAAGGCCGCTGCATGCTCTGAAAGGAACGGCTGAGCATGATGTTGGCGTTGGCGAACACCAGGCCGACGGACATGAACGCCAGCGCCGCGGCCACCTCGGCAGTGGCCTGCGCGCCGAACTGCCCGCGTTCGTAGACGATCCTCACGAAGGCGTCCGGCATCACCATGTACCAGGCCACGAAGGGCAGCGAGACCACTACCATCTGGCGCACGCCAAAGGAGATGGTCTCGCCGAAGCGGCCGTCCTCACGGGTCAGCGCGAAGCGCGACAGCGAGGGAAAGAGCACCGTGCCGATGGTCACGGCGAGGACACCCTGAGGGAGTTGATAGAGACGGAACGAGTAGCCGATCTCGGCCGCGGCGCTCGTGCTCACGAACTGCGCGAACCAGGTGCCGATGAGCGCGTTGAAGTTGAGGATGCCCAGCGTGATGGCGATCGGCACCATGAGCAGCAGCACCTTACGCAGGAGCGGGTCGCGAAAGCCGAAGCGCGGCCACAACCAGCGTTCGGCACGCTGCATGGTCATCGCCAGCAGCAGCCACTGCAGCAGCGTGCCGACCAGCACACCGATGGCCGCCGCGTACACGCCCAGGGAGCCGTTCAGCAGGAGGATGCAGGCGATGATGGCGAGGTTCCAGACCACCGAGACGACGGCCGGCATCGTGAACCGCTCCAGAGAGTAGAGCACGCCGCTCAGCGCCCCGGCGAGCGAGACGAACAGCACGGTCGGCAGCAGGATGCGCAGCGACGTGGCGGCGATGTCCGTGCCGGCCGCCGTGCTCGTCAGTTCGGGAAACACGAACTGAGCCAGCGGCACGGCGACGATCATCAGGAAGGCGACCACGGCGCCGACCATGACGAGGACGAAGCCCAGCAGGTTGGCCGCCAGGCGGAAAGCCCGCTGACGCTCGTCCCGCGCCAGCAGTTCGGTGAAGACCGGAACGAAGGCGGCGCTGATGGCGGCGTCGGCGAACAACTGCTGCACGAGGCTCGGGATCATCGAGACCGAGGTGAGGGTGTTGTAGTCGGCCCCGACGCCGTAAACGGCCGCCGTCACGCTCTCCCGCAGCAGCCCGGTGAGGCGCGAAAGGACTGTCGCCGACGCCACGATAAGGGCTGCCAGTGCCAGCCTGCGCGTATGGTCCGCCATGACCCCTTCTGTTGGAGCGCCGCCGTGGAACGGGCTTCACGGTCTGCGGCAGTCTAACAGAGGGGATTACCCCGCTCGCGCCTCAGTCGCCGCACCAATACGCCTCGTAACCGCGAAAGCGCCAGTTCACGCTCCAGGGGATTCTGTAGCCGGTGCCAATGGTCACGCTGTAGTAGCGCTCGGCGCCGCTTACCGGGCGCACATGGATGCGCAGCGGCCCGTGCGGCACGTCGCAGAAAGCGACCGCGTGACAGGCGCCCCGAGGCATGTGCGTGCCCGGGATCTTCACGTCGATCCTGGCGCGTACCCCGCCGTCCGCGGTCGCCAGCACGCGACCGTTCGTCAGCAGCGCGACATGATCGCGATCCGCCGACTTCCCGCCGTCCAGCCTCGTGATGACGACGATGCCGCGCAGGTTTCCGTCGTCCGTCGCGCCCCTCGCCGGCGACATCAGCAGCCGGCCTTATGACATATGCCCACAACCCCCCACCAAGTACTCAGTGTCATTACTACCCCTACACAATATTCTATCAAATAGCGGAGGGAAAAACATCCTTCTATATGACAATTACGCGACATCAATCAGTGTAATATATCTGTTCTCTCGAATGCGCCCTTACTCTCATCTGCTTAACGAGATGATCGGACCACTCGCCGGCCCCCAAGATCCCCGCGGCGGCCGGGACCCCCTCGGTGTGCATTCTCGCGTTGATGTCCATGTCGATCGCCGGCGGAATCAGAATAGGTCTCTCCCCCAGTAGTGCCCCATAGTAAAGACGCTCATGGGGCGCTTCGCCAGACCCTTCGCCGTTGACAACTACATAGCAGCGGCGTCGCCGCGCCGTGAACATTCGACGTCGGCTGTGGGCACGCGGCAAACAGAAGCGCGCAGCGCGACAGCGCCGCTCGACGGGACGGCGCACGAGTCGCCGTTACGCCAGCTTGCGCGTGATTCCGCGACGACGCGGACCTATTTGCCGCCCGGCGCACGCCTGTGGTAGCATCTCGCGTCCGAGCCCAGTCCCCACTGGCCGCCAACAGTCACGACGTCACCCAGAGCGAAGGGATCACGTGGCCAACATCAAGCAGCAGAAGAAGCGCATCCTGCTCGCCGAGAAGCAGCGGTTGCGCAACCGGCACGTCAAGTCGAGCCTCAAGACGCTCTTCAAGCGCCTCGAGGGGCAGGTCGCCGAGCAGCAGCAGGAAGAGGCCGCGCAGACGGCCACCCTGCTCACTAAGCGCATCGACCAGGCGGCCGCCAAGGGCGTCCTTCACAAGAACAACGCCGCCCACAAGAAGAGCCGCGTCGCGCACACGCTGGCGCGTCTCTCCTCCTAAGACCGGCGCAGAGACACGAGAAGACGGGCGGGCTGCCCGGGCAGCCCGCCCGTCTTCTCGTGTCTGCATGCGGAGCCCGCGAGCGCGCGGCCGCGACCCTACGCCAGCAGCCGCGCGACCGTGAGTTCGAGCACCAGACGATCCGTGTGGTTCACGCCGGCCTCAGACTCGAGCGTAGCCGGCGCGCGACCGCGCATTCCGGCCTCCGCGGCGGCCAGCGCGCGATACGCGCGCGCGAACCGCGGCGCATCGTAGAACGCCGCCTGCTCGAGCAGCCGCTTGGCCGTCCAGTACGGCACACCCATGCCCTTCGCCAAGGCCCCGGCGTCGGCGACCCGCAGCGCCACCGCCTGTTCCATCTGCTCAACGCCACGCAGCAGCAGGTAAACGATCTTGTTGGGGTCCTCCCCGGCCTTGTAGACGGCCTCGAGCAGCGCGAAGGCGCGCGCTCCCTGGCGCGCGCTCACCGCGTCGATCAGGCTGAAGACTCGAGCCTCGTCGTCGGCGCTGCAGACGGCATCGATGTCCTCCGGGGTCGCCTCGTGCCCACGACAATAGGTGGAGAGCTTCTCGATCTCTCGCTCGAGCCGCTCGCTCTGTGACGGGTCCATGCCGCAGCGCTCCAGGAAGTGACGCGCCGCCGCCTGGCCCATGGCGAGGTGGTGCGCCCCCGCCCGCTTCCGCACCCAGCCCGCCATCTCGTACTTCTTGGGCAGGTCCCAATGGAGCACGTCTCCGACCGCGGCGACTGCCTTGCGCAGCGGGTCCGCCTCGGTGAACGAAGCGCCCTCCACGGCCACGCACGTGTCCGGCCAAGGGTCGCGCACATAGGCGGCAAGCGACTGCCGCGCTTTCGCCGGCCATTTGTGGGCGTTGAGCACGAGCAGCAGGCGCGTCCCCAGCGTGAAGCCCGGCATGGCGGCAGCCTCGAGCACGGAGTCGACCCTGTCGGTCTCGGCGTCGAAGACGGTGATGTTGAGATCGCTGCCTGTCTCGTCGATCACGGACTGCCGCAGCCGGCTCACGGCGCGACGTACCTTCGGCCGGTCGTTGCCGAAGATGAGATAGGCTGGTTTGAGTGCAGGACGATCGCTCACCGTGAGCGAAGAATAGCACGGGGATGACCACGCCCCGGGCACTCGCGCGCAGGCGTCAGACGTAAGCAAGAGGAACATGACCGCTCTCCCGGGCTCACGCCGATGACAGAGGCTCCACCGCTGGATTCAGTGTGGTTGATCGCCTTGCTCGCGGTCGTGGTGGCCGTCGAGTTAGGGCTGCTCATCTGGGCGCTCGTCGACCTCGTGCGCCGGCCGGCGACGCAGATCACCGGCGGCAACAAGATTCTCTGGCTGCTGCTCAGCGTCTTCGTGCAGGTCCTCGGCCCGATCCTCTACCTGACCGTCGGCCGGCGCCGGGACGTGGAGCCGGCCGAGGAGGTGCGCCGGCCGAGCGCGCCGGAGCCGCCGCCCCCGCCGGGCGCCGGCAGCCCGTCCGGCGCCGGCGGCCCAGCACGCCCGGGCGGCGCGCCGGCCGGAACCGGCGGCCACGCCCAGGCCGCCTCCCACGTGACGCGCGCGGCGGCCTTCCTCTACGGTGAGGCCGGCGACGCGGTGGGCGAGCCGCGCGCCGCGAGGGACGGCGACGCTCCCGCGCCGGCCCCGATTCGGCGGCTGACGACGCCGGCAGTCGAGCTCGCCGGCGTGCGCAAGGTCTTCAAGGGCGCCGCGGCGCTCGACGGTCTCACGCTGAGCGTGCCGGAAGGCTCCGTCTTCGGCTTCCTCGGGCCAAACGGAGCCGGCAAGACGACCACGCTGCGCATTCTCGCCGGGCTCGCCCGGCCGACCTCCGGCGACGCCCGCGTGCTCGGCCACGAGGCCGGTGCCGACGGCCGCACCCGGGCCCTCATCGGCTATCTCCCCGACGTGCCGGCCTTCTACAAGTGGATGAACGCGGCGGAGTACTTACGCTTCAGCGGGCGCCTCTTCGGCCTGGAAGGCGCCCGTCTAGAGTCGCGCATCGCGGCTCTGCTCGAGCTCGCCGACCTCGGCAGAGTGACCACCCGCATCGGCGGCTACTCGCGAGGCATGAAGCAGCGGCTTGGGATCGCGCAGGCGCTCATCAACGCGCCCCGGTTGCTGTTGCTCGACGAGCCGACGAGCGCCCTCGACCCAATCGGGCGGCGTGAGGTGCTGGACATGGTCGCCGCCCTCCGCGGCCGCACGACCGTCTTCTTCTCCACACACATCCTGGCGGACGTGGAGCGCGTCTGCGACACGGTGGCGATCATCGATCGTGGCCGCGTCGTCGAGCAGGCCGCCATCGATGAGCTGCGGCGGCGCCGGCACGGTCTCAACCGGCTCGTGATCGACGTCGACGATCCCGGGCGCCTCGCCGACGCGCTCGTGGGGCAGCCCTGGCTGCGCGCCGTCGCCCCCGCGGAGTCCGGCGGCCTCGTGCTCAGTGTCGACGACCTCGCCGCCGCTCAGCGCGCCCTGCCTCACGTGCTCGCCGCCGCCGGTGTCGCCCTGGAACGCCTCGAGACCAACGAGCTCAGTCTCGAGGACGTGTTCGTCGGCCTCGTGGGGGAGCGACAGGCATGAGCGGGCTGCGCACAATGCTCGCCAAAGAGCTCGCCGAGACCGTGCACACCTGGCGCATCTGGGTCCTGCCGGGCTTCCTCCTCTTCTCCGGCGTCAGCGCGGCACTCGTCACGTACTTCATGCCGGCGCTTCTCGAATCGCTCGGCGGCGAGACCGCCGGCATCGCCATCGCGCTGCCGGACCCAACCGCAGCGATGGCCTACACCGAGTACCTCGGCAACCTCTCGGAGCTGGTCATCCTGGCCCTCGTCATCGCCTACGGCGGCATCGTCAGCTCCGAGTTGCGCAGCGGTACCGGCGCGCTGACGCTGGCAAAGCCGCTCTCGCGCACCGCCTTCGTCACCGCCAAGTGGCTCTCGCAGCTGTGCGTGATCGTGCTGGCCACAGCACTGGCCACCGCCGTCTGCGTCGGCGTGACGGCAGCGCTGCTCTCGACCGGGCCCCTAGCCGCGCTGGCGGCCGCTACCGGCCTCTGGCTCGCCTTCGCGACGCTGCTCCTCAGTCTGATGGTACTGCTCAGCGTGCTGCTTCCGGCGCCGGCCGCGGCGTCAGGCGCCGGCATCGGCATCTACATCGCGCTCATCGTGATCGGCCAGTTCGGGCGTCTCGCCGACTGGTCACCGTCCGGACTGCCGAGCGCCGGGATCGCGCTCCTCCAGGGCCTGCCCGCGGTGTGGGTGGCGCCCCTGATCACCTCGCTGGCGGCGAGCGCCGTCCTGATGCTCGCCGCCCTGTGGTTCTTCGCGCGCCGCGAGATCTAGGGACACGGAGCCGGAACGCGCCGCCGGCGCGCGACGCCGTCGGTGCTCGGCCTAGTAGGTATACGGGTTGGGCGCTACTTCCGTGAGCGGCGCCAGCGCGAGCATCATAAGGATAACGACCCCCACGAGGATCGCGATGCCGACGGCGCTGATGATGATGCCCGCCAGGCAGAGACCGCTGGGACGGCTCTCCCGTCGCGCCTGCACGTAACCGGCCACGGAGAGCGGCAGGCCCACCAGGCAGGTCAACCCGGAGGTGAACAGGCCGAGCACGGCGAGGATGAAGCCCGCCACACCGATCCCCGGCGCCGTGGCGCCGGGCTGCGGGGTGGCCGGCGGTGGCCAATGACCCACCAGGGGCGCCGGCGATGCTATGCCAGGAGTGCCGGCGCTGTAGAAGGTGAGTGCCGAACCGCCGTGCCAGTCCGCCGCCGGCGGCTGCCAGTACGGCGTCGGCGCCCCGTATGACGACGGGGCGCCGTAGGGCGAAGGCGTGCCGTAGGACGGCGGCGCCTCGCAGGGCGATGGGACGCCGTACGACGGCGCGGCGCAGTACGGGGACGTGCCTTCGTAGGGCGAGGACGGCTCTGCTGCGGGTGCATCTCCGGGCCGGTAGGCCTCGGCGGATGCATCACCGGCGGCCGGCGCGGGCGGGTCGTCCGACGCCCCGGCTGGGACGACAGCGGCGCCACACACGCAGCAGTACTTAGCCCCGACGGGCAGCTCCGCCGCGCATGCTGAACAAGTCTCCATCGCCTTCCTCCGTCTGTCGCGCGATCATCGGCAACGGGTGCGGGCCGCTTGAGCCTATCGCACGGGGGTCGGCGACTCCACTGCGCCCATCGCGAAGGATCCCGCTCAGGGCCCGTCCTTCTCGAGCCACACCTGTGGCCCGTCTGAGCCGGGGCTCACGGCGATATCGCCGCGCTCATCCGTGCGCGCGTACGGGACATGCGCGGCGGAGAGCAGCGAGAGGACCTCATCGGTGGGATGCCCATAGGTATTCGGTCCCACCGGAATCACGGCCAGCCGCGGCGCGAGCGCCCGGAGCAGCCCTTCGTCGAGCCCCCCGGCGCTGCCGTGATGCGGCACCGCGACGACGTCGCAGGGTGGCAGGCCGAGCGCGGCGAGCACCTCACCTTCCGCGTCTCCGGGCAGCAGGACGCGCTGCCCGCCGAACTCGGCAAGCACGACGAGGGCGCAGTCGTTCTCGTTCTGGTTCTCGTCCGTGCTTCCCGCCACAGACTCGGTGACGAGCACGCGCACCGCCCAGCCCTCGCCGCCGGTACGCAGTTCCTCCGACACCCGGCGCACGGTCGTCCCGGCATCGCCGAGAGCCCCCGCCAACCGGTCGAGCGCCGCGGACGGCTCGGGAGGCTGTGGGAGCAGGGCCGCCTCAATGGGCACCCGGCCGATCACATCCGAGAGGCCGGCCGTATGGTCGGCGTGGCCGTGCGAGAGCACGAGCAAGTCGATACGGCGCACGCCATGGGCACGCAGCTCGCGCGCCAGAGGAGCCGGGCCTGCGTCGATGAGCACCGTAGGACCCGACGGCACCTGTACCAGCGTCGCGGCGCCCTCGCCCACATCGAGAAACGTCACGGTGGGCAGCGCCGGCGCGGCCGGCCCTCTGGGCGCCAGCACGAGTGCGGCGGCGAGCGCCAGGCCGCACGCCGCGGCCAGCGAGAGACGCCGCCTGGGGCTGCGCACGTAGCGCAGCAAGCTCTCGTCCGCGCGCCGCGCGAGCACGACGACGACGCCGGCCAGCGCCGCGAACGTCACAGCCACGGCCAAGCCGAGCGTCACGCCCTGCCACTCGTAGACCGCCCCCGGCAGACGCCCGAACAGGCGCGCGACGGCCAGAAGGAAGCCGATGAACAGGCCCGCCAGCATGTTGAGCGGCACCGACAGCCACGAGCTCACGAAGCCGAGCAGCAGCGACAGCATGCCGAGGAACATGATTGGACCGAGGACGAACCCACCGGCGACGTTGGCGGGCACGCTGACCAGCGAGGTGGAGCCGAAGGTGAGCATGGAGACGGGCGCCGTGGCGAGACTCGCCGCCGCCGTGACACCAACCTGCTCGGGGAGCGGGCCGGGGAGAAAGGCGAGGCCCCGCGTCAGCGGCCGAGCGAGGATAAGCAGCCCCGCGACCGCCCCGAACGACAACTGGAAACTGACGTCGAAGACGTTGTTGGGGTTGGCCGAGAGCAGCCAGGCTCCCGGCGCCAGCCAGAGCAGCCAGCCGTCGCTGGGCCGCGAGGCCATCACGGCAAGCAGACCGACGATGCCGGCGACGCCGGCGCGCACGATGGAGGGCGAGGCGCCGGTGAGCACGACGTACGTGGCGACCACCGGCACGAGCAGGGCGGTGCGCACGAGGCGGGGTATGGCCAGCAGGGCGAAGGCGAACGACCACATGCTGCACAGGAGGACGACGTTCTCACCCGACACGGCCATGATGTGCAGAAGTCCGCTGCGGCGAAAGTCGTCGATTGTCTGCTGCTCGACGCCCTCGTCGTCGCCAAGCACCATTCCCTGCAGGACGGCGCGCACCGGTCCGCTGAGCCCGGCCTGTAGGTGGGCGCGCGAAGCGCGGCGCAAGCCGTCGACGGCTCCGCGCATGCCATCCCGGCGGCCCGTGACGCGCAACTGCGCGAACTCGCCGTCCAGCAGCGCGTGCTCGCCGCGGCGGCGCAGGTAGCGGCCGTAGTCGAAGGCGCCCGGCTTGGCCTCCGGCAGCGGGCGCACGCGCACGCCCGCCACCTCCAGCAGCGCCCCCTCGCTGAGCGGACCGCACGGATCGAGTTCGAACCGCTGCGCGTCCTCGAGCGTAAGCCGCAGATGCGCCGGCTCCTCGACCGGCGCCTCGTCCAGCGCCAGCACGTCCACCGCCAGACTCACCTGGCCCTCGTCGATGTCGGGAAGATCGCTGAGCACCGCGGTGAGCCTGACCGTCTCCCCCACGCGCCCGGCGACCTCGGAGCGCTCGAGAGAGGCGAGGCGTGCGCCGCCGACCCCGGCGCCGGCGAGCAACAGCGCCAAGGAGAGCACGGCGGCCGGGGCCAGCGCTCGCCAGACCTGGTCCGGAGCCGGCGCCCGACCCTCGGCCTCAGCGATCTCTGCCGGTGGACGCCGCCGCGCTACTCGCGACGCCGCCAACCAGGCTAGGGCGCAGAGACCCGCGCCCAGCGCGAGCGTCCATCCCGGCGGCCACCGGCAGAGCGCCAGCAGCAGGCCGGCGCAGTACGCGCTGAGAAGCAGGTGCGGCGGCGCCAGCTTGCGCAGCACGAGCGCCGCCTCAGAGCGTGATCGCGTCTTTGACGGCCGCGAACTTCGCCTCGCCGATGCCAGGCACCGACTTGAGGTCGTCGAGCGTCTTGAAGCCGCCGTGCGCACTGCGGTAGTCGACGATCTTCTGCGCCGTCGCAGGCCCGACACCGGGCAGCGTCTCGAGTTCGGCGGGGGTCGCCGTATTGATGTTGACCAGCGTGACGCCGGCCACGCCGGACCCGGCGCCGGCGGACGCCGCCGCGACGGCGCTCGTGCCCGGCTCACCCCGCTGCGGCACGACGATTTGCTGGCCGTCGACGACGCGTGCAGCAAGATTGACGCCGGAGAGGTCGGCCCGAGCGCTCGCGCCGCCTGCCAACTCGAGCGCCTCGGCCACTCTGGCGCCCTCCGGCAAGCGCACGACTCCGGGAGCGCGCACCGCGCCGCACACGTGAACGAGGACGTCCGCGGCGTTTGACGGACTCGGCGCGGCGACTCCGGCGACGGCCGGCGAGGCTAGAGGCGCGAGCACCATCTCTTCGCCGGCCGGCGGCCCGCCGCCGTCCATCACCAGATAGCGAACCCCGACCGCCGCGACGACGGCGATGAGCGCCGCGTACGCAACAAGCTGACGGCGCGTGAGCCGCATGTGAACCTCCGGCGCGAGACGACGTGACGTCCGCGCCGCGCACACGGTGCGTGGCGGGACGCCGTCACGCTACCGGCCCACGGCGCGGCGCACATCGCCCCACCGGGATGATCAGGGCGGGTGACCACTGAATGTCCACGGGTCACCAGTCGCCAGGCGGGCGGGCGGCCGCGCTCCGGGCGGGTGCCCACGTGGCCGCCGCCGGCTTAGCGCACGACGAAGTTGACGAGCTTCGAGGGCACGTAGATCTCCTTGACGATCTGCTTGCCCTCGAGGAAGCGCGCCGTGTTGCCCGCCGCCTTCGCCGCCGCCAGCACGTCCGCCTCCTCGGCGTCGACGGCGACCTGCAGGCGATCGCGCAGCTTGCCGTTCACCTGCACGACGACGGTCACGACCTCGTCGGCGGCCAGCTCCTCATCCCACTCCGGCCACTCGGCGTCGAACACGAAGCCGTCCCGGCCGAGCGCCTCCCAGACCTCGCAACCGAGGTGCGGCGCCATCGGCGCGAGCAGCAGTGTCATGTCGACCACGATCTCGCGCCACTGCGCGAGCGTGAGCGCCCCGCGCGCATTGGTCCATACGTCGAGCACCTCGTTGAGGAGCTCCATGAGCGCGGAGACGGCGGTATTGAAGCGGAACTGCTCGAGGTGATTCGTCACCTTGCGGATGGTCTTGTGCAGGGCGCGCAGCACCTCGCGGCCACGCTCCAGCTCCTCCTCGCTCCCGGCCACACCGCTGCCCTGCGCCTCGGCCACCTCGCAGACGAGGTTCCAGAAGCGGCTGAGGAAGCGATGGCAGCCCTGCACGCCGCGGTCGCTCCAGGCGACGCTCTGCTCAAAGGGCGCGATGAAGAGCTCGTAGACGCGCAGTGAGTCGGCGCCGTGACGCTCGACGACTTCGTCCGGCGTCACCACGTTGCCCTTGCTCTTGCTCATCTTCTGGCCGTCCTCGGCCAGCACCATGCCCTGGTTGCGCAGGCTCAGGTAGGGCTCGCCGAAGCCGACGTAGCCGGCGTCCTGCGCGACTTTGCAGAAGAAGCGCGCGTAGAGCAGATGCATGACCGCGTGCTCGGCGCCGCCGACGTACAGGTCCACCGGCAGCCAGTAGTCGACCGCCGCCCTCTTGAAGGGCGCCGCGTCCTCGCGCGGCGAGGCGAAGCGAAAGTGATACCAGGACGAGCAGGCGAACGTGTCCATGGTGTCCGTCTCGCGCCGCGCCGGCCCGCCGCAACGCGGGCAGGTGGTGTGCACGAACTCCTCCACGCGAGCCAGCGGCGACTTGCCGTCGTCCGTCGGCTTGAAATCCTCGGTCTCGGGCAGCAGCACCGGCAGATCCTCGACCGGCACGGGCACGACCCCGCAGGCATCGCAGTGGACCATGGGGATGGGAGCGCCCCAGTAGCGCTGACGGCTGATGAGCCAGTCGCGGAGCTTGAAGTTGACGGTGGCGCGGGCCAGGCCGCGCTCGCCGAGCCAGGCGACGACGGAGGCGAACGCCTCGCCCGGAGCCGACGTGCCGTCGAACTGCGCCGAGTTCACGAGGAAGCCGTCGCCCGTGTAGGCCTCGCTCAACGTGCCCTGCGGACCCGTGGGCGGCGCGATCACCTCAACGATCGGCAGGCCGAAGGTCGTTGCGAACTGAAAGTCGCGCTCGTCGTGCGCCGGCACGGCCATAATGGCGCCGGTGCCGTAGCCCATGAGCACGTAGTCGCTGATCCAGATGGGGATCTCGGCGCCGTTCACCGGGTTGACGGCGAAGGCGCCGGTGAAGACGCCGGTCTTCTCCTTCTCCGTCGACATGCGCTCGATCTCGCTCTGGCGCCGGGCCTGCTCCTGATAGGCCATCACCGCCTCGCGATGCTCGGCGGCGGTGAGCTCGGCGACCAGCGGGTGCTCGGGCGCCAGGACCATGTAGGTGGCGCCGAAGAGCGTGTCCGGCCGGGTCGTGAACACCGTCAGGGGCTGTTCACGACCCGGCAGCCCGAAGTCGACCTCGGCGCCCTCGCTGCGGCCGATCCAGTTGGCCTGCATGAGCTTGATCTTCTCCGGCCAATCGATCGTCTGCAGGTCGTCCAGCAGGCGCTGGGCGTACTCGGTGATGCGCAGGTACCACTGCTCGAGGTCCTTCTTCGTGACCTCGCTGCCGCAGCGCCAGCACTTGCCGTCGTGCACCTGTTCGTTGGCGAGGATCGTCTTGCAGCTCGGGCACCACCACTGCTGGCCCGTGCCACGATAGGCGAGACCGCGCTCGTGCATCAGCAAGAAGAACCACTGCGTCCAGCGATAGTAGTCGGGGTTGCAGCTCGTGATCTCGCGCGACCAATCGAAGGACAGGCCCACGAGGTCCATCTGGCGATGGTAGTTGGCGATGTTGCGCTCGGTCGTGATGCGCGGGTGGACGCCCATCTGGATGGCGTAGTTCTCGGCGGGCAGCCCGAAGGCGTCCCAACCCATGGGGTGCAGCACGTTGAAGCCGCGCATGCGCTTGTAGCGCGAGACGGTGTCCGTGGGAACATAGTTGCGCAGGTGCCCGACGCTGAGCCCGTTGCCGGACGGATAGGGGAACATGTCCAGACAGTAGTGCTTGGGCTTGTCCGACGTATCCGGCGCGCGGTTGACGTCGCCCTCTTTCCAAATGCGCTGCCACTTCTGCTCGATGGCCTGCGCGTCGTAGCGGCGATCCATGCGGTCCTCTCTCGGATGACTGGTGAACGCCGCCCCGGCCGGCGCGGCGGCACACAGGGCCAGATTCTACATGAGGGTCGGCGTTTGTTGGCCGGTGGGCCGTGGTCTGTTATAATTCGACGCCTGCCGGCACTCGCCGGCGCCACTTCGGTGGGGGTATAGCTCAGTTGGGAGAGCGTTTGGCTGGCAGCCAAAAGGTCACCGGTTCGAGCCCGGTTACCTCCACCACTTTCCCTCTTCCCGCCCTCCGCCCCTGACCTTCTCGGCCGCCCGCCCTGTGAGCGACGCGCACGGTCCACAGAGAGCCGCGGGCGGCGATCCCGGCGGGCCTTCATGTCGCCCCTCCAATCGCGCTCGCCTCTGGGAGATCGACGCCCTGCGCGGCGCAGCCGTCCTGGCCATGATGGTCTTCCACTTCGCCTGGGACTGGGCCTACCTGCACGATGGCTGGCTGGGCAGCGGCTCGCGCTACTACTCGGGCGCCATCGCCCTGACCTTCATCACGCTGCTCGGCGTCTCGATCTCCCTGGACCGCCAACGCGTGCGCGCCGCGGGACACTCACTGGCGCGCCGCACGGCCTGGCGCTTCGCGCTCATCGGCGGGTCGGCGCTCCTCGTCACCCTGGGCACGCTGCTCGTCATGCCGAGCGCCTTCGTCTACTTCGGCATCCTGCACCTGCTCGCCCTCTGCACGCTCCTTGTCGGCCTCACGGCGCCCCTCGGCGCCGTCGTCAACGCGCTCCTCGGACTCGCCGTCATCGCGCTCGGCCTCAGCGGCATGTTGGACGGGCCGGCGCCGTCGGCGATCGTCTCCTTCGTCGGCTGGCGAGCGCCGCGCGCCGCCATCGACTGGTATCCGCTGGGCCCCTGGGCCGGCTTCGCCTTCCTCGGCTTCGCCGCCGGCCTGGTCCTCTACCCTGACGGCCGGCGGCGCCTGCGCCTCCCGGACTGGAGCCGGCCGACCGCCCCGCTGCGCTTCCTCGGCCGGCACGCCCTGCCCATCTACCTCGTCCACCAACTCGTGCTCTTTCCGCTCGCCTGGGTGCTGGCCATCGGGCTTGCCTGAGCGGCCTCCACAACCACCGCGCATCTCTCTCGCTGCCGCCTCTGCCGCACGACCGGCCCGCCGCGCCGCGCGCTGGGTTTAGTGCCAGACGCCACTGGAAAGTATCGACTCAGAATCAGTCCGGACGAACGCACCACGTCGGCCGGTGCCGGGAGCCAGGGGAGGCGACCATGGAGGATCGGCCGCAGTTTCAGGTCGGGTACGAACGACTCGCCGACAACGTGGGGGTCGTCACTCTCGAGGGCGAGATCGACATCTACTCGTCGCCCCAGTTCAAGGAGGTTCTCCTCAAGGGCATCGAGGAGGGCGTCAACCACGTCGTCATCGACCTCACGGACGTTACCTTCATCGACTCAACGGCCCTCGGCGTCCTCGTCAGCGGCGCCAAGCGCCTGCGGCCGCACGACGGCACGCTCGACATCGTCTGTGTCGACGAGAACATCATCCGCATCCTGGAAATCACCGGCCTGGATCGCATCTTCGGCATCTATCCGTCGCGCGGCCAGGCCCTAAGAGCAGCGGTTCCCTAAGCGCCCGGAGAGCAGGGAACGCGCGCAAGAAGGGCGGCAGCCTCCACGCCGCCAGGGGGGACGAGAGCACATGGAAAATCGCACTACCTCAGTTTTGCGCGGCCGCCGGCTGCGCAGCGCGTCCGAAGGGAGCGGCAAGACGCGCACCTACGGCGCCGGACGCACCTGCATCGTGGAGGGCTGTGGCACCGTCCTCTCCGCCTACAACCCGTCGCGCACGTGCGCGCTCCACGACGGCCAGTGGCGCGACGACGCTCGGCGCGGAGGCCGCCGCGCGACCACCCGCGAGGAAGTCACACGCCGCTGTTCGTTTGAGGGTTGCGGCCGGGAGTTCACCTCCGCGAACCCCGCCAAGCGTTACTGCTGCGACGCGTGCCGCATGAAGGCGTTTCAGGCACGCGTCCTCGCCGCCCGGCGAATGGGCGACCTCTCAAAGGCGCAGCGAGCGAGTTGACGAACGGGCCGGCGCAGCGCTGCCGCGCCGGCCCTCATCCCCAGCCCAGCCCGGGTTGGCGTCGCCCGCCGAGACTAGGCGGAGAGGGCGTTGAACGACGGCGGAATCAGCGGCGTGCGTCCGTACACGAGCGCCACGATCGCCTCTTCCACCGACTCGTACACCGGCACCAAGTTGGGCACGCCGACGAGCGCCAGGGCGCGCCGCACCTGCCCACGAGGGTGGGCCAGCACGAGTTCCTTGCGCTTGGCGCGCTGGTCGCGTACTACCCCGGCGACGAAGCCCATGAAGCTCGAATCGACGAAGGTCGCGCCGCCGAGATCGATGATCAGATCGTCCTGGTGATAGAGCGGCCCGAGCTGGCGCCGCAGAAAGCGATCGATCTCAGCCACGCTCGCGGTGTCGTACTCGCCGTCGAGGCTGAGGATAGGCGGGGCGGAACGCGCGGAGCGCGCCCACGTGAGGCGCAGCGTCGCACCGCGGAGCGCCAGCTCCGCGGTATGACTGAGACGATGGGTCGCGCTGTCGTTCATCGCCTGACCTCCTTGAACGTCCACCTCGATAGGCACGCTAGCCCAGCTTGGGGGGCGTGTAAAGCCGATTTGAGGCCGTTTCGCGTGAGGTTTCAGGGCAACGTTAGACCGCCGACAGGAGCCTCAAGTCTCACGCGAGCAGGCCTCATGCCTGCCTTGAGAGTCCAGCCTCGCGCCCCTCGCGGAGGCTGCGCACGCAGGCCGCGCCGCGGCGTTTACGCCTTCTCGGCCCTGGCGGCGAGCTTGAGCTTGCGCTGTTGCGGCTCGCGCTCTTTGAGGACGGTCGTGATGGGCGCCGCCACGAAGATCGACGAGTAGGCGCCCGAGAGGATGCCGACGAGCAGCGCGAAGGCGAAGTCCTTGAGCGTGTCGCCGCCGAAGAAGAGCAGGCAGAGGACGGGCAGCAAGGTGGTCAAGGTCGTGTTCATCGAGCGCGTCAGGGTCTGCGCGAGCGAGACGTTGACGATCTCGCTGTAGGGGCGCCGACTGAACAGCGGCTCGTTCTCGCGGATGCGGTCGTAGATGATCACCGTGTCGTAGAGGGAGTAGCCGAGGATGGTCAGCACGGCGGCGATCGTCGCCGTCGTCACCTCGCGTCCGGTGAGCGAGTACACGCCGATGACGACCAGCAGGTCGTGAATCTCGGCGCCGATGGCCCCGACGGCGAACTGCCACTTGAAGCGCAGCGTCACGTACCCGAGGATCAGGACGAGCGCGATGGCCATAGCCTGGAGCGACGACGTCACCACCTGCTTGCCGAACGTCGCCCCCACGGCCTCGAGGCTGTAAACGGGGCCGCCGCCGGACTCGGCGACGCCGAACGCCTCGTCGAGCGCGGTGCGTAACTCGGTCTGCTCCTGCGGCGTGAGCGTCTCGGTCTGGAGCTGGAAGCCGGGCTGCCCTGTGCCGGCGACGTTTTGCGTCTCCTGGATCTGCGCGGCGTCGAGACCGGCGCCGCTCACCACCTCGCGCACCTCAGCCAGGCCGGGATGCTCCTCGAAGGCGACACTGATGCGCGTTCCTTCCTTGAACTCGAGCCCGTACGTGAGACCCTGGATCGGGTTGCCGCCGCCCTTGATGAGCAGGCTGCCCAGACCCACGAGGATGACGACCGCGGAGAGCGTAAACCACCAGCGCTTGTGGCCCATGAAATCGAAGGCGTAGACGCGCGCCCAGAAGCCGGAGCGCGCCGCCGGCGCCGGTCCGGCGGAGGCCTCCGATTCGACGCGCCGGCGGCGCGACGCCGCGGCGCCCCTCTCCGGCGCGGGCGCGGCCACCTGGCTCGACTTCACGCCCATCAAGGACGGCCTGTTGAACGCCGGAAAGCCGGCCAGCACGCCGAGCATGGCGCGTGTGAAGAGGACCGCCGTAAGCATGCTGACCAGCACGCCGAGGATGAGCGTCAGCGCGAAGCCCTTGGGCGAGGCCGAGGCAAAGACGAAGAGCACGGCCGCCGTGAGAATCGTGAGGATGTTGGCGTCGAGGATCGTCTTGAAGCCGCGCGAGTAGCCGGAGTTGACCGCCGAGCGCACACTCTTGCCCTGGCGCACCTCCTCTTTGATGCGCTCGAAGATGACGACGTTGGCGTCGGCCGCCACGCCGATGGTGAGGATCATGCCGGCGATGCCCGGCAGCGTGAGCGTCACCGGAATGGCGTTGAAGAGCCCCCAGAGCAGGATCCCGTAGACGATCAGCGCCAAGTCGGCGACCAGACCGAGGAAGCGGTAGTAGATGAGCATGTACAGCAGGACCAGGCAGAGGCCGGCGACCCCGGCGATGAGCGCCTGGCGCAGCGAGTCCTGGCCGAGCGTGGCGGAGACCTGCTGCTGATAGGCGGGCTCGAGCTTGACCGGCAGGGCGCCGGTGTTGAGCACGAAGGCAAGGTCCTGCGACTCCTGGACGGTCATGTTGCCGCCGCTGATCTCGGCGCCTCCGCTGATGCCGTCCCGCAGGGTCGGGTCCGTGTAGTCGATCTGCGGGTACGACTCGAGCGTGTTGTCGAGCACGATGGCGAACGTCTGCGGCACACCCTTGAGCAGGCCGGTGCGATAGAGCTCGCGCGTGACCTCCTGGAACTGCTTGCCACCCTCGTCGGTGAACTCGATGCTGGCGTTCGGCAGGCCGTTCTGGCCACGTCCCGCCAGGGCGCTCTTGACCGCGTCGCCGGTCATCACCGGCGGCCGTCCGAAGATGAACCAGAGCTCGGGAGAGCCCTCGGCCTCGTTCGCCTCGAGGCGCACAAGAGAGTACTGCTTGGTGGTGCCCTGGGCGGCGAGCTGGTCGACCACGTCTTGATCGACGCCCTGGCCGCGCAGTTGCTCGAGCGCCTCTTCTTTGCTCTCCACGAAGCCGACGGGCATGGCCGCGGCGTCCATCTTGTAGAACTCGAGCTGCGCCGTCTTGCCGATGACGTCCAGCGCCTGCTGGGGGTCGTCGATGCCGGGCAGGGCAACGGAGATCTGGTCCGTGCCCTGCTTCTGAATGGCCGACTCGGTGACGCCGAGCCCGTTCACGCGGCGGTCGAGGATGCTGATCGTCTGGTCGATCTGCTCGGCCGTCGGCGCCTCACCCTCGGTCGTGCGCGCCGTGTAGACCACGTCGAGACCGCCCTGCAGGTCCAGACCCAGATGGGTCTTCACGCTGGGGGGCACGATGAAGTACAGCGCCACGGCCACGAGGGCGGCCATGAACAGCAGGATGAGCGTGTTCCTGTGGTGCTTCACGCGCGCGTCGCGTTGCTGCGAACTGCCACTCCGGCGGGCGTCAACGGTCTCTCAGGAAGCTGGGGATGTCGAGCACGTCGTCGTCGACGTCGAAGCCCGGCCGCTTCTCTTCGCCGAGGAACGGCTTGCCTGCCGGCGCCTGGCGCTCGGCCTTCTCGCGGCGCACCGGCGCGGCGCCGCCGGCGGGCCGATCGAAGCCGGTGGCCACCACGGTGACGCGGATGTCGTCGCCCATGGCGGGGTCGATGACGGCGCCGAAGATGATGTTGCAGTCCTTGTCGGCGGCGCTGGCGATGATCTCGGCCGCCTCATTGATCTCGAAGAGCCCGAGGTCCGTGCCGCCGGTGATGTTGAGGAGAATGCCGTGCGCGCCCTCGACGCTGGCCTCGAGCAGCGGCGAGCTGATCGCCGCCCGCGCCGCCTCGACGGCGCGGCTCTCGCCTGCCGCCGTGCCGATGCCCATGAGCGCCGAGCCGGCATCCTTCATGATCGTGCGCACATCGGCGAAGTCCAGGTTGATGAGCCCGGGTACGGTGATGAGATCGGTGATGCCCTGCACGCCTTGGCGCAGGACGTCGTCCGCCACCTTGAAGGCGTCGATCACCGACGTCCGCCGCTCCACCACCTCGAGCAGCCGGTCGTTGGGGATGACGATCAGCGTGTCGACCTTACCGGCCAGCGCCTCGATACCCTCGGCGGCCTGCTGCGCGCGGCGCTTGCCCTCAAAGGTGAAGGGCCGCGTCACGACGCCGACGGTGAGCGCGCCGAGCTCCTTGGCGATCTCGGCGATGACCGGCGCCGCCCCGGTACCCGTGCCGCCGCCCTTGCCGGCCGTGACGAACACCATGTCGGCGCCTTTCAGCGCGTCGCGCAGTTCGTCCTTGCTCTCCATGGCGGCCTGATAGCCGATGCTGGGGTTGGCGCCGGCGCCGAGGCCGCGCGTGATCTTGCTGCCGATGTGGATCTTGACGTCGGCGTCGCACATCTGGAGCGCTTGGGCATCGGTGTTCACGGCAATGAGCTCGACACCGCGAAGACCCGCATCCACCATCCTGTTGACGGCGTTCGTGCCGCCGCCGCCCACGCCCACTACCTTGATCACGGCGAGGTAGTTCGCTGACGTGTCGATCATGTTCGGGGTCCTCCCTGTCGCTCCTGTCGCGAATGAGACGTGCCGTGGAAGACACCGGGGAAACCCTTAACCTCAACATGAGGGTTTACCTCGACGCCCGCCGAACCACCAGAAACCGGCTCTTTGCAGCGCTCCTCCCGGCGCGTGCAAGGCTGCCCACGCGGCCCTGCCCGGCCATCGACTTAACATACTGAGGCCCTTCGGGAGTGTCAAACGATTGCCGCGGACGGCCGCCGCCGCGCGTTGCGGGCCACGGCACAGAAACCCTCAACTAGGCCTTGAGAGTAGCCGACGAGGTCAGTCGATGAGCGGGCGAGCGAGGCTGCGGTCCGGCACCGAGACGTCGACGAAGGTGCACTTGAGGCGCTTCTTCTCGTAGTGCGCAAGTACGGTACGCAGCGCGATCGATTTGGCGGCGCGACGCTGGTCGTCGCCCCAGACGACGGTCAGGTTGTCCCGGCAGAGCAGGGTCGCGCGACCGCTCTCCACCGTGACGACGGACAGGCGCTTGAGGAGCGACGCCGGCAGGCTGGCGATCACCGCCATGGCGAAGACGCCGTCGTCGTCCCGCAGGCGATCGCCCGGCCTGAGCAGGCCCCGAACCGCGAGATTCGGCAGGCGCAGCTCGGCGCCCTTCGAGCCGGCCCTCAATGCGGCGGAAGGGCCGGCGGCCGAAGCCGTGTCCGGCTCGTCCGGCTGCGCGACGGCCGGTGTGGGCGTACTCCGCGGCGTGGGCGACGCCGAGGGCCGCGGCGAGGCGCTGATGGAGGGCGCCGGAGATGCGGCCGTCGGAGACGGCGCCGCCGCCGGCACGTCGCCCTCCTCACCGTCTCCCCCCGCTTGGCGAACCGGCGCCGACTCACCCACGCCGAGCCGGGCGGCGGCGATCACGTAGCCCTCGTCCGAGATCACGAACCAGCCGTTGTCCGCCAGCGCGTACGCAGCGGGCCGGTGCTCCTCGATCTGCACGCGCAACGTTGAGGGGAAGTCGCGGTCGACGCTTGCGCCGGCGACGTAGGGCAATTCGCGCAGCGACGCGGCGACGTCCTCCGTCGTGACCGTGAAGAGGTTGTGGTTGAGGTAGTCGTCCTTCAGGAGGCGTTCGAGACGTCGTTCGGGAATGAGCGCCGCGCCGGTCACGGCGATCGTCTCAATGTTGAAGGACGGCGCCGTCCGCCCCCAGGCGTAGACGGTTGTGGGAAGCGCGAGGATGGCCAGCGTCAGCAGGACCATCCAGACGAGACGAAGACGCGTGCGTGACGCGACACGTCGTGTGGGCATGACGCGAACCTCTCGCGGAGCTGACACCTAGTGCGAACTCTTCGCCGCGCGGGGCGCGGTCCCCTGCTCCTGAAGCGCCGCCAGCACTTGCTCGCCGGCCCGGTAGACATCGCCGGCGCCGAGCGTGAGCAGCAGATCGCCGGCGCGCAGCCGGGGGGCGAGGTACGCGCTGACGTCCGCCAAACGCGGGATGTAAAGGACGGGGCCGCCCGGCCGCTCCGCGAGGTACGCGTTGACGATCAACTTGCCGGTGACGCCCGGCTCGGGCTCCTCACGGGCCGGGAAGATGTCCGTGACGATCGCCTCGTCGGCCAGGGTGAGCGCTTTGCCGAACTCGCGCTGGAGGTAGCGCGTGCGCGAGAACAGGTGCGGCTGAAAGACGGCCACGACACGCCGATGGCGACCGCGCATGGCGGCGGTCAGGGTAGCGGCGATCTCCGTGGGGTGGTGGGCGTAGTCGTCGACCACGACCACGCCGGCGACGCGGCCGAGCTCCTGGAAGCGGCGCGCCGCGCCGCTGAACGTCGTCAGGTGCGGCGCTGCCTGCGCCGGCGGCAGGCCGACGTGGCGCAGGACGGCGAGCGCCGTAAGCGCGTTGAGCACGTTGTGCTCGCCCGGCACGCGCAGCGTCACCCGGGCGAGCTCGGCGCCGCGCTCGCGCACCACGAAGTCACTGCCGCCGTCGTCGACACGCTCGATCTCGGCGCTGAGGTCGCCGGCGCCGATGCCGACCGTGAGCACCGCGGCCCGCGTGTGCTCCGCCAGCGCCTCGCCGCCGCTGCCGGCCACGAGCACGAGCAGGCCGTCCGGCGGCAGAAGGGCCACGAAGCGACGGAACACCGTGAGGACGTCCTCGAGGCAGCCGTAGTGCGCGTGGTGATCGAGCTCGACGTTGCTCACCACGGCCACCTCGGGCCGCAGGTAGAGCAGACTGCCGTCGCTCTCGTCGGCCTCCGCGACAAGCCATTCGCCCTGCCCCACGCCGGCGTTGGAGCCGATGTCGTTGAGCTCGCCGCCCACCAGAAAGGTCGGGTCCAGTCCGGCCTGATAGAGCGCATGGGCGATCATCGAGGAGATGGTCGTCTTGCCGTGCGTGCCGGCGACCGCGATGCCGCGGCGCTGTGTCATGATGCGGGCGAGCATCTCGGCGCGCGCCAGAACGGGCAGACCCAGCCCGCGCGCGGCGCGCAGCTCCGGATTGCTCTCGGGAATGGCGGACGAGATGACGACCACGGCCGCCGCACCCAGATTCTCGGCCTGGTGACCGATGGCGACCTCGATACCGAGCGACTCGAGGTTGCGCGTGTAGCGGGAGCTCTTCAGGTCCGAGCCCGTGACGCGCACGCCAAGGCGCGCCAGCACCATTGCGATGCCGCTCATGCCGGCGCCGCCAATCCCGATGAAGTGCACCGGCTGCGGGAAGCTCTCGATGGCGTCGTCCATACGCTCTCTCACCTCTTCAGGATGTGTTCTATCTCGTCGACGACGCGCTGCGCCGCGTCCGGGCGCCCGAGTGCCGCGCTGGCCGCGGCCATCGCCGCGAGCCGCTCGGGCGCCGCCAGCAAGTCCGTCACCAAGCGCCGCAGCAGCTCGCCGCCGAGGACACCGTCGTCCACCACGAGCGCCGCGCCGCCGCGACCCATCCAGTCGGCGTTCTTGCGCTGATGATCGGCGGTGGCGTGCGGGTAGGGCACGAGGATCGCCGGCTTGCCGAGGGCCGCCAGCTCGGCGACGGAGCCGCCGGCGCGGGCCACGACGAGCGTCGCGGCCGCCATCGCGGCCGCCAGTTTGTCCGTGTAAGGGATGAGGTGATAGCGCGCGAAGCACTCTCCCCGCGCCGTCAGCGCGGCCCTCACATCGTCTAGGTTGCGCGGGCCGCAGACGTGCACGAGCTCAAAGCCCGTCTCGCGGCCGCCGAAGGCCTCGATGCAGGCGCGATTGATGCTCTGCGCGCCCTGGCTGCCGCCGAAGACGAGGACGACGGGCACGTCGGCGCGCAGCCCAAAGGCCTCGCGGCCCTCCTCTGCCGACGCCGCGAGCTGAGCCGACGAGAGCGGCCGCCCCGTGAGGACGTACTTCGGCGGCCGCAGGCCGGCGATCGGGAAGCTCAAGCAGACGCGCCGCACGAACGGCCTCAGCAGCTGATTCGCGACACCCAAGTGGGCGTCGGCCTCCATCGCCAGGGCCGGCACGCCGCGAACCGCCGCCAGCGCGAGCACCGGCCCGCTGGCGAAGCCGCCGCCGCCCACGGCGATGCTGGGGCGCACCTCTGTGAGGATGCGCGTCACGCGCGGCGCGGCCGCGGCCAGGAGCCTGAGCGTGCGCAGGTGCGCCCGCGGCGCCGGCGCGCGCGTGAAGCCCTTGAGCTCCAGGGCGTACGTCGTGTAGCGGGCGGGAATGTGCTCGACCTGCGACGGCGTCGTCACGAACGCGACGTGGGCGCCGCGCGTCTCGGCCTCAGCCGCGACCGCGAGCGCCGGCTGCAGATGACCGCCGGTCCCCCCCGCCGCCAGCAGGACGCGTGTTCCGCTGAGGGCTGGCGACAATGTGGCTCCTCCGATTGGTGGCGATATTGAGCAGGATCCCGATGCCCCCGAGCACGACCACGAGACTCGTGCCGCCGAGCGACACCAGCGGCAGCGGCACGCCGGTCAGCGGGACCACACCGAGGGCCGCGCCGATGTTGAGGCAGGCCTGCCCGACTATGATGGCGACGATGCCCGTGGCGAGCAACTTGCCGAACGGCTCCTTGCAGGTCAGGGCGATGCGCAGACCGATCCAGGCCAGCGCGATGTACAGCGCGATGAGCCCACCGAGGCCCACGATGCCCAGTTCCTCACCGATGATCGCCGTGATCATGTCGGTGTCCTGCTCCGGCAAGTACCCGTACTTCTGCACCGAGTTGCCGAGGCCGACGCCGAAGAACCCGCCGGCGGCGAACGACAGAAACGACTGCGTCGCCTGGAAGCCCGCGCCCTGCGGGTCGCTCCAAGGATCGAGAAACGTCATGAGTCGCGCCAGCCGGTAGTCGGCGGTGACGATAAGCGCCATGACGGCGGCGGCGGCGACCGCGACGAGCGCCGCCAGGTGCCCCAAACGCGCGCCGCCGGCGATCAGCACGACGCCGACCGCGGTGGTGAGCACCAGCGTGCTGCCCAGGTCCGGCTCGAGCATGATGAGCGCCGCGGCCGGCAGCACACCCAGGCCGGCGACCAGCAGGAAGTGGCGAAACCGTCCTATCTCGAGCGGCCGCGCGGCGATCAGCGTCGCCACGAAGATGACCGCCGCCAGCTTGGCGAGTTCGCTCGGCTGCAGGCCGATGCCGCCGAACATGATCCAGCGCCGGGCGCCGTTCACCACCGTGCCGATGCCGGGGACGAGGACGAGGACGAGGAGCGCGAGGGCGCCGCCGGCGAGCGGCACGGCCATGCGCTTGTACCAGGTGTAGTCGACGCGCGAGAGCACGGCGAGGGCGGTGAGCCCGAGCACCGCGAAGACCGCCTGACGCCCAACGAGCGAGAACGTGGAACCGTGCTCGAAGAAGGCCATGGCGGAGGACGCGCTGTATGCCATGACGAGACCGTAGAGGAGCAGGAGCATGGTCACGAGCAGGAGCGCACGGCGCTCCCCCACGCCGGGAGGCGCGGAGGACAAGCGGCCGCGCGGCGCGGCGGCGGGCGCCGAGCGCGCGGCGGGCGCTTCCGCGGCGCGTCGCGGCGCGGCGGCCGCGGTCGACCGGCGCGGCGCGGCCGCTGCGGGTACGCGCCCGGCGGCGCGCTCGGCGCCGGTTCGCCGGCCGCTCACGTCATCTCCTCGACGAGGCGCAGGAAGTGCTCGCCGCGCTCGACGTAGTCCTTGTATTGATCCCAGCTCGCGCAGGCGGGACTGAGCAGCACAACGTCCCCCGGCTTCGCGTGGGCAGCCGCCGTGGCCACGGCGGCCTCGAGGTCGCCGCAGACCATCCAGGGTGTCGCCGCCGCCCCCACGAGACGGCGGCGCGCCTCGAACGCCTCGGCCAGCGTCGGAGCCGTGGCGCCGATGAGCAGCACCTCCTGGACCAGGCCCTCCGTCGCCGCCGCCAGCTCGTCGTAGGCGGCGCCCTTGTCGTAGCCGCCGAGGATCAGGCGAACCGCACCCGAGTACGCGGTCAGCGCCTTGAGGGTGGCGTCGACGTTGGTCGCCTTCGAGTCGTTCACGTAGAGCACGCCGGCCACCGTGCCGGCGACTTGGAGACGGTGCGGCACGCCGGCGAAGGTCTGCAGCGTGGCCGCGATCGCCTCCGGCGGCACGCCGGCGAAAGCCGCCGCGGCAGCCGCGGCGAGAGAGTTCTGCAGGTTGTGCTCGCCCTTGAGGGCGAGCGCCGAGCGATGGCACAGTGAGACGCGCTCCTCGTGACGCTCCAGCCACAGCATCCCGTCGTCCTCGACGCCGGCCACGAGGCCGCGGGCGACGTGACCGGGACGGGCCGAGAACCACACGTGCCGGCCGGCGCCGGCGGCGCGAATCGCCGGCACCTCATCGAGAATCCCCGGATCGTCGGCGTTCAGAAGAGCCACATCGTCGTGACGCTGGTTGGCGAAGAGGCGCAGCTTCGCGGCGACGTAGGCGCGGTAGCTGCCGTGACGGTCGATGTGGTCCGCCGTGAGGTTAAGCAGCACGGCGACGCTGGGACGGAAGGCCTCGATGTGCTCGAGCTGAAAGCTCGAGAGCTCGGCCACGATCGTCGCCGCCGGCGGCACCCGGCCGGGCATCTCGGCGAGCGCGTTGCCGATGTTGCCGCCGACGGCCACCGGCAGACCGGCGTCGCGCAGGATCGCGCCGGTCAGCTCGGTCGTGGTCGTCTTGCCGTTGGTGCCGGTGATGGCGATCAGGCGGTTCGGCAACAAACGCGTGGCGAACTCGACCTCGCTCCAGATGCGAACCCCGCGACGCACCGCCTCGCGCACCACCGAGTTCTCGTTGGGCACGCCGGGGCTCTTCACGAGCACATCGACGGCGTCGGGAAGCTGCGCCTCTGATCCGAGGCGCAGCTCCACGCCGGCGGCGCTGAGCGCTGCGCGCGTCGCCGCCGGCAGCTCCTCGCCCCGATCGAGTCCGATGACGCGGGCCCCAGGGAGGCAGCGGCGCGCCAGCAGCGCCGCGGGGCGCCCACTGCGGCTCAGCCCCAGTACTGCCAGCACACGGATGTCGGCGACGTCCATTCCCCTCAGAACGTCGCGTAGTAGGCGGCGAACCCGGCGCCGGCGAAGATGCCGGCGAGAATCCAGAAGCGCACGATGATCTTGGTCTCGGACCACGCTTTGAGCTCGAAATGATGATGCAGGGGAGCCATGAGCAGGATGCGGCGCCGGAAGAGCTTGTACGAGAGCACCTGGGCGGTCACCGAGGCGGCCTCGATGACGAACAGGCCGCCGATGATGAGCAGCACGAGCTCGGTGCCGGTGACCACGGCCAGGCCGGCGATCGCGCCACCGAGCCCCAGCGAGCCGGTATCTCCCATGAACACGTCGGCCGGGAAGGCGTTGTACCAGAGGAAGCCGAGGCAGGCGCCGCCGACGCACCCCGCCACGACCATGAGGTCGCTGATACCGGGGTCCGAGGCGTTGCGGCCGATGATGAAGGCGATGCCGGCCATGGCGACCAGCACGATGGCGGAGGCGCCGGCGGCCAGGCCGTCGAGGCCGTCGGTGAGGTTCACGGCGTTCGAAAACCCGGAGATCGTCAGGAAGACAAGCACGTAGAAGCCGACCGTGCCGAGCTGCAGGCGCAGGTCGGTGAACGGCAGGTCGACGCGCGTGTCGAGGCCGACGAAGCGCAATGCGATGAACCCGACCAGCAGGGAAAGCGCCAGTTGCAAGAGGAGCTTGACCCGCGCCGAGAGACCGAGCGAGCGCTTGCGGGCGATCTTCGTCCAGTCGTCGACGAAGCCGATGAAGGCGTTGCCGAAGGCGGCGATCATGACCGTGAGCGAGGCGACCGAGAAGCGGCTGAAGACCAGGAACGGCACCAGCACGGCCAGCCAAATCGCGAGCCCGCCCATGGTCGGCGTGCCTTCCTTCGTCTTGTGACCGGCAGGGCCGTCGTCGCGCACGTTCTGCCCGAACTCGTTGCGCCGCAGCCAGCGAATGAACGCCGGACCGATGAGCACCATCACGACCATGGCCATGACGCTGGCGCCCATCGCCCTAAGCATCGACGCCCTCCAGAAGCGCCTGCGCCACGCGCTCGAGACGCATGGCGCGCGACGCTTTGACGAGGACGGCGCTGCCTTGCGGGATGACGAGCGGCAGCGCCGCGATGCACTCCCCGACGCCGGCGAACCACAGCTCCCCGTCGGCGCCGGTCAGGAAGCCGCGCGCCAGCTCGCCGACGGCGACGAGGCGCACGCCGGCGCCGGCGCAGTGCTCTCCCACCTCGCGGTGGTAGTCGGCCGCGCGCGCTCCGAGCTCGTACATGTCGCCCAGGATGGCGACCGGAGGGCGGCCGTCGGCGACGGCGAGAAGATGGTCGACGGCCGCCATCATCGCCACAGGGTTGGCGTTGTAGGTGTCGTTGAGCAGCAGGCCGCCGCCGGGGAGCGGCATGAGGGCGCCGCGGAGCTCGCTGAAGGCCACCTGGGCGGCGCCCTCACGCGCCTCCTCGAGGCCGTAGCCCAGCTCGACGAAGGCGGCGAGCGCCGCCAGCGCGTCGTGCAGGTAGTGACGTCCGGTGAAGCTGAAGTCGAGCCGCTCCCAGCGGCCGAAGGCGTCGACGGTCACGCGCGTGGACTCGCCGCGCCGCTCCTCGTCGACGACGCGAACGTGCGCGCCCGGCGCCCCGAAGGTGACCACGCGACCCCCGTGACGCTCGACGTGCGGCCAGAGCAGCGGTTCGTCGGCCGGCACGACGGAGCTGCCCTCGACGAGGCGCTCGAAGAGCTCCGCCTTGGCGGCGGCGACGGCCTCCATCGTGCCCAGCAGTTCGAGGTGCACCGGCGCGATCGTCGTGATCACGCCCACGTCCGGACGCGCGATCTCGGCCAGCTCGCCGATCTGCCCACGGCCTCGCATGCCCATCTCGACGACGGCCACCTCGCTGTCGCGCTCCAGGCGCAGCAGCGTCATCGGCACGCCGATCTCGTTGTTGAGGTTGCCGCTCGTCGCCACAGTACGGGCGACCGGACGCAGCAGCGCCGCGAGAATGTCCTTGGTGGCCGTCTTGCCGGCGCTGCCGGTGATCGCCACGACCTTGGCGCCCGAGCGGGCGCGCACCGCGGCTGCCAAGCGCTGCAGAGCCAGGCGCCCATCGTCGACGACGATGCGCGGCGCGGCCGCCAGCGACGCGGCCCCGACGGGGCTCACGATCGCCGCCGACGCCCCCGCGGCGAGCGCCTCCGCGGCATGCGCCTCCCCATGAAAGCGCTCGCCGCGCAGGGCGACGAAGACCTCGCCGGGCGTCAGCGTGCGGCTGTCGGTGCTGACGCCACGCACCACTGTGCGCTCGTCCGCGTGCTCCAGCCGCCCGCCGCAGGCCTCGGCGACTTCCTTCAGCGTCAGCTCAAGCATACCGTTCGTACCCCCCGACCAGCTCGCCCAGAAGCTCGCTGGCGACGACGCGGTCGTCGAACGGGATCTTGCGCGTGCCGATCGTCTGGCCCTGCTCGTGCCCCTTGCCGGCGATCAGCACGAGATCGCCGGGGCGCGCCTCGGTCAGCGCCAGCGCAATGGCGGCGCGCCTGTCCGGCTCGACGACGAGGCCGCCGAGCAGTTCGTGCGGCACACCGGCAACGATCTCGGCGATGATCGCCGCGGGATCCTCGCTGCGCGGGTTGTCCGAGGTGACCACGGCGCGATCGGCGAGCCGCGCCCCGATGGCTCCCATGAGCGGCCGCTTGCCGCGGTCGCGGTCGCCGCCGCAACCGAAGACGACCAGCACGCGGCCGTCGCACACTGCCCGCGCCGCTTTGAGGGCGTTCTCCAGGGAGTCCGGCGTGTGCGAGTAGTCGACAACCACGGCGAACGGCTGGCCGACGCGCACGGCTTCGAACCTGCCGGGAACTCCGTTTGTCGTCGCCAGGCCTTCTCGGACGGCACTGAGCGGCACGCCCAGCGCCAGCGCCGTCGTCGCCGCGGCGAGCGCGTTCTCGACGTTGAACCGCGCCGCAAGGCGCGTATGCAGACGCTCCTCGATCCCTAGGGAGGGCACGACGAGCGTGAACGACGTGCCGTCGGCGCGCAGATCGAGGTCGTGCGCCGCGGCGACCGGCGCCACGTCACCTGCCGGACTCGCGGGTTCCACGGCGTACGTCCACAAGTCCTCGCCGTACGGCGCCCGGCAGTCCGCGGCAAGCGAGCGACCGTAGGCGTCGCCGACGTTGACGATCGCGACGGCCCGTCCGTTGCGCTCGTCGTCCGGCAGGAACAGCCGGCGCTTGGCGGCGAAGTAGTCGTCCAAGTCGCTGTGGAAGTCCAGATGGTCGCGGGTGAGATTGGTGAAGACGACCGCGTCGAAGTCGATGCCGACGGCGCGGTCCAGCACCAGGGCGTGCGAGCTGATCTCGAGGGCGCAGGCCTGGTCGCCGGCGGCGACCATCTCGCGGAACATGCGCTGAAGGTCGTAGGACTCCGCGGTCGTGAGCTTGACGTCGTGGTCACGACCGCCGATGCGGTTGACGACCGTGCCGAGCAGGGCGCAGGGACGCCCTCCGGCGACGCAGATGCCGGCCACCAGATGAGTCGTCGTCGTCTTCCCATTCGTGCCGGTGACGCCGGCGACGAGGAGCTCGCGTGATGGGTCGCCGAACCAGCGCGCCGCCATCAGCGCCAGGGCGCGGCGCGTCGAGGGGACGATGACTTGAGGAAGGGCCGGCTCGACCGGGTGGTCGCAGACCAGCGCCGCCGCGCCTGCGGCCGCGGCGCGCCCCGCGAACTCGTGCCCATCCGAGCGGATGCCCCGGACGCAGAAGAACAAGCTGCCGGGGCCGACCTCATCCGTATGGCACGCGAGCCCGCGCACCGGCGTGGAGCGATCGCCCAGCACCTGCACGCCGGCGACCGCCTCCGCAAGCTCAGCCAGCTTCATCACCCGCGATTCTACCAAAAGCCCCTCCCCCCGCCCTGGTCGCGGCGCTCTCCCCGGGTGCGCCGACTAAGGCGCGATCTCGAGATGCTGCAGCGCGAAGCCCATAATCTGCTGAACGGCCGGCGCGGCGACGTCGCCGCCGTAGATCGAGCCGCGCGGCTCGTCGACGGCGACGAGGACCACGACGCGCGGCGCGGCGGCCGGCGCCATCCCGGCGAACGAGGCCACATACAGGGACCGCGAGTACTTCCCGTCGACCACCTTCTGCGAGGTGCCGGTCTTGCCGGCGACCTTGTAGCCCTCAATCCTCGCCTTCGTGCCGGTGCCCGCGTCCACTGCCTTGGTCAGCATCCTGCGGACCTGGCGCGCCACCTTCACCGGAATCACCCGCTTGCCCGCGCTCGACGAGGTGCGCGTTTCACCGACTCGGAGAACGAGCTTGGGCGTCACGGCCACGCCGTCGTTGGCGATCGTGCTCACCGCCGCCGCCATCTGCAGCGGCGTCACGGCGATACCTTGGCCCATCGGGATGTTGCCGATCGAGGATCCGGACCAGGCATCGACGTCGGGGACGATGCCGGCGCTCTCGTTGGGGAACTCGACGCCGGACTTCTGGCCGAAGCCGAAGGCCTTGACCCACTTGTAGAGCCCCTCTTCACCCATTTTCTGCCCGATACGCACGGCGCCGACGTTGCTCGACCACTGCAGGATCTCCGCAACCGAGTAGGTCACGGTGCCGCGCTCGTGCGACTCGTTGATCTCGCGGTCGGCGACGCGGATGCTCGACTGCAGGGTGAACTTCGACTGCGGCGTCACGAGGCCGTCGGCCAGCGCCCCGGCGACGGTCACCATCTTGAAGATCGAGCCCGGCTCGTAGACGTTGCTGACGGCGGCGTTGGTGGCGTTCTTGTGCCAGCGCCCGAAGTCGTGATCCTTGACGATCGGCACGTTGACGAGGGCCAGGATCTGCCCGCTGCGCGGATCCATGACGACCGCCACGCCGCCCTTCGCGGACGTCTGGCGCACGGTTCGTTTGAGGACATCCTCGGCGTAGACCTGGAGATCGCTGTCCAGCGTGAGCGTCACATCGGCGCCGGCGACGGGCTCGGTGCGCGAGATCGTCTTGATGAGTCGCCCGGCGGGGTCGCGCACGACGAGCTGGCTGCCGGCCTGGCCGGCCAGCTCTTTGTCGTACTTGAACTCGATGCCCTCGAGACCGTGATTGTCGACGCCTGCGTAGCCGATCACCTGAGCGGCCGATCCCTTGCCGGGATAGCTGCGCGCCTCCTCCGCGTAGGCGCCGACGCCGGGCAGGTTCAGCGCCAGCGCCGCTTTGGCCAGATCGGGGTCTGCCTTGCGCGCGACGTAGGCGAAGCCGCTCTTCTTGTTCGAGAGCGCCTCGAGGAGGGCGAGCTTGTCCTTGCGGCGCTTGATCTCCAGCGCCGTGCAGAGATCGCCCGTCGCCGCGATCGGGTCGTCCAGCAGACTGGGCGCCGCGTAGACGGTCTGCTGCGGCGTTCCCACGGCGAGCTCGCGCCCGCTGCGGTCGAGAATCGCGCCGCGATGCGCCGGCAGCTCCACCACGCGCGTCTGCTGCTGCTGCGCGCGCTCGCTGAGGTCGCTCGACGCGGCGAGCGCGACGGCGCGACTGCCGATGAGCACGAAGACGACGAGGACGAGGAGACGTACGAGACGAATGCGGCCGTCCAGCCCTCGCCAGTGGTGGCGAGACCCCGGACGGCCGGCGGCGCGGAGACCGGCGCCGCGCCGGCCCGACTCCCGGCGTCGCCCTCCCGCGCCGTCGCCCATCAGGGTTCCTTGCCGGTCGCTGCTCCGCGGCTCTTCGCGGCCTTAAGGTACTTCACGTGCGTCGCCTCGATCAGGCCCAGCTCGGTCTTGGCGATCGTACTGATGCGCACGGTCGAGCCGAGCTGCGCGAGTTCCTCTGCGAGCTGCGCGTTCTCGGAGGCAAGCTGCTGCTGTTGGACGGCGACGGCATCGGTGGCGACCGACTTCTGGACGACGGCGAAGCTCATCGCCACGCGGCCGGCGGCGAGGAGCGCGAGACAGACGACGAAGATCACCAACAGACGTCCCCATCGCGGCCGTGACGCGGCAGCCGGACGGGCCAGCCGCCGCGGCCGCGCCTCGTACTCGACGGCGCGCAGCGATTCGTCGGCGTAGACCGGTACCGACGCCTCGAGACGCCGGGCTGATGCTGCGACGGCCATCCGCGCCTCGCTAGAGCTTCACCGCGACGCGGAGCTTGGCCGACTTGCTGCGCGGATTCACTTCGGCCTCGCGCGCCGTGGGAGCGAGCGCCCGGCGCGTGAGCAGCTTGAGCGTCGGCTCGTGGCCGCACACGCACTGCGGGAGGCCTGGCGGGCAGACGCAGCCCGCGGCACGCTCGCGCAGGAAGCCCTTCACCATGCGGTCCTCGAGCGAGTGGAAGCTGATGACGGCCAGACGGCCGCCCGGCCTGAGTACCCGGTACGCCTCGTCGAGACCATGCGCCAGCGAGCGCAGCTCGTCGTTGACGGCGATGCGCAGCGCCTGGAAGACGCGGCGCGCCGGATTGCCGGCGCCGAACCTCGCCGGCGTGGGAATGCGGTTCTTGATGATCTCGACCAGCTCGCAGGTCGTGCTGATCGGCTTCTTGGCGCGCGCCAGGACGATGCCGCGGGCGATGCTGCTCGCGTACCGCTCCTCGCCGTACCGCCGGAAGATGTCCGTCAGCTCGGCCTCGCCGAGCGTGTTGACGAGGTGGGCGGCGGAGACGTCCAGCGCCGGGTCCATGCGCATGTCGAGCGGCGCGTCGTAGGCATACGAGAAGCCGCGCTCGCGGCGGTCCAGCTGCATCGACGAGACGCCCAGATCCATGTAGACGATATCGATGGACTCGCTCTCGAAGCTCGCCAGCACGTCTGCGAAGTTGCCCTGAAAGAAGCGGCACTCGCACGGCGCCGCGCGCGACATGTCGGCGAAGAACTCCGACACGTGCGGGTCGCGGTCGACGGCAACGAGCCGGCCCGTGGCGCCGAGTCGCCCCGCGACCGCGGCCGCGTGGCCGCCGGCGCCGAACGTACAGTCGACCGCCACCTCGCCCTCGCGCGGAGAAAGCAGCTCGAGCAGCTCCTCGAGCAGCACCGGTGTGTGCGCTAGCGCCATCTCGAGGTCATCCAGCTGCCAGATCGTCTGCGGTAGCATCTGTCCCTCCCTCGTAGCGCTCCCGGTAGCGCTCCCACCTGGCGCTGTCCCAGATCTCGATGTGGTTCCTCACGCCGATGACGGTGACCTCACGCGTGATGCCGGCCCGCGTGAGGTGCCGCGCCGGCAGCGTGATACGGCCTTGCGCGTCCAGACTCTGGCTCACCGCTTGCGACGCGTGCAGTCGCTGGATGGCGCGTCCCTCGGCGCTCATGACCGGCGTCACCTGCGCGCGCCGCTCCAAGTCCTCGAGGAACCCCTCCTCCGTGAATCCCGACAAACACCCCTCGTCGCCGTACGTGACGACGATGCCGTCGGCGAAAGCGGATCTCAGCTTCGCGGGGACGGCGACGCGGTTCTTGGCGTCCAAGAGGACGTGATAGTCACCGAGAAGAGGTCGCTCCATGGGAGCCCACTTTACCCCACCATTCCCCACATTGCAACAAAACGACGCCACTCAGCCCCGTTTTCCTTCCCACGCAGCCTCGACCACGAAACGCGCGCAGGGAGAGGCCCCGCGCGTTCCCGAAGAAACCCGCCCTAAGCAGGGAGAACCCGACGAGCGAGGAGCCCAAACGAAAGGGCGGGGGACCGGCCGACAGCCGGGACGGCGGCGCGAGACGGGCTTTACGGCGGCACGCCGCGACGCCCTAGACGGATGTACTAGATGGCTTCGGAAGACCGGGCCACAACCAGGGCCCGAAGCGCGAGCGCTAGTTGCTCGGAACTTTGATCTTGGCGCCGACCACGAGCGTGGTCGTGTTGATCTTCGGGTTGAGATCCTCGAGGTCGCTCACGGTTGTCTTGAACTTGGCGGCGATACCCGAAAGCGTATCCCCGGACTTGACGACGTAGACCTTCGTGGCGCTGGGCGCCTTCGTCGAGCCGCCGGCCGTGGCGCTCACCGACGGCGAGGGGCTGACCGCCGTCTCGGTAGCGGCGCCGCCGCCGCCGAGCACGCCGGATTGGAGCATGAGCACGATGACGACGATCACGGCGACGAGGAAGACGACGGGCACCGCCAGGCGCGCCACGGTGCGCCCCGAGCCGTACGACGCCGAGGGCCGGCGACGCGGCGCGGCATGCGCGCCACGGACGCGCGCCTCAGAAAGCTGTTCGGCGGGTGCGTGCGGGTGCTTCGCTTGAGCGGACCCGCCGCCCAGCGCCTTGAGGCGCTCGAGGGCGGCCAGATCGTCCGCCGAGTCACTCGCGCCGGGCGCTCCCCCGGCTGAACTCGGTGGCTCGTCGCCGGAGGCGCCGCTTCCGTATCGGGTTACGTCTTCAGTCATCGTCAGAGAGCAAACGCCAGGTCGTCGCGCATCGTCGCGGCGGCATCCGCCGCCGCCACACGGTAGTCAACCACACCTTGGCGCCACGCGTAAATGATCGAGCGCGAGGCGTTGACGACGAACCCTGCCGCCGGGCCCGCGGAGACGCCTTGCAGCGCCTCTTTGCCGGCTCCCTGGGCGCCGTACCCCGGCACGAGAAGAAAGCCGGCCGGCAGCGCCTCGCGCACGAGACGCAGCGCTTCCGGGGACGTCGCGCCGGCGACGGCGCCGACATCGCTATACCCGGCCTCGCCGATGTGCGGCGCGCCGAGGCGCGCGACGAGGTCGGCGACATACAGGAAGAGCGGCCGCCCCCCCACCTCCTTCTCCTGAAGGAGACGGGCGCCGGGATTGCTGGTGCGCGTCAGCACGAACACGCCCTTGCCGTGCGCGCAGTGACGCACCAGCGGCTCGAGCGAGTCGTCCCCGAGGTACGGGCTCGCCGTGACCGCGTCGGCGGCGAGCCCGGCGACGGCCCCGTCGAAGCCGGGCGCGCCGCCGAAGGCGGCGTTCGCGTAGGCCGCGCCCGTGGAGGCGATGTCGCCACGCTTGACGTCGAGGATGACGGGAAGGTCGTACTCGTGCGCGCGGCGGATGACGGCGCCCAGGGCTTGCCAGCCTGGGGCGCCGTACTGCTCGAAGAACGCCGCTTGAGGCTTCACGCAGGCGGCGACGCTCGCCACGGCGTCGATGATGCCGCCGCAGAATTCCTCGAAGCAGGCCGCCACGGCCGCCTCATCGCCACGCTCGGCGGCCAGCGGCCGGTACTTCTCGATGAGGCTCGGCGGCATACCGTCGAGCGCGGGGTCCAGCCCGACGCAGAGCAGGCTGCTGTTCCGGCGGCTGGCGACTTCGAGTTTCTCGCTAAAGGTCATGTGGAGGCAATTATAGCCCAACAGGGCCGGGCCTCCAAGCCTGCCCCACGCCAAAGGATTCACTCTGCCTCAATTAGTCACCGCCTGAGCAATAGCGAAGAGTTTTGCACCCCAGCCCTCTGTTCAGGGGATAGGGCTGGGTGCGGGTGAGAATGATATAATTAGATTTCGATGGACTACCGGGAAGCCGAAGCATACGTCCTCAGCTTCACTGACTACGAGAAAATACCGGGCCTGGCCTACTCTTCCGTCAACTACGACTTAAGGCGGATGGAGAAGCTGCTTGGACCTCTGGGCAACCCCCACCTGGGCACAGGTACAATACATATAGCCGGCACCAAAGGCAAAGGAAGCACTGCCGCCATGACCGCACAGGCGCTTGTAGCCGCCGGCTACAGGACGGGGCTATTTACCTCGCCCCATCTCCATACGCTGAGAGAGCGTATCAGGATAGATGGGACTCCGATAACCGAGTCTCACTTCGCTCACCTGATGACGGAGCTGAAGCCGGTA
>ENA-ORXD01000606-ORXD01000606.1-sediment-metagenome-genome-assembly--contig:-NODE-606-length-42669-cov-4.563627_pt1 | contig 42669 bp, 36 predicted proteins | sample MGYA00237862_ERZ511471 | MGnify/ENA metagenome assembly ERZ511471 | reverse complement strand
AATTTCTACTTCTACACCTTCTTTTGCAAGCTCATCCGCGGCCTTCATTGATACTTGCAGCATCTTGCTGTAAGTTACCAGGGTGATATCACGTCCCGGGCGCTGCACAGTGGATTTGCCTATCGGTACGATATAATCCCCATCAGGCACTTCCCCGCGCTGCTGATACAATGTTGCACTCTCAATAAAAAATATAGGATCGTCCGAGCGGATGGCAGCTTTCAACAGCCCTTTCGCGTCCGCGGGAGTGCCGGGTGCCCCAACTTTTAACCCCGGAAAATGTGCGAAAATCGCGTCAGGGGTTTGGGAATGGGTGGCGCCAAGTTGGCGCCCGCCCCCTCCCGCGGTCCGGATAACCAACGGTAAGACAAATTGTCCCCCAAACATATAATGGAACTTCGCCGCCTCGTTCACGATATGGTCCATCGCGGCAAAGGCAAAGTTGATCGTCATCAATTCGGCCACCGGGCGCAAGCCTGTCAACGCGGAACCGATTGCCGCGCCAATAATCGCAGATTCAGCGATTGGAGTATCCCGGACGCGCTTCGCGCCAAAGTGATCGTAAAACCCTCGTGTTACTGCGTACGTTCCACCCCACACACCGACCTCTTCGCCCATAATAAAGACTTTTGGGTCGCGTTCCATTTCTTCCCAAAGCGCCTGAGAAATGGCCTCTCGCATTGTAATTCTTGCCATCTGTCAGTCCCTCCCTAATTCTCTACATAAATATCCGTAAACAGCTCTTCTGGAGCCGGTTCCGGAGAAGATTCTGCAAATTCAACAGCTTCCTGAACTTCCTGGATCGCCAGATTATCCTGTTCGTTGAGTTCATCCTCAGTTGCAATTTTATTGTCAACAAGATACTTGCGGTAAATCGCTATCGGACCGGTTTCTTCCCATTGGTGAACCTCTTCGGCTTTCCGGTAGCGCTCCGGATCGCCCATCGAATGACCGCGAAAACGATAAGTCATCACTTCCAACAATTGGGGACCACTGCCATTGCGGATTTCTTCCAGCATGCGCAAAGCAGCTTCACGAACTTTCATCAGGTTCATGCCATCTACGCGCTCGTTTTTCATCCCATACCCCTCCGCTTTCTGCCGGATTTCCGTTACCGCGGAAGCGCGATCCACCGCTGTACCCATACCATACTGGTTGTTTTCACAGACCCATAACACAGGTAAATTCCACACCTTTGAAAGGTTGAGCGCTTCGTGGAAAAAGCCGATATTCGACGCGCCATCGCCAAACATGCTGATCGTCACAGCCGAGTTTTCCTGATACAAATCTCCAAGCGCCAACCCCGCGGCAATTGGCAGGTGAGCGCCCACAATCGCGTGCCCCCCCCAAAAGTTCTTGGAAACATCGGCCATATGCATGGATCCGCCCTTACCCTTTGAACAACCGGTCGCCTTGCCCAACAATTCCGCCAGCACGATTTTTGCCGGTATGCCGGCATTGATCGCGACCCCATGGTCGCGGTAGGCGGTAATGATCCGGTCTTCGGGTTTTCGGGCAGAGATCAACCCTGTACTGACTGCTTCCTGGCCGATATAAAGGTGCAGGAAACCGCCAATTTTGCCCTGGGCGTACAGTTCTGCGGCCACCTCTTCCACTTTTCTGATAACGACCATCTCGTTGTACAGCTTCAGATATTCATTTTTATCCATATAAAACACCCTCCCATAAACATTGAGCAATTACTGGTTTGATCAATGAAGGAATTAAAATTTTATTGTTCTGTCTTGATTATAAGCAACTGTGGATAAAAAAGATAAACTTTGTACACCCCTATCCGGGTGAATTTTGGATTTTTGTGGTACAGAATCTCCCTCAGATCCGGTATGAAACTTTTAAAACACAACAAGCTCTGAATACACAGAACTTGTGTGTGAAATATTCAACTCAAAAGAATGGAGAAATTCTTTTTATCGCCCCTGACTTTGCCGGATTGCCGCGTGAGCCGCTGCCAGGCGGGCTACCGGCACCAGGAGCGGCGGGCAGCTGACATAATTGACTCCAACTTCATGAAAAAAGCTGATAGAGCTGAGGTCACTGGCATGTTCGCCAAAGACGCCTACTTCCAGGGCCGCACGGCTCTTCCGTCCTTCCCGAATCGCCATCCCCATCAGCTTTCCTGCTCCCGAGGCATCGAAAGAGCGGAAAGGATTTTTAGAGAGTATCCCTTCATCAAGATATTTCCGTAAAATTTTCCACTCAACATCTGCTCTGGTAAATCCATAAACCGATTGGGTTAAATCATCTGTGTCAAAAGAGAAAAATCGTGCCACCTCAGCAAATTCCTCAGCGGTCACTGCGGCGCGCGGGATTTCCAGCAGCGCGCCAAACATGTATGGGATATCGACTTCCCGTTCATCGAGGATTGTTTTGGCGACCTGCTCCAATCTGGGAATGAGATAGTGGAGTTCATTGGCCATGCTGGTCATTGGTATCATGATGCGCGGGTTCGGCTGCACGCCTTTAAGCATCACGTTCGCCGCCGCCTCAAAAATCGCGCGCACCTGCATCTCCATGATCTCCGGCATCAGGATCGCCAGACGCGCTCCACGGATCCCCATTGCCGGGTTAGAATCCTGAAGGGATTTGACCTTAACCAAAAGCAGTTCTTTTTCAGTTAAGTTTTCCATCTCCCCATGAACCCGCATGGTGATAATATCTTCAAGCAGGTCCTTCTCTTCAGGAAGAAACTCATTCAAAGGTGTGTCCATCAACCGGATCACCACCGGGTAGCCATCCATCGCCTCGAAAAATCCTTCGAAATGATTGATCTGCGACGGGAGCAGCAGACCCAGCGCGTGATTACTTTCCTCCGGCGTTTTTGCCAGAATCATGCGCTGGACAACAGGCAACAACTCCACTTCAAAGAACATGTGCTCCGAACGGCACAAACCAATCCCTTTCGCTCCATACGATCTGGCGCGCCAGGCGTCATTGGGATAATCCGCGTTCGCCCAGACCTGCAAACCTGTTGAGGGGCAGCCGTTCTGCTTTCTTCGTATACCGCGCTGGGCGCAGATTTCATCCGCCCATTCCAGCAGTTTGTATAGATTGCTTTCATCCTCAATATTGGGTTCAATCAGCTCTAACCTTCCCAGAAAAACGGCGCCCGTTCCTCCATCAACTGAAACCCAGTCCCCTTCTTTGACAATGCGCTGCTTGATTACTAACTCCCGATGTTCCAGGTCAATCTCAATCGCGCTCACATCCGCCACATAAGGCTTTGCAAACTGCCGGGCCATTTCCGCGGCGTTGGATGTGGCGCCGCCCTCCAATGAAATTAACCCATTTGCCGCCAGCATGCCATGCACGTCTTCAGGACTGAAAAATGGCCTGGCGAAAATAACGTTTTGCCTTTTTTCATGGGCCATTTTTTCCGCTGTGTCAGCATCAAAATAGAGCCGCCCAACCGCGGCACCCGGTGAGGCGCCCACACCCATCGCCAACAATGATTCTTCACCTCTTAACTGTTCAAGAGCACTGAAATCAAATTGAGGATAGATCACTTCCATAATCTGGTCAGGTTGAGCCCGTAAAACAGCCTCGTCTTTCGCAATCAACCCCTCCTTAACCATATCTACAGCCACTTTTACCGCAGCGCGGGTCGTGCGTTTTCCTGTCCTTGATTCCAGAACCCATAAGCGCTCTTTTTCAATGCAAAACCTGACAGTTTGCATATCCCGGAAATAAAGCTCTAATTGAGCACAAATTTCTAAAAGTCGCGTAAAAGCCTGTGGGTGATCTGCTTCAAGCTGGCTGATGGGCAAACATCTTTCAGATGAGGTCGCCAGATCAGAGTTTTCCTGATTCAGAGCATACTCTCCAGACAATACCCGATCGCCCCGGGTTGGGTTTCTTGTGGAAACAACGCCAAACCCCGATCTTTGTCCCGCGTTACCGAAAACCAGCGCCTGGATACAGATTGGGTTTTGTCCTTCTAAATGGATATCGGGGAAACCTGGAACACGCTCAAGGATCGCCGCTCGCTTACTGCTCCATGAATGGTAAGCAGCTTCAATTGCATACCGCAGCTGTTCATAAGGAGCCTGAGAAAATTCCCTCCCGGTGTGTTTCTTGAAAACCTTTTTATACCTGCCCACCAGATAAAACCAGTCTTCTAAAGTCAGATCGTCAAGCGTGACATCTGCATTGCCCAAATTTAACAGACCTTCAAATGCCTGACCAGGCACATCAAATGCCACGAAACCAAGCGTCTCTATAAAATGAACATATGTTTCAAACGCGAATCGGCGACTCCCAGTAAATTCTGCCAAACCAAGAACCGATTGATCGTTCAGACCAATCCCCACAATTGGCTCGATTAAACTTACACTCGTCCCGCTGCTGTATGTCCGGCAGCTTATTAAAAGTGGATTTTCTTCTGAGGCAAAGGTTTTCCCGGTTTGCCGCTCAAGCGATTTCATCGCTTGGCGTATCTGGTCCCAGGTTTCCCGCCAGATTTGCTTCTCTCCTGCGAGATATGCAGCGCTGGATTCGGTAGTGATCATAAATCCAGGAACAAAAGGAACCTTGGCGCGCGCCAGTTCGCCCTGTTGAATCCCCATCCTGCCAAGTAACCATTCCAGATCATCATGACCGGGATTCATGTCGGGGGCGTTCATTTCAATTTCATCGAAAAGATAAACCCACTTCTTTCCTGTCATCCGCTCTCCTGAATAGATTTTTCACACCCCCATTATCGACTTTGCTAATTTTATCACAACGTCATTTTTACCTGCACGGACAAAGAAAAGAGCTGCTCCAGTAACTGAGCAGCTCTTTGTTTATATTAGCAGGGCTTGAACCCCTTGCCAGAAGTCAGTATTATTTCGTGTATTTCTGCGCAGCGTGCGCGGCTGCCAGACGGGCAACCGGAACACGGAACGGAGAACAGCTCACGTAATTATTGCCAACCAGGTGGCAGAATTCAATCGAGGCCGGATCTCCACCATGCTCGCCGCAAATACCTACCTCAAGATCCGGGCGGGCAGCACGGCCGTCTTCGACAGCCATTTTCATCAGACGGCCAACACCATCCCGATCTATAGTCTGGAAAGGATTCTTTGGCAGAATTCCATCTTCAACGTATTTCACGAGGAAATTGCGCTCGGCATCATCGCGGCTGTAACCAAAGGTCATCTGAGTCAGGTCATTGGTTCCAAATGAGAAGAACTCGGTGACCGAAGCAATCTCGCCAGCAGTAAGCGCGGCGCGCGGGATCTCGATCATTGTGCCAAACTTGTAGTGGAAATTAACGTTTTTCTCAGCCATAATCCGTTTGGCAATTTCTTCTAACCGCGGCTGGATCAGGTTCAACTCATTGATATGTCCGGTTAACGGGATCATGACTTCCGGTTTCACGTCGATCCCTTTCAGAGCCATATTAGCGGCGGCTTCCATGATCGCGGTTACCTGCATTTCCACAATTTCGGGCATCATAATGCTCAGGCGAATACCACGCAGGCCCATCATCGGGTTAGATTCATGCAGCGATTTGATGGTGTTTAGCAGTTTTACCTTCTCATCCAGTCCTTCTGTCTCACCTTTAACCCGCATAGTGATCACTTCCTCAAGGATTTCTTCTTCCCCGGGAAGGAACTCATGCAATGGGGGGTCAATCAGACGGATAATGACGGGCAAGCCATCCATCGCCTCAAACAGACCTTCGAAGTCAGCTCGCTGCGAAGGCAGCAGTTTGTCTAAAGCTGCTGTCCGGCCGGCAGAAGTATCCGCAAGGATCATATCCTGCACAATTGGGAGCCGTTCCGGCTCAAAGAACATGTGCTCGGTGCGGCACAGACCAATACCTTTGGCGCCATAAGAACGGGCGCGGCGCGCATCCGCCGGATAGTCCGCGTTAGCCCATACCTGCAAACCGGTGGTCGGCCAGCCTTCAGGGAACTTTCGGGTACCAGGCCTGGCGCAAATTTCATCCGCCCAATTCAAGAGTTTCAACAAGTCGGTCTGTTCTTCGATCGCGGCTGCTTTCATTTCGAGCTTGCCAACGAAAACTTCACCAGTCGTGCCGTCAACAGAGATCCACTCACCTTCCTTGATTACCTGTCCATCGACAACCATTTCGCGTTTGTTCAGATTGATCCGGATGGAAGAAGCACCTACAACACAGGGCACACCAAACTGGCGGGCGACCACTGCCGCGTGAGAGGTAGCGCCACCTTCACTGGTAAGAATACCTTGCGCAGCCAACATACCATGCACATCATCCGGTTTGGTGAAAGGACGAACCATAATCACCTGGCGTTTCTCTTCTTTCGCCATCTTTTCAGCGGTATCCGCGTCAAAATAGATCTCACCAACCGCGGCGCCAGGAGAAGCATTCACGCCAGTAGCGATCATTTTGCCTTCCTGGCGGGCCTTTTCCTGCATTTGCATATCGAATTGAGGGTGCAGCAGGGTATCTACTTGGCTTGGCTCTACTCGCGAAACAGCCTGGTCCTTGGTGATTAAACCTTCATCCGCCATATCCACAGCGATTTTCACCGCTGCGGTCGCGGTTCGTTTGCCGTTCCGGGTCTGGAGCATCCACAGTTGTCCGCGTTCAATGGTAAATTCCATATCCTGCATCTCTTTGTAGTGGTTTTCCAACTTGTCGCAGATATCCAGGAATTGATGGTACGCTTCGGGCAGATCTTTTTCAAGATTAACAATCTTTTCTGTGTTGCGGATACCGGCCACCACATCTTCGCCCTGGGCATTCAGCAAATACTCGCCAAACAAAACTTTCTCGCCAGTGGAAGGGTTGCGGGTAAAAGCCACACCAGTGCCCGAATCGCTCCCCATGTTTCCAAACACCATGGTAACGATATTTACGGCTGTACCAAGATCGTCCGCAATGCCAGCGGCCCGGCGGTAGTCAACAGCTCGTTTGCCATTCCATGAGCGGAAGACGGCTTCGGTTGCCAGTTTCATCTGGTCCAGCGGATCCTGCGGGAAATCAAAACCTTTGTGTTCGCGCACAACGACTTTGTACTTCGCGAGAAGCTCTTTCAAATCATCAGCGGTCAAATCCGTGTCAATTTTTGCGCCTTTTTCCTCTTTCGCCGCATCCAACACCTCTTCAAAAGCCTCATCAGGAATGTCGAGCACTACAGAGCCGAACATTTGAACCAGACGGCGGTAAGAGTCGTACACAAATCGTTCGTTTTGTGTAAGTTCAACCATGCCTTTGGCAGTTTCGTCATTCAAGCCAATGTTTAATACAGTGTCCATCATGCCAGGCATAGAGAATTTCGCCCCGGACCGGCAGGAAACCAGAAGAGGATTCTTCGGATCGCCAAATTTCTTTCCGGACTGGTTCTCAACTTCTTTGAGCGCTACCATCATCTGATTCCACATCGCATCCGAAAACTTCGCGCCCGCGGCCAGATATGCGTTACAGGCTTCAGTGGTGACTGTGAATCCAGGGGGGACGGGAACGCCAATCCGCGCCATTTCAGCCAGGTTCGCGCCTTTACCGCCAAGCAATCCCCTGACGCCTTCCCAATCTCCATTGACATAGTCAGTGGCCTGTTCAATTTCGGTGAATAAATACACCCACTTTTTTTCCGCCATTACGGTTCCTCCTTGGGAAAAATCTTAAAAATCAAGAACTAATTTTGTTATTAATATATTTAATCGCTAATTAAGAATTTTACCATAAGATTGATTTACACATTGTCGCTGCAACATATTTTCCTCAAAAACAGGTACCTTGTTTTGTAAACCATCTGCAAGGTACAAAACGAATGGTTTCGGGGATAATAAATATTGCAACCCCGGAGAAAAATTTGAATATGAATAAACCAATAAAAGTATTGATCATCGATGACGACCCCGCAACTTCCGAAATGCTTAAACTGGTCATTTCGCAATTAACACCGGATATCCTTACTGCCAGCTCTGGACAGGAATGTTTGACAATGACAAAACAATGTCTCCCGGACATTCTCATCCTGGATCTGGTAATGCCTGATATGAATGGAGCTGAAGTATGTGAAGAAATCAGAAAATTCAGTTCTGTGCCAATATTAATTCTTTCCGCGATGGATAATCCCAAGCTCATCGCCGCGACATTAAACGCGGGAGCGGATAATTTCCTAAGCAAACCGGTACCCAGCGCGATGCTCTTCGCGCATGTTCAGAAACTGGTCAAACGCTTTCGGGCGGAAAGACCTATGTGTTCTAATCACTCCCCTTCCACCGATTATATCGCCCACAATTGTTAGAATTATATGAATTGAATGGTTGCGGCGGCGGCAGAACTCAAACACTCTGCCGCCGCAGTTATTAATCATCCACTTTAAGGTCTGCTAGAAGTGTGCGTATCGCCTGCGCGACAATTTCTGGCGCTTCCATCATCGGCATATGTCCGGTTTCAGGCACTTCAAAGTAATGTGAAGGGGCAAGCGGAGCGGCCATTTCGCGGGCGGTTTCCAGCGGCACAAATAAATCCTTTTGTCCCGCCACAAATACCCACGGCAGGGATAGACCCCGCACAAGATCCGAAGAATCAGGCCGTGAAGCCATTCCCTGCAGCGCTCCAATGACCCCCGGTAACGGGGTCTTGTTAATGATCCTGAAATTAGTCGGCTGCCAAACACTTTGATAGGTCAGCCGCTCAGACATATCCTCTGCCACCACACTGACCCCATGTTGTTGAACCTGCTCAATCGTTCGCAAACGCGCTTCGATTTTATCCACCGTGTCTGCCTGTGAGCGCGTGGCGACAAAAGCCAGGCCGGCCAAGCGTTCCGGGTAATCTCGCGCCGCCGCTTGGCAGATGTACCCTCCCATTGAATGCCCAACCCATACCGCTTTATCCAGCCCCAGTTTATCCATCAACCCCAGTACATCTTCCGCCATCATCCGCATGGTGTATGGGCCTTCTGGCGCCGGAGAATTGCCATGACCTCGCAGGTCAGGCAGGATCAACCGCGCCTCTGCTTTCAGAAACGGGATTATCGCTTCCCAAATAACATGGCTCAATGAGAAACCATGCAGAAAAATAACGGGAAAACCATTGCCATAACTCTCATAGTACAAATCAACGGATTGGTACGTCATGCAACCTCCTGCTCATCCCTTTTGATCACGGTTTACGATCTATAATTTTGAACCATTGTGCCAGGAACTTAAAAGCATCTTCTTTTGTAGCAATTTTTCCTTCAACCTGCGCCTCACGGACAGCTTCTAACCCCGCTCCAACAACCGGTCCAGGCTGGATATTAAAATGGTGCTGCAAATCGTTCCCAGTCAATATTTGCGGTGGGTCAACCACTTCCTGATGTTGGTTCCACCAGGCCTCCCAGACCCGCTCCACAACAACCAGCAGATTCAGCCACAAATCCTGCGGCAAAGAACTGCGGTAAGCCGCCAGAATATCAGCCATCACCAGGAATGCGGCATCAATCCCGGCATCTCCGGCATCACGGAAATAGCAGTAAATATCCTTGGGGGAAATATCCTTTCCCAACCCCGCGAGTGAATAAAAAAGTGGGACGCTGGCGATTGTCTTTCCCAGGCGCTTCATCTCAACCTGGCTCAACGCCAGTGAGCGGGCGAACACCGCGGTGACTTGGTTGACTGGCTCTGACTCTGGCTCAAAGTTCCCCATCGTTCCCGCATCCGATTCGGATTTTCTTTTCTCAAACGTACCACGTATCAGGCCCGCTAAAAACAATAATTCACGCGCCTTCCGGCCAGAAGAAATTTGCTGCTCTAAATGAAACCGCACCTGTTCGTGGAAACGATTCAATTGAAGCACAGCAGTCCCCGAGATCATATTCTGGACAGACCTGCGCCTGTTAGCTTCGCCTAACGCATCCAGCAACACTTCGAGTTTCTGCAGCTTTACCATAACCGCTTCAAAATGTTCAGCCAAGCCTGGTATAGCCGCGCGGTTGCCATTGTAAGCCAGCAATTCAGGAAAGATTGATCCCATCGCGCCAGCCCGATCCAGCAAACGAAATGCGCTGCTGATGTCGCTGCCGCTCAAAATCCTGAAAATCTCATCTCGTTTGCGTTCCGCGGAAATTTTTGACAATCCCAGAGCGGCTTCCTTCATCAAGCGCCATGTCTCCGGTGAAATTTTGCACCCAAGATTGAGGGCAAACCGCACACCTCGAATCACACGCAGCGGATCGCTCCGCAAAGCGTCCGAGTGGCACAGCCTTAGAATCTTATTTCTAAGGTCCTGCGCGCCGTTTAATGGATCAATCACTTGAGTTGGGTGATTCAAAGCAAGCGCCATAGCATTAATCGTAAAATCGCGCGCCTGCAAATCCTCCAGGAGTGTCTTGCCCCGAAAAGCGGCAAAATCGATAACCAATTTCTCATACGCTGAGGTGCCGTAAAGCACTCTCGCTGTTTCCCGCTCAGCATCCAGCATAAAAAAATCGCCGTCCAGAGAATTGGCGACTTTCTTTGCTAACGACCGGACATCACCCGCCAGCACCAGATCGATATCATGGATAGGGCGCCGTAAAAGTAAATCCCGCACAACACCCCCTACCAGGAAAATACTCTCAAGGTTTTCAGCATGCGCCTGGATAGCCTCAAAAACTTCCACTGGTTCCAGCGGCAAATCAAGTGCAAACATCACTGTGGGTTTTCGGTTTCTTCATCCGAAGATATTCCATACTTATCCAGATCAACCACTCCGATGAAATTCAAATTTCGGTAGTATTCATCCAGATCCAGCCCGTAACCGAACACAAACTTATTAGGAATGATAAACCCGGAATACGCGATGTCCACTTCAACCTCGCGTCGGTCGGCTTTATCCAGCAAAGTGCACACTTTCAGGCTGGCAGGTTTTCGGGTTGAAAGCATTTCCAACACCGAAGCCAGGGTGTGTCCGCTGTCAATAATGTCCTCAACCAGCAGAACATGCCGGTTCCGAATATCCGTGTTCAAATCCAGGGTGATACGCGCCTGTCCAGTTGATTCCCGTGCGCCGGAACCATAAGAAGACACCGCCATAAACTCAATCGCATGCGGCACATCAATATGCCGCATCAGATCCGTCAGAAACATCACACCACCACGAAGAATGCAAATCAAAAGCAGTTCCTTGCCCTGATAATCCCGGGTGATTTCAGCGCCCAATTCAGCCACTCTTCGCTGAAGCGCTGCCTCCGAGACCAAAATTTCACTGAGAAACTCTCGATAATCTTTCATCTTCATGTCTTGTTATTCCTTTCCGGGTACCTCATGGTGTTTTCGGCAGCGCGCCTCGTATAGCTCTGCCGCGCCCACAATGACAATCGGGTCATCATATCGCGCCGGTTTACCATTTACCAGGCGCTGGGTGCGGCAGGCATATTCCCCGCAAACCATACAAATCGCCTGTAACTTATCCACCCGCTCCGCTTTGGCCATTAAGATCGGCATACTGCCAAAGGGCTCTCCTCTGAAGTCAAGATCCAGCCCGGCAGCGATCACTCTGATTCCTTTATCTGCCAGGTATGCCACAATAGGTATAATTTCAGCATCCAGAAATTGTATCTCGTCTATCCCCACCACAGTTGTATCACTTTCAAGATGCGACAGAATCTCCTTTGCCGCGGTGATTGGGATCGCGTCATAAGCCATCCCGGCATGTGATTTCACTTGCAGATCAGAGTATCGCTGGTCAATTGCCGGCTTGAACACCTGTACTTTTTGCTTCGCGATCGTTGCCCTGCGCAGCCGCCGGATCAACTCCTCTGTCTTACCGCAGAACATTGAACCACATACCACCTCTAAAGACCCAGAGTGATGTCTCATAAATTTCTCCCTTCAGAAAGTTTGAAAGATTTTACCCTATTTAATCATGAAACCACATACATTCATTATATATAAATCCATAGAAAATCCCCACCCGGATTGGATGGGGATTTGTTTGTGAAGTATTCTATGAACCTGTCCTACCGTTATACAACAATATCTTCCGCGGCTGCTGGCAGATCATAACCTAACTGGCGCAAGCTCTTCTTCAGGTCAATGAGAGACTTTCGGCCAAAGCCTTCAATATCCAGCATGGCCTGTTCGCCCTCAGCTAACTTATTCAGCACATCACCAGCGGTCTTGAGACCTGCTTTTTCGAGAACATCCACTGCCCGCTTGGAAACCTTAAGTTCCGTGATCGGGCGATCAGGAGATGTTCGCTCAGACTCACGTGCCTGCTGTTCTTCCATATATTCCTGCCGGGCTTGAAGGCGGCGGTAGAAACGATCCACCTGTCCTTCTTTATCGAGCAAACGAGCCATTTGGCCGGTAAAGAACGGGTGACACGCAGAACACACTTCTGTGTGGATTTCTTTTCGGGTTGAGCCTGTTTTCCAGGTGTTCCCACAAGCGCAAATTACTGTTGCGTCCGGATAGTAAGTTGGATGAATATCCTTTTTCATTACAATTAACCATTCCTTTCACTGCATCCGTCAAACCAGGGTGCGGCAAGACGGTTCAGGAAATTAACCTGCTTACGCTTCTTCAACCGGTTTTACATTAATCCGCTTGCGGCCGGTCGGCAAAGTATCAAATTCAACAACCCCATCTGTCGTAGCAAATAGGGTATCATCTTTCCCACGCCCAACATTATCGCCAGGCTTAATTTTGGTGCCGCGTTGGCGAACCAGGATATTACCCGAAAGAACAAACTGGCCCGCGTATCGCTTCACACCCAAACGCTGGGAATTGCTGTCGCGACCATTGCGACTGGAACCACCACCTTTTTTATGAGCCATTATTCCTACTCCATTTCTATCGCTTCAACTTTAAGACGTGTGTACTGCTGGCGATGGCCTGTGCGAACACGGATCCGTTTTTTGGGACGATACTTGAAAACGATCACTTTCTTGCCCTTGATATGAGCCTCCACTGTCGTTTTAACCCTGGCGCCCGCAACAACTGGCGTACCGATCGATACGTCCTCACCGTCGGCGACCAGAAAGACAGAATCCAACAGGATTTCTTGTCCCTCTTCAACTTGCAATCGGTCCACCTCTATGGTGGCTCCTTCGACGGCTTTATACTGCTTTCCGCCACTTTCCACTATTGCATATCTCATTACTTTTTCTCCAATCTTCACTTCACCGCTCGCCCTGCGCATCTTTACGCCTGACAGCGGGGAAGTTGGGAATACATACAAAAACCCCAGCTTCAACCTGCCGGGATAAGGCAAACGATATTATAAGAGGTACTGTCGAGTCTGTCAACGGTGTGGCGCAGGTTTCTTTATCCTGCGGGTATCCCCCTCGCGGACAGTTACCCCCAATTCATCAAGATGTTCCAGAAACGCCAACGCGTATTTCCGGCTGGTCTGCACAAGATCGCGGAATTCCCCGACAGAGATGGTGCCCCCCACCCCAACCTTTTCATCGACCATTCCCAGCAGCGTTTCATATACTTTCCCATGAAAAACAATATCTGGCGCCACCTGAACCAGCTCCCCTCGCGCCACAAGTACATTAAAAACTTCTTCGCCTACAACATTGATACAATCTTTAATCCCGGGGGGTTTTAGTGGGTTATTCTCAAAATCGATCAGCAGCGCGTTTACCAATTTTTGTTGCGCCGCAGTGAAGCGAATCTCGTGCGTGGGCAAATATACCACAGATCCCACAGATCCAAACTCCCCCTGCTCAATCCATTTGCGAAGAGCGGCATTAAACAGGCGAGCCTCACAGCCAATCCGGCTTTTCAACTCTTCCCTGGGAATACCAACCCGCAGAGGATAGCGTTCGTGAAAACCAGCCACATGCTGGTACGCTTTCTGAAACAGCGCAGACCAGCGCGGCTCTGTTATGACCAACTGGTCTGAGTTTGGGTTCACGGGAGCCGTATCCAGCAGCACCAATCTGCCCTCTTCGAGCAATCGCTCCAGGGCTTCAGCAGCAACCGCTTCATCCAATCTGGATTTATGCACCAGCGCCTTTACAGTCTCCGCCAGCTGATCGAACGCTGCCTGGTAGAGCACATCTCCTGGGGAGCCTGCCAGTAAAGCGTCCAGTTTCTGCAGCACACTTTCAGAAAACCGTTTGTACCGCTTTCCAGGAAAAGGCTCAACTACCGAGCCTCCGCCCAGTGTTTCTCCGGGGGAAGGACGACGCAATATATACCGGTCGCCGCGCACAGCCACCACTGGTTCCTCTGTCTCAATTTGCAGCCAACCAGCCTGCCCAGGAGCAAGTTCTTCCACTCCCAGTAACCGCACTCTGGCTGAAACCTCCGCGGCACCCAGGAACAGCTTGACCCTGGTGTTATGGCGCAGTGGCGCGCTGGCATCCTTGAGCAGGCGGAAATGCACGTCCATCCGGCGGGTCGATTGATAAAGCCCCGATTTGCTGACCACATCACCTCTTTGAATCTGGTCCACCTCAACGCCAGAGATATTCACAGCAGTACGGCTGCCAGGAACAGCTTGTTCAACCTTGCGTTTGTGGCTCTGCAAACCGCGCACTCTGCCCCGAACGCCCGTCGGGAGGATTTCGACTTCGTCACCGAGGTGGAACACACCATCCTGAAGCGTGCCAGTCACAACCGTGCCAAAACCAGAAATGGAGAAAACCCGGTCCACCGGTAGCCGGGGGCGACCTAAATCCTGTCGGGGCGGGCGCTCTGCCAGATGCTCTGCCAGGGCCTGCTTCAGTCCCTCTAAACCTTCACCGCTCCGGGCGGAAACTCTCAGGATGGGGGCATTTTCCAGCACTGTGGCCTGCACTACGTCGCGCACATCCATCTCAACCAGGTCAAGCCATTCATCATCCTCCACCAGATCCATCTTGGTGAGCGCGATCACACCACCCTGAATCTGGAGCAGATCCAAAATAGCCAGATGCTCCCTGGTCTGCGGCATCACACCTTCGTCCGCGGCCACTACAAACAAAACCGCGTCAATTCCCCCCACTCCAGAAAGCATATTCTCGATGAAATCGCGATGTCCGGGAACATCCACAATGCCAACATCTTCACCATCGGGCAGTGTCACCCAGGCAAAACCCAGATCAATCGTCATCTCTCTATCCTGTTCTTCTTTGAGACGATCTGGATGAATGCCAGTTAAAGCTGCCACAAGGCTGGATTTTCCATGATCTACATGGCCGGCTGTGCCAATTACCCGCATCTTAATCCCCTCGGTTACCGCTGCTGACCAAAGGATTGGTCAAAATCATCCATCCAGCGATGGGTAAGTTCCACCAGGCTCTGAAGCCGTTTTTGGTTTTCTTCCGTGATTTGCTTGATCACATCCTCGATATCGCGATACAGATCATCCAGTTGGACAATTCGTTCATTCTGTTTCTCAATCTTTCGGGTGACATCACGCTGCTGTTCTTCCTGTGTCAGCGTGTAATTGGTCCAGCGTTTTTGATCATCGGCTTTGAAGGAAACCCATTCCTGCCGAAAGCGCTCTTCAACCAATCGCTGCATTTCAGTAATTTCATTCAGGCGGCGTTCAAAGCGCAGCTTGATTTCCTCAAAAGACTCTTGTGCTCGTTTAACTGCCCGATGGGTGGTATCCAGCGTTTGCATCTGAGATTCCAGGTTAACAGCCTGCCCGGCAATTACTTCAAATTGAGCCTGCCACTCTTTCCAGGCTCGCTCGCGTTCCAGATTTGCCATATTTTGTTTTTCTATAAATGCAGTCTGTACCTGGCGTCGCTCCGCTTCAGCTCCTTGAATTTCTCCTAACCGCAGCTCCAGTTTCCGCACACTGTCGGTGAATAATTCCACCTTGCCCCGTTGTTCATCCAGTCGCTTCCGAAACGCCGATACTTCAGCCTGCAGGTCTGTCAGGCGTTTGGTATCCTGGCGGCGGCCTTCCTGAAGGATTTTCTGCGCCCGGCGATACTCTTCATCAGAGCGGATATTTTCGTCAATTTTTTGTTCCAGACCCTCAATTAACCGGTTCAACCGGAACTCTTCTTCAACTCTGGCATTCAGCTTAGTTTTCATCTCTGGAATTGGATCAAAACCCTTGCGCGCTTCGGCGACAGCCCGATTAAGTGCCTCAAGATCATCCCTGCGAATCTTCTCTAATTCACGATCACGTTCCTGGCGCTGCTTATCAACACTCTCAATTTTCCGGGTAATCTCAACCCGCAGATTAGCCACGGAACTTTCAATCTGGTCAAAACGATCCAGCATCGCAGAAACTCGTGCGACCTCTCCATCAATCTCTTTTATTTGCTCCCGGAGTGAGGGAAGCGTGTTTTCATATGCTTCCAGCCGTTTTTCAAGCGTGGCGATCGTTGTCCGGTCCTTCCGGCGCTCATCATCTAACCATTCCAGGCGTTTGACAATCTGTTCCAGATCCATAAAAACCTCAATTTTATATTTCAGCGGAAATTTTTCCGGGTTCTCTCTGAGTTTTCACCGCTTCGCGGGATTTCTGCCGGCAAAACACCTTTCAATACTGATCTTTATACTACCCAAAATCAATCGGATTATACCAGAACGCCGGGTTGTTTTTATAGCCGCATATTGCTTCAATTCATACTAACGGAAGCGTTCAAACGCATCCAACAAGCGAAGCATACCAGGATAAAACCATTGCGGCGCGACCCCTAAGACAAACAACAGAAATATACCGGCCGATAAAACAACACGCTGCGGCCAGCTTTCCAAAATCGTCCAGCGCTCATCAACACTTTCAATGGAAGCAGCCAATATCCGAAACGCGCTGAAAATCAACCCAAAACTACCCACAAGTGCCCAAACAATAATCAGGAGTGATTCTTGAGCCATATTCTCCAATAACACCTGTCTCACAGGAAATGTTGCTAAAAGCGGCAGACCTCCAATAGACAGGCAACCCGACAGGATCGCCAGCATGATGAAGGGATGAGTATGCATCAACCCCTTTACCCCGGCATTATTCAATTCAGTAAAGTCTGAGAGCCCGGAGAGCGCAAGCACCCAGACAAAGTTCACCACCAGATGTGGCAAAAAGAGCAAGACAGAAACCTCCAGCCCAATCGAATTGTGCAGGCCAAGCGCCAGAAGAGAAAACCCATTCTCAATGATCACTGCGTAGGCGAATATTCTTTTCAAATTCCGTTCAAAGACCACCCAGATTCCACCCGTCGCCACCATTAATGCGCCTACCAGCCTCAGCGCGTCAGATAATCCGCGGAATTCCCATAACCAGACATATGTATTAAGAAAATCCATACCTAAAAGTAAAATCACCAGCGAAAGCGACGAGATCACAAAACCAAAAACGTACGCGTCGGTTTCTTCCGCCAGTTTGGGAACCCAGGTGTAAAAAGGAAAAACCGCCAGCCAGAATGAAAACCCAAGGCTGAGCAGCAGGACGGCCTGCAACAAGAAACGCTCATTAGCCGGATTCGCTTCCGTTCCCGCAGCGGCCCACCCCGCGTATAGAATAAAAGGCATCGCCAATGTCTGAAAAATAACATATCGCAGTACCCCCTGCGTAATCGATGAGCCGGGGGGAACAAAAAGCGGCACAGAAATCAGAACAGCCATTTCAATCAACAGTGCGGCGTATAAAAACGGCTGAACAGCGATCGCGGCCACCAGTAAAGCGGTGATCGCCAATCCAAGCGTCGTAAAATAATGGTGGGTAGCGCTGATCAAACCTGCCAGCAGCCAGACGCCCAAAAAGCTATAAATCAATCGCAAAAATGGGGTCTGGCTGGCATCCAGTACAAACCTTCTCCCCAACAAGGAAAACGTTGAGGAAATCTGAAAAGTTAACGGCCCAATAGTATTCGGAATATCCAGCTGCAAAGCAAAGGTCAGCAAGACCAATAACAGGCAAAGACTCGCGCCAAGGATAAGGTTCAGTTTTCTTTGCTTTTTTAGAAACCAGAATCCCACAGCCGCAACAAAAGGGGTAAATATCCAGATCAGAGGCGCACTCATTCCAGACTGTCCTCCTCAGGGGATAGGATCTGGAGATAAGAACCCATTAGAGATAAGCCTAAGTTGATCACAGCCAGCAGTCCAGCCACTAAAACCGAATTTTCAACAACTGAATAAATAATTTCAAAACCGGAAATCAGGGTAAGCAGCCCTACAATCACCCGCAATGGACTGTTATGCATCCCCAGGTGAAGAAGCCCCATGCCAATTAACATCAATCCCCCCAGCATCATTGAGCTTGAAGCTGGAACCCAATTTTGGAATGCTGAAGAAACGGAGAATACCAATAACCAGACAATTCCAGCAGCCAAGAGCATAAAAAGCCTGCCGGAGGTGCCAACCATCCGTTGTTCATCCAGTTCGGTTTCAATTTGTGAGGCGCCCAAAACAGCCGCGCACATCCAGCCAACGACAAGTTTAACTGCTGCCAGCCCAACCGGCCACACCAGCGCGACCAGCCAGAAAACACCCAGATACTGAACCGCGACCGCGATAAAGATCCGGCGCCAATCCTGACTTAATAGCAGGAAAAGCGAGGTTGCCATTAACAAGATAACCGGAACGAAGGATAATTGAGCAAGAATCACAGTGACTCTCCGGGAATAACCAGTGAAATCAACAGGGTTAACAGCAGCAACGCCCACAAGATCCCCGCGTCTCCTTCCAGGATTTCAGTTCCAAAACGGATGACTTGCCGGAGCAGTTCATATCCGGCGCGTATGATCGCATACAACCATTTCAATCCAAACAGATCAATAAAGAAATTCCGGATTCGCCCTCCAAAAGCAGTTAGCCAGCTGATCCGTCCTGGATCAATCGATAGATTTGGCGACCAGTATCGGGAGCCCAAACTTCCAGAAACAGCGATCAAAACCGATAATACTGCCGCCCACCAAATCCCAGGTGTCAGAGAACCAGTCCTCCCCGACGCAGCAATGAACCATTGGACCAGCGCGAGCAGAACCAATCCGGTTGGGTAAATCACATAAACCCATCGCTCCATTTTCTTTTCATTGCTGTCAACTTTAAGCATGTGTCGAAAGTATCCGGCAATCATCATCGCTTGGGATAACAGAAAAAGCATATTCCAGAAATTAAAAGGGTTTCGGATCAGACCAACCCAACCCCCAGCCGCTGGTGTGAAAGGCAAACCGCTGATCCCTATGAAACCGATCAAAGGAACAAATAAGAATTCGCGGCGGGGTAAAGAATGCAGAAATATCAACCCGCCAATTAAGATCAAAACCACGCCCCAGATAACCGCGGCCAGTGGCTGGCCCCTCACCACACTGGCCAGCGCAAAGCTTGCGAAGTATAACAATAGATAAGGCCTTCCAGCCAGCGCGTCTTCAGACACCAACCAGGCCACAGCGCTGAAAAACGCGCCAATGCCTGCCATAAATAGCAAAGCTGAAGTCCATTGAGGAGGGATGAATGCGACCGGAAGATGCCCCAAAAACGCAAAACCAGAGGCAGGTGCGACCAGACGCAAGATGGTTCCCAAACCTCTTCTTTGGCGAAGCTCTCTGATATAAGCCGCTCGTATCGGAAAAACTCCCAAACGGAGCATGGCCGCCAGCAGCAGGTAAAGACTCACGCCCGGCAGCACATTCTCTATAGTCATTGGCGCTCCGATGGATTGGCTGACCATCATCGCCCATGCCACCAGCATCGTTCCGACCAAACGAATAATAAAAACCGCAGCGACCCCAAATTCAAATCGTTCCGCCACCAGGTTGCGCAGCACAAAAACCATCTCCACCAGGTCAACCAGCGTCCACATTAAGATGAAAGTAAGTGGGTTGCCAGACATCACAGCCAGCAACCCAACGCCAATCATGCCCAAACTGCCAGCCCACATCCACGAGGCGATTTCCAGCTCAAGACGTCCCGTGGCGGTCAGAATCACCGATAGCAACAAAGACACCAGACTGAACGCAAACGGCCAGGAATATTGATCCAATTGCAGCAAAATTAAGAGCGGTTGACCTTCCCCGGGTCTCCAAAGGATCATTTCAAAAGGTGTGGTTTGCAGCCAATATTGCGCAAGTAGAAAACCCCAAGAGACCAATGTGGCACCAACGGCCACAAGCCATACATAGCTGTAATTTGGCCGCAGCCGGTCTATCACCAGGATTCCAACTGCGGCCAGCAGTAATATGATAATCGGGAGTAAGGTCAACATTTCTCAAGTAATACCAGGGCTAAAGCACCGGCGCGTTCGGTTTTCGATGGAGAAATTCTCCCATGCCAGGGCGCCCAAACCATTGTTCACCATCGACAATCAGATTCCCTCGCAGAAATACCTTTTCCGGATAGCCTTTTAGTTTCCAACCTTCATAAAGATTGTAATCTGTGCGATGTTTCGCGTATGCTACTCCATAATCCAGTTCCCGCTCCGAGTCCCAAATGACGATATCCGCGTCCGCGCCAGGCATCAGGGATCCTTTCCGCGGGTACATGCCAAATATTTTGGCCGGATTCGTGCTGCACAATGCTACAAATTCATTCGCAGATATTTTTCCGCTGCCTACCCCATAAGTCCACAAGATTGGCATGCGGTCCCCTATTCCAGGAAGGCCGTTGGGGATTTTCGTAAAATCATCTTTCCCCAGTTCTTTACCGGGTATTGCGATCTCTTTACCCTCATAAACAATCGGTTTGGATCCATCAAAGAAAAACGGACAGTGATCTGTTCCCATAGTCTGCAGTGTTCCATCCATCAACCCCTGCCACAACCCCTCATTATCCGCTTTGGTTCGCATTGGAGGAGAGCAAATCCATTTCGCGCCGTCAGGACGCCGAAGGTCATCAATTGTAAAGAACAGATATGGCGGGCAGGTTTCTCCCATCACTTTTAAACCACGTTCGCGAGCGTACCGCACCTGCTCCACACCTCCCGCGGTGTTCATATGCACCACATACAATGCGGTATCAGCCATACCCGCCAGCGCCGAGCTGCGCAGAACAGCTTCCACCGCGCCCCAGGAAGGCCGGGTCAGAGCGTGCCATTCCGGAGTGAGGTGGCCAGCCGCGAGCGCTTCTTTCACAAGAATGTCAATTACATCCCCGTTCTCAGCGTGTACCATCGTCAGAAAATCGTTTTCCTTTGCTATCCGCAGCGTCTCAAAGATATCCCCATCCTGCAAGCGCATCCGGCCATTATATGCAGTAAAAACCTTGAAGGAGGTAATCCCCTCCTTGACAATTTTTGGCATTTCTGCACGCACCTCCGGGTTGAGCCGCTCTATGTTCATATGAAAACTAAAATCAATCGCCGCCAGCGAATCCGCGCGCTCATGCCACCGGTCAATATTATCCCGCAAAGAACCTTCCCAATGGGGTACGAAATCCAACGCTGTTGTCGTCCCGCCAAAAGCAGCCGCTTTATGTCCGGTGTAATGATCATCCGAGCTGACTGTCCCAAACATCGGCAAATTCAAATGCACATGCGGGTCAACACCACCTGGCATGACCAGCTTTCCAGCAGCATCGAAAACTTCAGCACCATCTGGGATTTCGAGGTTGTCACCGATCCGCACAATTTTTTCGCCTTCTACCAGTACATCCCCTTGAAAGGTTTCTGAGGCTGTCACGATTTTGCCTGATTTTATAACAAGTGTCATGGTTGAACGCTCCTTAAATAAACCATCTATTGTAGAAGTTCTCCTCACCTGAAATAAGGAGAAGTAACCAGTTTTCGTTTCTACTATGGTATCGGAATTTGACCATCCCGAACACTATCGTCTCGTGAACAAGTTTATACAGTCTTATCCCATCCCGAATCAAAACCGCGCTTATAAGGATCCTGCCAGATAAGATTGTTGATCTTCACCAATTTTTGTAAGATCACCCAACATGGCCAGCACAGTAGAATCCAGCTCAAAATCAATTTCTTCATTAAAGCGGTATTCTGCAGATTTTGAAGCCCGTTCCCGTAAAGCCCGCCATAATACTTCACGCTCTTCAGAATTCACCACCAGGTCTTTCAGGCTGGTTGCGCCCTGAAAAAGCCTGCCGGTTGTATATAGAAATGTGATCCGTTTCCAATGATCCGCGAAAATCGGCTCAGGAAGAGTTTGAAGCGCGCCAATCTGCACCTTAAAGTACTCTTCCTCTGCGCGGGGATGGTCCGGTTCATCGCGGAAAAGCTCGCGCCGGGTGGTGAGTTCATGGCCTTTTACCTCCGCGAAGGATTCGATCCGCCAGCGGTGGTCCTTGCCAAACGCGGCAGTCTGGTAAAAAGCGAGATAATCCACTTCCAGGACTTTGGGGGATGATTTCAAGGGAATCCGGTACCATCCTAATAACCGCGCGATCTCCATATCCCGTGCGGACGGCATAATCGCCACCAGCACAAATGAATCTGTTTCCGGGTATCCACTCATTTTCTCTAGTATCCGTTTATTTCTTACGTAATAAAAAATTATTAACGACATTAAAAGTTTACCACTTTACCCCGAAAACGACAGATCCGGATCAATATCAGAGAGCATTCAAAAGAGAAGCTATAAGCAGAATTACCAGAGGATTAAAAAACTGCTAAAACCATTCCTCTTCCCGCGACACCGGGAGAGGCATACGGTCATGTGGCCAACCTCTTCAAACGCTTCCAGCAGCGGTTTGCCTGATGAACAATTCCGCCAGGAAATATGATAGGGTGAGCAGGTTTTGCAAAGGATATCAAGATTGCTTTATTCGACAAAACTGCTTCTGCCTGCGGGCCTATTTTGCACAATTGGTTGTGTTCTTCAGGATATAATAAAGGAAAATTGTTGAGCTCCTTGATGATGTAACGCGGGATAACCATGCTTAATTCTCCCCAATCACATGAAATCTGCCCAAAAATTCTTACGCCATAAACCAGGTGCTCAGTGAGGCTTCTCAATCAAGTTCAAAATAGATTGGATCTGGTCAGGACAGCGCCTGGCAGAGAACCTTTTGACCTGACCATCCAAAATATTGATATTGTCAATGTTCACAGCGAAGAGATCAATAAAGGCAATATGGGTATCAGCTTCATCCGTGGTTTTAGAATTCTGCGCGGGTCAATTCCATTGACTGTCGCTCACAACCATCACAATCAGAACATTGCGGGCATGGATGATGAATCGATGGCTGTCTGCGCCCGCGCCGCGAAGGACATGAAAAGCGGGCTGGTGGTTGCTCTTAGGAATAAAGTGCTGGCGGAGCTTCCCCCGCATTTGGTGATTTGATGAGTGAACAACCCCCAACTGGCGTGATTCGATCCTTGGAAGAGGTAAAACGCCGCCGCTGCGTTGGGCTGTTTCCTGCTGCTCTGCTGGTGGTGCTCTCCTACGCTTCACATAGAACAGTCCCTGAGTTGGAAACTACCGACAAAGGCCTCGTTCATGTCCAGTCACATAACCTGTTTGACCCTGCTCTTTGATTGGTTTCTTACAGCATGGGAAGGAAAAAACTTCCTGCCTGCCTTGTCTGTCTGCAACAAACCAAATAGAATACACACCTGGCCTGTTGAGAAAGTCAACTCTGCCCACTTTACATCAATGAAGAGGTAAAAACATGGAAGAATTTGAATATTTGTCTCCCGCAAATCTACCCCAGCTATTGCAATTTTTATCGTTTCCCGGAGGCCGCGTCATTGCCGGAGGAACAGACCTGATCCCAAAATTACGTTCCGGAACACTGCACATCTCTTCACTGATCGACATCGGCCATGTTGAGGAACTTCGATTTATCCAGGAAGATGCCGAATGGGTGCGGATTGGTGCCGGGACCACCTACGCGGATGTTCTGGAAAGCCCTGTCCTTGCCCGGTATGCTCCTGTTCTTATCCAGGCCACCCGGCTGGTCGCTTCCCCCATGGCACGTGCCAGGGGAACCATCGGCGGCAATATTGGGAATGCATCGCCCGCTGGCGACTCAATGCCGCCATTGTTGGTGCTTGACGCCGAAGCTACTCTGATTAATCCCGCAGGCCAGCGCGTTCTACCCCTGGAAGAAGTGGTAATCGGGCCTATGAAGACCCTGCTGGCTCCGGATGAAATCATCCATCACGTATCATTTCGCAAGCCGCCTGCCAGCCGTGGTTTCGGTTTTGAGAAACTGGGGCCAAGACAGGGTATGACCATCTCAATTGCCACAACCGCAGCTGCGATTGAGCTTAATACCAACCAGACCATCTCAACCGCCCGGATCGCTCTGGGCGCTGTGGCGCCCACCCCTCTTCGATGCAAAATTGCTGAGGAGCTTCTTCTTGACCGCAAGCCGGTTGAAGAAACCTGGAAACTGGCAGTAGAAGCTGCGTTAAAGAATATGGCCCCCATTGACGACGTTCGCGCCTCACAGGAATATCGCCGGAAAGTAACCGGCGTTCTACTGGAGCGCGCTCTTCAATCCGCTGCTGACTTGGCAAAAAGGAGTGCGTAATAATGAAATCGATTCAGGTCAATTTTATGGTTAACGGAAAAAATCACCAGATTGTCACAGCGCCAAACCGCACCTTGCTCAGTGTATTGCGCGAAGATTTGAAATTGACCGGCACAAAAGAAGGCTGTGGCGTTGGCGAATGCGGGGCCTGCGCCGTGATAATGAACGGTGAGCCTGTCAACTCCTGTCTGGTGCTGGTTGGCCAGGCCAATGGCAGTACGATTACCACTATCGAGGGATTATCCAAAAACGGCCAACCCCATCCCCTTCAAAAGGCATTTGTCGAACACGGCGCGGTTCAATGTGGTTTCTGCACGCCGGGAATGATCATTGCTTCAAAAGCTTTGCTGGATAAGAACCCTGATCCCAGCGATGAACAGATTCGCGAAGCATTGGCCGGCAACATTTGCCGCTGCACCGGCTACACGAAAATTGTCGAGGCTGTCCAGGCTGCCGCGGAGGAAAGCAACCATGCGTGAAAAAGATACCCTGATCGGTAAATCCATCCTGCGCGCGGATGCCTGGGATAAAGTGACCGGCAGCGCCAAATATGTCGCCGATATTCAAACCAAAGATATGAAATTCGGCCTCGTGCTGCGGAGCACCGAACACCACGCACTGATCCGTGAGATCAACACCGTCGCCGCGAAACAGATCCCAGGAGTCACCGCCGTCATCACCATGGATGACGTGCAGGGCAGCAAATATTACGGCCCAATCAATCCTGACCGTCCAATTCTGGCACATGATAAAGTGCGGTTTGTTGGGGAACCGGTGGCTATTATCGTCGCCGAAACCCTCGCGGCAGCAGGAGCAGCACGAGACGCCATTCAAGTAACTTACGAAACCCTCGAGCCGGTTTTCGACCCAATCCAGGCTCTTGGACCTGGCGCGCCCCCCATTCATCCCGATGGCAATCTCCTCGCCCACTTTGAGATCGAAGAAGGAGACCTCGAAAAAGGTTTTGAGGAAGCAGATCTGATCGTGGAGCAGACCTTTACAGTACCTCGTATCTACCCGGGCTATCTCGAGCCAGAAGCCTCTCTGGCGGAATGGCACCAGGACGAACATCTGACCGTTTGGGTCAGCTCGCAAAAGCCTTTCAATGACCGCGAGCATATCAGTCATGTCCTTGGGCTTCCTACAGAGAAAGTGCAGGTCAAAGTAGCCACGATCGGCGGCGCGTTTGGCGGCAAGGAAGATTCCAATTTAGCAATCCTGGCCGCACTGGCAGCCTGGAAAACCCGCTGCACTGTCAAGCTGGTCAACACGCGCGAAGAATCTCTGCTGGCGCACCCCAAACGCCACCCCGCGATCCTGACCTATAAAGCAGGCGTTAAAAAAGATGGCACGTTGACCGCCATGAAAGTATCCAGCCACATGGATACAGGCGCGTATGGCTCTTACGGGATCGCGGTCTCGCAGCTTCATACCGAAACCCTCACCGGACCTTACCGCGTCCCAAATGTCCGCCTTGACACCTACCTGGTTTACACCAACAGCCCGATCAGCGGCGCCATGCGTGGTTTTGGCGCGCCTCAAAGCAATTTCGGCTCTGAAGGGATGATGGATATTCTTGCCGCGAAACTGGGCATGGACCCGATTGCCTTCCGCCAGAAAAACATCTGGCGTTCTGGAGATCGCAATGTGACCCGCGCCCTGGTAAACCAGCCAGAAAGTTTGCAGAAGAGTCTTGACCTTGTCAAAGAGGAAATCAAACGCCTGAAGCAGATCCCCCCCGCACCTGGCATGCGAAGCGGGGTCGGTTTTGCGCTATCCGTGCAGACCATGGGCCTCGGCCATCGCGTGCCGGATGACAGTACCAACCGCCTGGAATGGCAGCCGGACGGCAAAATTCTGGTCCGTATCGGTGCTCCTGATCTCGGCCAGGGCTTGAACACTGTGGCCGCCCAGATGACCGCAGAAGCCCTGGGTCTGCCCATCCACCAGGTTGAAGTGGCTGAACTGGATTCCTTTGTTTCTCCTGATGGCGGCGTTACCTGCGCTTCGCGGATGACCTATTCCGTCGGCAATTCCCTTTTGATGGCTTCACAAAAAGCGATTGCCGCGCTGGTAGATGCTGCTGCGGAATTGCTGCGTGTCGACCACGTGAATATCCAATATGAAAATGGTCAGCTCCTGCGGTTGGACCAACCCGGGTTGGATCCTATTCCGGCAGCCGAGATCACCAGCCGCGTCGCCGAGGCCGGGAAAACCCTTACCGGCGAAGCGACTTTCAGCTTCCCGTATGGGCCAGGAACCCCGGAACATTTGCCCCTCGGTATGCCACACGTCAAGTTCTGCATGGGCGCTCAGGTGGCCCGGGTTGAAGTTGATCCTCGCCTGGGAATAGTGAAAGTGCAAGAAATTGTTGCCATACACGACCTGGGAAGGGTCATCAACCGGGTCAACGTCGAAGGACAGATCGAAGGCGGAGTGGTGATGGGCGTTGGTTTCGCGGTCACTGAAGAGATGTCGCTCAAAGCAGACCGGCACTGGGTCAACAATCTGACAGAATACCTGCTGCCGACCTCCATGGACGCGCCTCCGGTCATCAAGAGTGTTCTGTTGGAGTATCCCGAAGAGAGTGGCCCGTTCGGGGTAAAGGGTATTGGTGAAATCCCACTGGTTCCCACCCCGGCTGCCATCGTCAGCGCGGTAGAAAACGCGGTAGGAGTGCGGGTGACTTCAGCCCCCATTAAGCGCGAAGATTTGCTGGCTAAAATCGGGTAATTTCCCTTTATAACAAAAATGCCCGCGGGAAAAATCCCGCGGGCGCTTTTTAACAAATTTTACTCGTATTTTTTCAGAAGACCGGTGCGACCGTTGAATTCCTTGATCAACTCGTCCATCTCTTCGATTTGACTGTGGAAACCAGTCCAGTAATCCTTATCGTACCACTGATCCAGGATCTCATCATAGGTCTTACCCTGCTGTTCAACCCAGGTATAGTACTTCAGATTGTGGACGCGCTGTTTCTGCACATAAGTCATTTCCATCAGATTGTCGGTGCCTTCGCCAAGCAGTGAAGAGGCGAAATCAGCGGCAGCTTTGCTTGTGGTATATGGGCCAAAGTCCTTGCGATATTCTTCGATTCGAGTGTTGTAAAGTTCCATCGAATCAGTCAGGACAGTCAAAATCACATCTTCTTCATCCAGTTCATAATATTTGGCCATCTTGATCGCGGAAAGCATGTTAGCGATACCCGAGAAACCCATCAGGTCAAGGCGGGAAACTACGTCTTCCGGTACACCCTGATCAACAAGATACTTGCGACCATCAGGCTCATTGAACAGGCGCATGATGTTAACCACATCATCATCATCAATCGCAACAACCATATCAGAATTCTTCACATTGTGGATCCACGGGACGTGTTTGTCGCCAATACCCTCAATGCGGTGCGCGCCAAAACCGTTGTTGAGCAGAGTCGGGCACTGCAGCGCTTCACTGGCGCAGATCTTGCTTGTGGGGAAGATCTCTTTCAGATAGTCGCCACAACCTATCGTGCCAGCAGAACCGGTGGTCAGCGCGACACCCGCGTAGCGATCATTGGGGCCAAGTTCTTTTTTCAATACTTCTTCCATGGCATGTCCGGTAATCTCATAGTGCCACAGATAGTTACCAAATTCCTCGAACTGGTTGAAAATCACCAGGTCTTCACCAGATGCGCGCAGTTCCCAGCATTTGTCAAAAATCTCTTTAACATTTGATTCGGAACCAGGTGTCGCAATCACTTCACCAGCGACCTTGCTGAGCCATTCAAAACGTTCTTTGCTCATCCCTTCGGGCAGGATTGCAACCGATTCACACGCCAGGAGCGCGGAGTCATACGCGCCGCCACGACAATAATTACCAGTGGAAGGCCAGACCGCTTTCTGAGTTTCGGGGTCAAATTGACCGGTCACCAGGCGGGGTACCAGACAACCAAACGCCGCACCAACTTTATGCGCACCAGTGGGGAACCATTTCCCAACCAGAACAATTATCCGGGCGGGAACACCGGTCAGACTGCTGGGCAGTTCCATATAATTCACGCCGCCAAAGCCGCCGCCCTGTGCGACGGGCTCGTTCTTCCAGGTGATCCTGAAGAGATTGCGTGGGGTAATATCCCACAGCCCGATTCTGGATAGATCTTCCTTGATCCCTGCGGGGATCAATTCAGGGTTTTTCTGCTGAGCAAAGGTAGGAATAATAATGTTTTGTTCTTGAGCTCGACGAACTGCACCTTTTAGCCTGTCTTCATAAACTGTTAAATCAATCTTAGCCATTCCTTTTGTTTCTCCTGTATTTTGAATTAAGTATTTTCATCCGAAGGGGCTTCACTGACGATATACAAAGGTCGGCCCTTCACCTCATCGTAAATTCGACCAATGTACTCACCCAATATTCCCAGCGAGATGAGCTGCACTCCGCCCAGGAATAACACCGCGATCAGGGTAGATGCCTGACCAAAAAACGCCTGATCCCCTGCCAGCCTCATAACTACTACAATCGGAATTGTAATGATGCTGAGTCCGGCAGAGATAAAACCCAAATATGTGGCGAGTTGAAGTGGAAAATAGGAAAACCCGGTGATGGCATTCAACGCCAGCTTGAACATTTTACGGAAGGGATAATGAGTCTCACCAGCGAAGCGGGCGGCGCGCCGGTAGGGAACCCCAATTTGGCGGAAACCCACCCAGGCGCCCATTCCGCGTAAAAACCGGTGGCGTTCTTTCATCGAGCCCAGCACATTCACAACTTTGCGGTCTAACAACCGGAAATCTCCGGTATCCATGGGGATGTCCACATCCGTGATCTTATAAATAATCCGGTAGAACAATGAAGCGGTAAACATTTTAAACCAGGTCTCGCCCTCACGTTCAGCGCGAACCGCGTAAACTACTTCATATCCTTCTTTCCACTTCGCTATTAAATCCAGGATTACTTCCGGAGGGTCCTGTAAATCCGCGTCAATGATCGTCACTGCGTCTCCCCGGCTGTAATCCATGCCGGCTGTTACGGCGATTTGATGTCCAAAGTTCCGCGCGAAGATAACGGGACGAACTCTGGCGTCTTTCTGAGCAAGTTCGCGGATCATTTCTGTGGAGCCATCTTTAGAGCCATCATCCACTAAAACAAGTTCCCAGGGTTCCCCGGTAGAGTCCATCACTTCGCTCAGGCGGCTATACAGCGCGTCCAGACAGCAAGTTTCATTATAGATCGGAACAACTATTGAATAGGTTGGCTTCATTTCGCGTTGCCTTCTTCAGTAAATCCTGGACTGGCAAAAACTATTTGAGCTACATTTTCAGATGTTTCTTAAGCGCCTGCATGCTGGGCTCAATAACAGGAGCTTCACCAGCGGCGCGCATGGCAGATTTAATATCTTTCAGACCATTACCGGTATTCAACACCAATACCGGGTCATCCGCAACAATTTGTCCGGTTTCAATGGCCTTCTTAAGGCCAGCGTATGCTGTTGCCCCGGCTGGTTCTGCAAAAATACCAACTTTCCCGAGATCAGAGATCGCCTCAATGATTTTTTCGTCTTTCACGGTGATGTAAGCGCCATCCGTCTGCGTCGCGGCGCGCACAGCACGGACGCCGTCACGCGGCAGATCGACCGAGATACTGTCCGCGAGGGTATCTGCGGCTACCGGGGTGATCTCTTCAGTTCCGGCAAAGTATGCGTTTGCAACCGCAGCTGAGCCTTCGGATTGGATGCCAAAGATGCGTGGCATTTGTTCCAACCAGCCAAGCTGCTTCAAATCTTTAAAGCCCTTATGAATACCGGAAATGATGTTTCCATCACCAACCGACACAAACACACACAAAGGTTTTGCAATACCGTTCATATGCAGCAAAACCTGCTCCCAGATCTCCAAAGCAGCTGTCTTCTTGCCCTCTGCAGTAAAGGGGTTGTATCCGGTGTTCCGGCAGTACCAGCCAAATTCATTGGAAGCCTGAATGGTCAGGTCGAAGGCTGAGTCATAATTGCCATCCACCAGAATAACCTGAGAGCCGTAGATCAGGAGTTGGGCAACTTTTGCCGGGGGAGCAGTCTTAGGAGCAAAAATCACCGCTTTGTGACCCACTGCGGCTGCCATACCCGCCAGCGCTGCCCCAGCATTGCCTGTAGAGGCAGTCACAATCACCTCTGCGCCAATTTCCTGCGCTCGCGCCACCAGGATAGCACTCGCTCGATCTTTGAATGAGGCAGTCGGGTTACGTCCTTCGTCTTTTACCCATAAGTTTTTCAAGCCCAATTCGGCAGCCAACAGTTCAGGGTTAAAGACCGGTGTCCAGCCCGCAACTCGCAGTGGTGTGCCTTCATGACCAGGATCCTCAACCGGAAGCAGCGGTAAATACCGCCACAAAGAACCATCCGTTCGGCAGGTGATATCTTCAATCCTGTATTTAGCTTCAATGGCTTTATAATCCAAAATCACATCCAGATTACCACCATCTTTAGGACATACATAAGTCGCGTCACTAGGCCCATATTCTGTGCCGCATAAAGAACATCGATAACCAATATAGTTTTTTTCCATAACCCTCACCTGCTAATCTGTTTTGATAATATTTACAATCCACGCTGACCGCGAATATATGGCAACCCCAATGCCGCTGGTGTCCCAATTCGTTTTCGAATGGATTCACGAGAACCAATAACCAAGAAAATCACCGTAAACGCATAAGGCAGCATTTTGAGGAAAAAGCCGTAATAGGGATTGTAATAGAAAGGATTGGCCAACCCCAAGATCATAGTCGGGCCTTGAATATCGAGCACCAGCCGTCGCAGCGCGCCAAAGGTATAAGAACCAATCGCTGCCCGGATCGGGTTCCACTGCGCAAAGATCACCAAACCCACAGCGATCCAGCCCTGACCGGAAGTGGTTTTTTCAGCAAACCAACCCGGTGATACCGCCAGACTGATGGTCGCACCGGCCAGACCTGCCAGCAAGCCTCCCACAAAAACATAGAAATAACGCAGCCGGTAAACATTGATCCCCTGCACATCCGCCGCTGCCGGATACTCACCTACAGCACGCAGGTGCATACCCGGGCGGGTTCGATTAATGTAATACCAGCACAGCGGGATCAGCAAATATCCGATGTACACCAGAATGCTGTGATTGGAAAAAAATATTCTCCCAAGCACCGGGATCTGAGCCAGTACTGGAATACTGAAAGAGGGCATTTGAGGAACATTTTTCAGGCTGTTCAGCCCCTCACCAAGCACCAGACTGATTCCAGTGGCCAAAAAGTTTAAGGAAAGCCCGCTCACTACCTGGTCTGCCTGCAGCGCAATGGAAATGAACGCGTGCACCTGACTGACCAATCCGGCAGCGATCATTCCCGCAAGAGCGCCCAACCACGGGTTGCCTGTGGAAGCAGATACAGTGTAACCAGTCATGGCTCCTAATAACATCATTCCTTCCAACCCAAGGTTCAAAACCCCGGATCGTTCCGTGAAAATTTCGCCAATGGTCGCGAACAATAAAATCGTTCCGGTGGCTACCCCCGCTTGAAGAACAATTAAAATATCCATGTCTACTCCTCCACCCGGCGAGCAAAGTAAATCCGATAGCGCAGTAGAAAATCACTGGCAATCAGACAGACCATGATTACGCCCTGGATCATCGTGGGTATTCCGGTTGGCTGGATCTCACGTCCGGCCAGGATCAGCGCGCCAAACAAAACCGAGACAACCACCACCGCGAACGGATTCAGTTTTGCCAGCCACGCAATAATGATTCCGGTAAAACCGTAGCCCGGGGAAATTGATCCTTGCAATCGGTGAACCACTCCGGAAATTTCCGACATACCCGCCAGACCAGCCAGAGCGCCAGAAAGCATCATCACCAGCACAATATTGCGGCGTATTGAAATTCCAGCATATTCCGCAGCATGCGGGTTGTCGCCGATCAAACGGATTTCATACCCCCATTGGCTTTTATAAAGGATCAGATAAATCACTACCGCAGCTATCAGCGCAAAAACCAACCCAAAATGAGTGGTCAGTCCACGAAATATGGGATATTCTTTAGCGTAATCCGCCAGACGGGGAAGCCAGGCGTTGCGCTGGAACATGCGCGACATCTGAAAACCACCTTCTGACCACTTGGCGTAAATGAAATAGTTGTTCCACTCCACGGCGATATAGTTTAACATCAGTGTGGATATGATCTCGTTGACATTATATTTTGCCTTGAGGAATCCGGGGATGAAACCAAACAGCGCGCCAAAGAAAATCCCAAACGCCAGCATGGTCAAAATAAATATCCAACGAGGCGCGTCTTCAGGCAGCACAGGCAGTAAGACAACCATGCTGGCGCCCCATGCGCCAATGAAGAATTGCCCTTCCGCACCAATATTCCATAATTTCATTCGGAATGCGATCGTACAGGCCAGGCCGGTCAGCATCAGTGGAATCGCCTTGACCATCGTATCGGAGAAGACCCCAACGCTTCCAAAAGACGCTTTGGCGATATGTTTATAAGAAGCCCACGGATCTCCACCCGCGAAACCAATCAACGCCGCGCCAACTAGCAAAGCAACCACAACCGCAAGAAAAGAAAGTAGCGCGGAATACCAACCCTTCGGCTCATCAAGGCGTGGTTCAACTTTTATTTTGAAAGGAAAAAGATTCTTGGAGCCCCGATTTTCAGTGGTTATATCACTCATTGCGAGATTTCTCCTTCCTCAATTTCCTTCAATTGGGTCCCGGTCATCATCAGACCGATTTTATCGATATTTCCATCCTTGACTTCGCCCATGATTTTCCCTTCGTAAATCACATAAATCCGGTCGCTCAAGGAAATCAGTTCCTCTAATTCCTCTGAAATCAACAGAATGGCAGCGCCAGCCTCTCGTTGAGCCAATAGAAGATGCTGTACACTTTCTATCGCGCCAACGTCCAGTCCACGGGTTGGCTGCACAGCAACCATTAATTTCGGCAGGCTGGAAATTTCCCGTGCCAGGATCACTTTTTGAAGATTGCCGCCAGAAAGCAACCGCACCGACGTTTTCACCGTGGGGACCATGATCTCATAGGCCTTCTTCAACTCCCTGGCATAATCGGTTGCCGCAGTAGAGTCGATCCTCCAGCCTTTTCCAACCGGATTCTGGTAATAGTTCTTCATGATCACATTATCGGTAACGCTCAGATTGGGCGCTGTGCCAACATGAGTTCGATCTTCGGGAATATGCGATATTCCATGATTAATCCCGACTTTAACAGATTGGTTGGTGATATCTTCTTCTTGAACAACGACCTGGCCCTCATCGGCTTTGCGCAAACCTGTAATTACATCAGCCAATTCACGCTGCCCATTGCCGGCAACGCCCGCCAACCCAACGATTTCGCCAGATCGCACATTAAGGGTCACGCCATTCAGCGCTCTGATGCCCTTGTTATTGGTTGCTTTCAGATCCTTAACAGAAAGCACAACTTCGCCTGCTTCCCGACTTTTCTTCTCAATGCGGAAAACCACATCCCGGCCGACCATCAACCGGGCCAGTTCGGCTCGCGAGCTCCCTTCAACTGGGATTCCCTGTGAGGTCACTTTGCCTTTTCGTAAGACTGTCACCCGGTTAGAAATTTCCATCACTTCCTGAAGCTTGTGGCTGATGAAAATGATCGATTTCCCCTTCTCGGTCATCGATTGCAAGGTTCGGAACAGCTCTTCAATCTCACTGGGGGCCAGAACAGCGGTGGGTTCGTCCATAATGAGAATATCCGCTCCCCTGTAGAGCATTTTCAAAATTTCCACCCGCTGCTGTTCGCCAACAGAGAGCTGCCAAACTTTTGCCCTCGGGTCCACATGCAATCCGTATCGCTCTGCCATTTCGGCAATCTTCGCCTCGTAGGTCGCAAGATTGAGACGAAAACGCGGCTCATCTAACCCTAAAAGAATATTCTCAGTAACGGATTGAGAGGGAACCAGCATAAAATGCTGGTGAACCATCCCAATACCGGCCCCAATGGCATCTCTGGGGGAAGAGAAAACCTCACGCTTGCCATGCACTTCAATTGTTCCGGCATCCTGTTTATATAGACCGGAGAGAATGTTCATCAATGTACTTTTGCCAGCCCCATTTTCCCCCAATAAGGCATGTACCTCTCCATGGATGAGATCAAAATTCACATGGTCATTCGCGAGAACGCCAGGGAACTGTTTCACAATTCCCTGCATCCTGACTACTCTTTCTAGATCTTCATTTCTGTTAATTTGATCCATCGATACCTGATTTCTCCTGAGGTTTATAACGCCAACATACATCAAAAATGAATAATGACAATCCAGATCAAATGCAGTTTGAAAGGGGGCAGGGTACCTGCCCCCTTTTTGTTTGGTTAAGTTTTACTCAATTTCAGGTAGTTCAGCGGTGACGTTCTCATTCCACCAGTGCATACCTACTTCACAGGTGCCCCATTCGGCAAAGCAGTCAATATCAGCCTGAACCATGGTCTCTCCATCTTCCAGAACCGTATTTCCCTGGTTGTCAACGATCGGGCCGGTGAAGAGTGTGAACCGGTCGTATTCACCTGATTGGAATTTGGCCAGGGTTTCTTCAACCATTGCCCATTCTTCCGGATAGGCTTCTTTGATTTCCTGCTGGCCAGGGGTCAGTTCTTCCCCTTCCATCAAACCAAAGATGCCGAGGCCGCCAGTATCAGCATCCCAGTAGTGAATGCCAAATTCATAGGTGCCATCACGAACCTCTTCGGTGATGCTGGCGAACACAGGGCCCCAGTTCCAGTAGGGGGCGGTCAGACAGCGGTCAACTGTGCACGATCCACCCCAGTCGTATGTAATGCCCCACACATCGCCGCGGTCCTGTGCGGCCAAAGCGGAAGCAGGGGTGTCAGCACCGGTGTAGACAATATTACAACCAGCATCAAACAGAGAATCAGCAGCCTCACGTTCAATTATCGGGTCATGCCAGGTGTTGATCCAGCGGACATCCATGGTGCATTCGGGGCAGGTTTCCTGCAAACCCAGAGCAAACGCATTACCCAATCGGGTTTCTTCAGGAATCGGGAAGGTAGCCATGTAACCCACTTTGGTCTCGCCATCCAGCTTGTTGCGCAAGCCAGCGATCATCCCAGCCATGTATTTCATGTCTTCCATGGCGCCAAACATGTTACCAAAGTTCTCGCCATTGAATTTGTAGCCGCTGATGTGAACAAATGCCTGATCCGGAAAATCGGCCGCGACCATTTCCATAGAATCCATATAGCCAAAGGAACCGCCGAAGATCAAATCAAAGCCTTTGCGTGCCAGCGCGCGGAATACCTGTTCGCTGTCCGCGCCTTCTGCGACGCTTTCAACATAAGCAGTGTGAACATTATCCACATTCGCTTCCAGGTATTGCAATCCTTCCCACTGAGCCTGCGACCAGCCACCATCATCATGCACACTCAACATGGCAATCGCCACATTAAACTTGCCCTCTTGAATATCTGGGATTTGCATGCCAGTTGCTGCTTCAGCAGCGGGTTCCTCGGCAGCGGGTTCTTCAGCAGCCGGTTCTTCAGCAGCCGGTTGTTCAGCAGCCGGTGCCTCTTCAGCGGGGGCAGCGGGAGCAGCGGGCGCGCAGGCAGATAATGCCATCGCAAAAACCAGAACCAACACAAGGCTTCGCCAAATCACATTGCTTTTCATCTAAACTCCTCCTGTTTACAAACAGTTTTTATTGTTTACGGCGACCAGTTTTGATTATTCAGACAAGATTAGAAATTTTACCGGTTCTTACCTCCTTCCTGTTTAATTAACGCAAAATATTTTTTACAAAAATTTGGATTGACTCTTGGTAAACTGAACATCGAAAACACGGTCTTCCGCATGGTTTGAATTGGGTTCAGATACTCAACCCAACTAAAAATCTCTATTATTTTACACCCAACCGTAATCCGATTCTATATACCAAAAATCATCAGTTTTCTATGAAAAAACAATCTAGCTTACTTGAAGAGTTCCGCAAATCAGAAATTTCCAATTTGCGGAACTCAATTCGGCTATTGCTTACTCGTTGACAATCCAGGTGCCGGTCTCGCCTTTCATGGCGCGGCCAATATTTTCCGGATTGGTGATCAGGGCTTGCTTGCCGCCAGCTTCCAGGAACCAGATAATTGCCTGGATTTTTGGAGCCATGGAACCCTTCGCGAAATGAGTGCCTTCAGCCAGGTACTGCTTGGCTTCAGCTAACGTGATACGGTCGAGATCTTTCTGGTCAGGTTTTCCGAAATTGAGGGCAACTTTCTCAACAGCGGTAGAGATCAGCAGCAGGTCGGCATTGATTAGACGAGCCAGCAAACTGCTCGCGTAATCTTTATCAATCACAGCCGCGGTGCCTTCCAACTGTCCTTGACCTTTATCCACAACCGGGATACCGCCGCCGCCCACCGTAACAACGATGACACCGGCATCAATCAAGGCCTTTACTGCTTTCAGCTCAACCACTTCCTGTGGAATAGGTGAAGCAACCACACGCCGCCAGCCGCGTCCGGCATCTTCCACTACTGCCCAACCGAGCTCTGCTTCACGGCGCTTGGCTTCCGCCTCATCCATAAATCCACCAATGGGTTTGGCAGGACTCTGGAAAGCCGGATCTTTGGCATCCACACGAACCTGGGTGATCACTGTCGCGACAGATTTATCCAACCCGCGAATTTTCATTTCATTCTGTAAGTTTTGAGTAATGGCATAACCAATCGCGCCCTGAGAATCGGCTCCACACACATCCAGCGGAACTTCATGCATACCCTCTACTTTAGCAGCAATTTCAGAGCGTTGAAGGATGAAACCTACCTGGGGGCCATTTCCGTGGCCAATAGCAACATCCCAACCATCTTCAATCATGTCCGCGATGTGGTGGGCGGTTTCTCGCGCGGCTTCATATTGATCTTCCACTGATTGGTGTGCTTTGCTCTTAATCAGTGAGTTTCCGCCAATAGCAACAACTGCAACTTTTTTCGTCATTTGTTCTTTCTCCAATTTCTAATTTGTTTTACGGTTAATCAACTTACTTTACGCCATTGTGAGTGCCATGATAGAGGAGCAGATATGCATCTTGTTCTCGGCTTCGTCAAAAATAACCGAATTTGGGCCATCCATCACAGCGTCTGTAACCTCAACATTGCGGTCAGCGGGCAGCGGGTGCATAAAAATCGCATCCGGCTTAGCCAGAGCCATCTTTCGTTCGTCAGTGATCCAATCTTTGTATTTGTTGATGATCACAGCACTTTCATCTTTGTCGGTTGTAGTCATCCAGGGACCCCAGGATTTCGGGTAGATCACATCTGCGTCTTTGAAAGCCGCTTCCATGTCATCAGTTACTTCAAACCCTGCGCCAGCCTTGCGTGCTTCTTCCTTAGCCTGTTCCATGATGAAATCAGGTAGTTTGAATTCTGGTGGATGGGCAAGAACCAGATCAAGACCAAAGCGCGGCATCTGAAGAACCATGCTGTTCGGGATAGACATCGGCTTTTGATATGAAGAAGCGTAAGCCCAGGACATCACCATCTTCTTGCGGCGCAAATCGCGGCCTTTCTTTTCCATAATTGTCATCAGGTCGGTAAGGATCTGGAAAGGATGGTAGTATTCGCACTGCATATTCATCACAGGAACCGGGGAAGCTTCTGCCACCAGGTTGATGTACCGGTTACCGGTGCCCCAATCCACATGGCGGATCGCGATACCATCATACATGCGGCCCAGAATCTGGCCAATCTCGCGTTCGGTGTCGCCATGTGAAATCTGAGTTGTGCGGCTCTCAATAAATGCCGGTGAAGCACCAAGGTGAGCGGCTGCGGTTTCGAAAGCGCCGCGGGTGCGTGTGCTGCTGAAGAAGAACAACATTGCCAGAGCCTTATCGCGCAGATAAGGGGTGGGCTCGCGCAGAGCGCGTTTCTTTTTCAGATCCCATGCCAGATCTAAAATAGTTTCAATTTCTTCTACCGAAAAATCTAAGTCACTGATAAAATTTCGACCTCGGAAATCAGATTGCATTTCATTACTCCTTTTCACTAAAATAATAGATTTTTAGATAACATCTCTTGTATTTTCCAATGGTTTGTTTACGGGCCTTCTACACCTCCAAAACATTGTTCAATCTTCGGTTTGGGATGTTTCACACCCCAAAACCATACGAAATTCACTTATCATGGTCTCATCCTCACTGGAAGATACCGCTTCCTGAATCCGGGACCATGTTTTGCACAAATCCAATCGATAAAGTTTTACAGACTGTACCTCTTCACTCAATTCCAGCGCTTTATCCCATTCGCCGAGTCTGGCATAACCTTCAACGAAGGGCAGATACTCCAGCGGGTTGCTCGCCTTCAATGATGCGGAAAATGCTTCATCTCCAAGCCCAACAACGCGTTCCCAATCTTCGCTCTGTCGGGCAAGATCTGCCTTTTCAAAAGCGTAACACCAACCATGATCAGGTTCTGCCCCCATCACAGCCGGTGGTTCCGCGCTCCCATGCGGTGACAGTATAATCTGAGAAAGATCAGAAAGATGTTGGGCTTCCTCAAGCCGGTAAGGCGGATTTTCCGCTATGAAATCCTCTGGCCCAAGCACCCGCAAACAATCCGGCGGGCTGTAATACACAGCCAATATCGCTGAGGTGGAGCTCTTAAAGGTTGTGTTGCGATATGAATGCGATATCGCCAGATCTTTCTCCAGTCCGGGCAGAACCGATTCCTCTCGCGTGGAAAGGTCAAAATATTTGTATTCCTGCTGGGTAGAGGATTGCTCGGGCGCGTACACCCAGTTCAAAACCGGGGTCAGATCATTGTCACTGTATCGCCATAATGGGATATCATCCGAAATGACAACCGTCCCGGGCTCCAACCCTGGAACACGCCAGGTAAGCTGCCAGAAATAATTCTGAAGCTCGCGCCATTCCTCGCGATAGACTACCGCGTTCTGGTAATGCGATCCAACTGCCAGACCCACCAAAGCGCTGACCAACAACACCTGAAATCGGGGCCGGATAACCAGGTCCATCCCGGCAACCATCAACAGGCTTACCCCAAACATAAATGGCAAGGTAGCTCTGTCCCAGGGAAATGCCAGGTCCAGAGGGAGCAGTGTGATCCAGAAAGGCCAGCCGGCTGCCAGTAAAGCATAAATTCCAACCAATAGACCCGACACTGGCCACTCGCTGATTTTCAGGGATGAAGATTCTCTTTGATCACTTTCTTCCTGTTGTTGGCGTTTGAGGAAAAGGAATACCAGTCCAAAAACTACCAGCACCATTGCTGAGTAGAGCAACAAATCGGTTCTTTGTTCGGGCAGGCTGGCAACCTGTCGCCACGCCCCGTAAGATACGGATTTCCAATCTGAAATGATCCTGACAACCAGTTTTTTGATGGCCTGAGTTGGAGATTCCTGAAACTGATACAGAAAACTGGGGCCATAGGTCGGGAAAGAAAAGATCACCGTCCGCCAGATCGCAAAACCAATCAGGATGATCAACGACGGCAGCCATCCTTTCAACACCAACCTGAGCCGGTGCTTCCAATCCGCGATCCCCTTATCCACAACCAGCCAGAGCAAAACCGGGCGCAACAATTCCAATCCGGCAAAATATTCCAGTGAGAAAATTGCCAAAGCGCTCAAAATCGATGCAATTGTTAAGGTCCAGTACTTCTGCGGCTTTTTTACCGCAAGCAGCATCATTACAACAGAAAATAGAAATAAATCCAGAATACTAAAGTGCAGGATAAACTGTACAGCGATCGGCTGCTGTCGAAAGCCCGGATAAACCGCGAACAGAACGGCAGCCCATGTCGCCTGGCGCGTTTGCTCTGGCCAGACAATCCGCAGGATCCACCAGAATAAAATCGCACTGATCCATCTTAAAATGAGCAGTAAAACATGATACAGCCAGACCTTTTCACCAAACAGCGCGCTGGTCAGGACATAAATCCAGGCCGAAAACGGACGGTCGGCAGCCACAAACTGCACAAAATTGCCCGCACCAAACTGGTGATAATTCCAAAGATAAATCCAATCATCTCCATACAGCCCAAACCAACGTATGAAAATACCATAACTGAAAAGCACTGCCCCAAACAGCAACAGCGAAACCCAACGGAGGTCAGAAAGCTTATGGCGCATGGCTTGATTGAGATTCTCTGGGGGCAGGACGGCAAAAAGATTGCTTGCCTGCCCCCAATTCATTTTATTAATATCTGAGGTAAATTCTCAGATTCCTACTCCATCGCGCCCAGGATCAGGGAAAGCAGCGCCATACGCATCACAACACCGTTGAAGGCCTCTTCCCAATAGCGGGACCAGCGGGTGATATCCACGTCTGAGGGCAGCTCGTCCTGGCGGGGCAGGGAATGCAGAATGATGGAATCAGATTTGGCCTTATCGCGCAGCAGTTCCTTTGTTACTTTGTAGTTGGCGGGGGTCAGGCCCTTATCGCCGGCAGCTTCCTGGCGGGCTTTGGTGTAATCGGGCTGCACAACTGGCTCCATGTAAATCACGTCAGCCTGATCGATCACATCACCCACATGCTCGGCTTCTTCAAATTGAAGGCCGTAAACATCAGTAACTTCATTCTTCATCTCATCGGTGATACGCATGTCTTTAGGAGACACCGCGATCAATTTGGCATCGAACTGAGATAAAGCGTAAGCCATGGAGTGCATGGTGCGCATGCGGAAGTCACCAATGCAAAGGAAGGTCAGACCATCAAGGGTGCCTTTCTCGGTCAACACGGTGTACAGGTCGGTCAAAACCTGGGTGGGGTGCTCACCCCAACCATCACCGGCATTGATAACCGGAACGCTTGCCCAATAAGCTGCTTCGTGGGGAGCGCCCTGTTGGAAGTGGCGCATCACAATCACGTCACCGTAGTACTCCAGCATTTTTACGGTGTCCTTGATCGATTCCTGGTAAAAGTCACCGGCGCGGGTCATCTTCGCGTCCGCGAAACCGGTAACATGGCCACCCAAACGGTGCATGGCGGCTTCGTGAGCCAGACGGGTGCGGGTGCTGGGCTGGTAAAACGCTGTCACCAGTGTCTTGTCAGCAAGTAAATCGGTATTGCGGCGATTCCGAGCAATCGGGGCCAGCTCATCGGCAGCCTCAAATACTCTGAAGAACTCTTCTCGCTCAAAATCTTTCAAAGAAAGAATATCACGACCTAAAAAGCTACGCATTTGAAAAACCTCCTGGTAAATAAAAATTGGTTATTGGTTATATACTGCAAATAACGGTAAGTTTGTGATGATTGCGTTGTTTCTCACTTCGATCAAAGTGTTTTGTTTCAGCAAGTTCACTCCTTTCCCATTATGCTAACAACTTAATATGCTTCCACCCGCCGGACCACATGAAAACGAAAATATCCCGGCAGAAAATAACTTGAGGAGAAATCGACAATATCTCCTTGTTCTGAAAATAAACGCGCTTCAAACATCTGTAAAACGTCCCCCCGCTGAATTTCCAGGGCGCGGGCGATACTGGCAGTTGCCGCCACAGATTTAATCTCTGTCATTGATTTTGCCAGCGGTGGTTTACCGCGCTTGAGCAAGAAATCAAGCACCGAGCCGGTAAAACCCTCTTGAAGCTCAATAGGAGAAAGAATATCTTCAGGTAAAACATCAACCAGGTAAGCAACCGGGCGGTCATCCGCCAGGATCACTCTCGAGACACGGATTAATGGGCTGCCTGTTTCTATGCCCAAAGCTTCTGCCTGTTCTATGTTGGCGGATATTTTCGATATCCTCAAGTCCCCCATCGAAACATCCAGCTCAATTTTTTTTGCGAGCGCTTCAATACTCTGAAGAACCTCAAGACCACTGTCAATGACCTGTGGATGGCCAACCACGAAGGTTCCCACGCCCTGACGCCGCCGGATCAGACCCTGCCCTTCAAAAGTGCGCATGGCTTCACGCAGTGTGGCGCGGGAAACCCCAAGTTGGCGGGCAAGCTCAGGTTCAGCGATCAATCGTTCACCGGGAGTTGTCTCCGCGATAATTTTGGCTAACTGAACCTGTAGTTTCTGAAAAGTCTGTTGACCACCGGTATTAAACAACCGTTCCTCACGGCCCATCACTTACCTCTTTGTGTCATAGTTTGTAATATCCATCACTTACAATAAATCCGGTTAATATAACCTTTTGATCATACTACCCGGCAGAATTGAGCAGACGTCTGGCGGCCTGGTTGTGAATTTCCACCTGCCGTGGCTCGTCCACCGTCATCATCTCACCATCTTTTACCACAATACGACCATGTACAATGTTGTAATCCACGCGGGGGGTGTTACAGAACAAAACAGCTGCGACCGGATCATGCAACGCGCCAGTATAATCCAGCTTGTTCAGATTTATGTCACGCAAGTCATCATTGGAAA
>ENA-ORXD01000605-ORXD01000605.1-sediment-metagenome-genome-assembly--contig:-NODE-605-length-42695-cov-4.412173_pt1 | contig 42695 bp, 28 predicted proteins | sample MGYA00237862_ERZ511471 | MGnify/ENA metagenome assembly ERZ511471 | reverse complement strand
AGGTCGGCGAACCCCACCTTGCAGGCCCCGCCGCAGTTCATGCGGTGGGCCTTGGCAAACCGGGTCACCATCCGGCCGCAGTACTTGGTCTCGCCGCACAGGAACACCCGTTCCCAGGGGATGAAGACATTGTCGAAGACCATCGTCGAGGTTTCCCTCTGGCCGTACAGGGGATTTCCCAGTTCGCACACGTCCCCGCAGGCCTCGCGCTCCGCCGAATAGGCGTTGTACTGGCAGATGTAGGTGAGCCCCGGGGCGCTGTTCTGAACGGCGAAGGCGAGGGCGAACTTTTCCTCCCCCTCCCTCAGGGCCCCTCCGGGAAGGACGAGCGTCTCATGGGACCCGATGGCCCCGCTCTGGCTGACCTTGATCCCCCGGACCACGATTCCGTCGGGCCGCTTTTCCACGAGATGAACGAAGGTGTCAACCTCTTCCTGCTGGGAGGGTCTTTTTCTCCGGTCGCCCTTGGCGTCGGTGATGGCCCCCGACACGGCCAGGTCGTTGGCCTGGGCGTATGCGAGCCACTTGTTGAAATTCGCTTCGTATTGCGTGCCCAGATCCCGGTCCATCTCCCAGGTTGTCGCGGCCACGCTGTTGAGGGCGTCGCAGCCGACACAGCGGTAGTTGCAGGTCCCCACCGACTGGCTGGTGAGAAGGGCCATTTCCTGCCGCATATCCAGGTCATGGATGTTCCGGGCCACGTTCAGATTGCGGTTGATGGGCTCTCCCGTCAGGTGGGAGGTGGCGACCATCACCTCCTTGTTCTTCGGGTCCTCCGCCAGGGCGTAAATCATCGAGTTGGCCATGACCATGGAGCGCGTGACGGGGTTTTCCAGAAGGTTCTTGACCCACTTCCCGCCGCAATAGACGCGGGGCACCAGTTTCCCCATGTCGTCCAGATACTGTTGTGCCGTTTTCAATGCCATAACGAATCCTCCTTTTTTTGATGGTTGATCGATTGGTTAAGGCTACCCCCTATCCTATCGTGATCGAGAAACGTGCCTCGCCCCCCTCCCGGGGAAAGGCGCTCACATTTCTCAATGCGATATCCATGATCTCCATCAATGCATCGTCAGGGCGATTTCCTGAAAGCCTCAAGGAAAGGGTTTCGTTCTCCATTTCCGCGCCGGCCACGAGTCCCTTCTCATGAAAACCGGGCAGGGCCTTTTTCTCCACACAGTTGTAAACGAGCGCGGCGAAGGTGCCCTTGTACCCCGCGTAATTCCTGCTCAATGATTTTCCGATCCTGACCTGGATGATTTCGTCCGTGTCGAATTGCATTTGCCGCAGCCCCCGTCGGATCGAAACGCGCCGCGGCCCCCTGGGAAGAACGGCGCGTCTCGAGTGAAATTTCCCTTTTTAGCATTTAAATCGTAGGTGATAGCATCACTTCCCGCGCCAAAGATCAATACGCAAAAATAACGTATCTTCTGCGTACCGGTTATACGTATGGAGGTCGGGCCGTTTCGGGCGAAGCTACAGGGACAGGAGATAGGATCTCAGATTGGCTTTTCTGTTGTTCAGGTTCAGTTTTCTCCGGATGTTCTCCCGGTGGACCTCCACCGTTCGGGCCGACGCGTTCAGGAGCGCCGCGATTTCCTTGGTTGTCCGCCCTTCCCGGATCAGATGGATGATCTTGATCTCCATCGGGGTGAGCCGGGGATATTTCGACGAGAGGGTCCGAAGAAAGGGCGAGACGATTTCGCCGATATTTCTCTCCAGGATGGCGAGCTGATTGATCTGCCGGCTGTCGCTGGATGCGATCTTCAAGTTTTCGATATACGGGATGATCAGTTCCCGCACGTTGCAGATGACGTTTTCCTCCAGTTCCAACCGGTCCTCCTCCCTCCGTTTCAGGAGGACCTTGAGGGCCGTGTTGGCGTCCTCGAGATTCCGGGATTTTTCCTCCAGCTCGCGCTCCCTCTTCTTCAGGGCCTCCTCCATCCTCTTGCGTTCCGTGATGTTCCGGGCGATTCCGTGAATGGAGACCTGCCTGCCGTTGAATTTGACCATCCTGGCGTTGACTTCGATCCAGACGGCGTCACCGCTCTTCGTATAGGTCAGAAATTCCATCGGATTCCCGGCGTCCCGGTGGTTCTGTCCCGCCTGGAGGAGCTTTCGGGCGACGGGCATGTAATCACGGTCCAGGATCTTCTCGATGCCCAGCCCCTGGAGTTCCTCCGCTTCATAGCCGTAGGTTCTGGAGAAGGCGGCGTTGCAGGAAAGGATATTGCCGTCGGGGTCGAGAATGAAAATGATGTCGTTGGCGTTTTCAAACAGCTCCCGGTACTTCTGCTCCGATTGCCTCATGGCTTCCTCGGCCTGCCTGCGCTCCGTCGTATCGGTGACGATCTCGACGATCCCGGTGAGAACGCCCTCCTCGTTGCGCACGGGATAGCTCCGGAGCACCCAGTTCTTCCGGTAGGACGAGAAATTGACCACCTCCCGGGGCTCGCCCGTTTCAAGGGTTTTTTCGGCGGGGCATATGCGGCAGGCCCTGCTCCTGTCATGAAGGACCCTGAAGCAGTGCTTCCCGTTCAGCTGGCCCGGTTTCAGCCCGAAGGCGTCGTGCATGGCCTTGTTGGCCCAGATCACCTTCATGTCCGTGTCGAGATACAGGACAAGCTCCGTCATCGCGTCCAGGATGACGGACTTTTCCTGTTCCGACTTGCTGAGTTCCTCGAAAAGCCGCCGGTACCTCTGTTCGATCTGACGGATTCTCGGATCGGTCCTCCCGGTCTTGGCGGGTATTTTCATTTTTCCCTCGGAAAAGCGGATGAAGCCCCACATAACTTTGGGAAATAGTTTCACCGATGTCAAGAAAACAATGACGACGGCAACCTGAAAAGAACGCGAACTGCCGCCCCCCTCCCCTCTTCCCGGCGACCGCCTCCGGCAAAGGGCGGTCCCCGTCCCGGGTCCAGGGCTATTTTTCGGGAAGCTGTACGAGCACCGCCTCGCCCCTTGCACGGATTTCGCCGTCGGCGGACAACTCGATGCTCACGATGACTTTCCGCCTGCCCGTTTCCTTGACCCTTCCCCTCAGCTCCAGGACCGTATCGATGGGCGTCGGTTTCAGAAAATCGACCTTCAACGAAGCCGAGACGAAACGGGAAAGCGGCCGTTCGTCCGGCGAAAGGCCTTCCCTGTGCAATTTCGCCGCGGATGCGATCGCGGCGCTGTGGCAATCCATCAACGAGGCGATGAGCCCCCCGTAGACATATCCCGGGAACCCTCCCGTGTAACGCGGGTCCGGCCGGTAATGGCAGACGCCTTCTTCCCCTTCCCAGTAACTCTTGATGTGCATTCCTTCCCGGTTGAGCCGTCCGCAGCCGTAACAATGGGCGATTTCGTCATGATAATAGTCCTGGATTGCTTTTTGCGCCATACCTTCTCCTTTTTTATCGTCTGACCGTATTTTCGACCCTTTCCAGGGTATCCCGCCGATGCCGCACCCTGTGCGGGAAGGACCGATCCGCCGTTCCCCGCCGCCCCGCCCCGAAACATGTCCCCGGGATCATCCTTTCACCCGACAAACCGGAAAACGGCAAGCAACGTGAAGGTGCTCACGAGACTCGCCGCGAGCAGCAATGCCGAGGCCAGCGATGCTTCCCCTCCATACCGCCTCAGGAACACCACGCCCAGGACTGCGGGGGGCATGCCCGCCAGAAGCACGAGCACTTCCCGCCACAAATCGGGAAACCTGAGCGCCGAAGCGCAAAGTCCCGCCACAACCGGTTTGAAGAGGAGCTTCAACAGGATGACGATCCCAAGGGAAACCAGGATGTTCCGCACGTCGGGAATCTTGAACATGAGACCCACCGACAGGATGGCGATGGGGGTCAATGCCGAGGCCAGGACGCTGCATACCTGAAAGAAAGGGGCCAGGAAAGCGTTCTCCCTGCCCGGCAATTTGAAAACGCCCCAGAAAAGTCCCAGCAGGAGGGCGAAAAAAACGGGGGATTTGAAAAACGCCAGGGACGACTTCCACGCTTCCCTGAAATCCGATTTTTCCGTTCCGAAATACATCGCCAGGACCGGGCCCAGAATAAAAATGGGATAACCGACGCCGATTTCCGAAATGAGCACGGCTTCCGTCATGGCCTGGCTCTGCCTGGGAAACATCTCCATGATGATGGAATACCCCAGGAAGGTGGACGATCCGAAGGCGGCGCAGAAGACGATCGCTCCCTGCTGCACCCGGCTGAATCCGAGCGCCATGCTGATGACCCAGGCCAGAACGATGCAGCCGAGTTCGAGGCCGAACATGAGAAACGACGGAGCGAGCTGGTCCGGCCGGATCGTCTGTCCCGCCAGGCTGACGAAGACGACCGCGGGCAGGCACAGGTCGGTCACGATTCTCGCCAGCACAAGAGAATGGTTCTCCGTCAATGCTCCCCGCCGCCGCATCATGATGGCCAGCAGGTAGAGAACGACGATGACGATGACGGCCTTGAATAGATGGAGATAGTTTTCCATGGGTTTCCCTCGGAGGCTGGGACTCGGAAGGCCTTTTCAGGCCCTGGGTGGGCATTTTCGGGCGAACACCGCCTTCGTGATACCGATCGAGTTTTTTCAGGTTATGCAAATCCGACTTTTGTCAATGGCGATTCAAAAGCGAACCGGTGACAAAGAGGTGGAAATGCGGGTTCCAATATGCCTGTCGGGATTCAGGATGTCAAGACCGGGATGATTGCGGAAATCCCGAACGCCCGCCTGCAGGGATGCATGTCCCGGTTTGGAGGGCGTCGGGATTCCCGGGCCCGGCCCGGTCCATGCCCGGAAGGTCATCCCGATGGATAAAATGAATAAATGCCGTTTGACAACAATCAATATCTTATCTAGTATTGATGAAGTTGTAAAAGGCAAATTCAACACTTTTTCGAACGGCAAAGTAAAAAGCTCCATAGGCAAGGCGCCCGAATCCCGAGGAATGCGGCGTACTTATGGTACGCCAAAGGGTCGAGGGAGGAAGGGGAACGCAGCATATGGGCTTTTTACGAAGCCGTCAGTATTTACCAATAGAAATTCGGACGCCTCCATTTCCTTGCCCGTTCCAGCTTGACGAACTTCCCCTCTGCCGCTGCAACGCCCGTCCGTCCGACATTCCTGCAGGCACATGGAGCAAATGTCTTCCATGAGCGGCACGTTTTAAAGAAAAGAATTTTTCGATGAAGCGATCCTTTGGAAACAAGAGCGGGTAAAGGAGGAAGGAGCATATCCCTGCGATGATCACAATCGTTTTGATGCTTTCGATTCTTTTCCAGTTCGTCGCGGCGGCCATGGCGCTGAGGTTGATTCCCCTTACAGGGAAAAGGATCGCCTGGACCTTCATCGCCGCGGCACTGACCCTGATGGCCCTTCGAAGAAGCATCACGTTCTACCGCCTGCTTTCGGGAAGCATAACGATTCAGCCCGATTTCGGCGCGGAGATCGTCGCCCTTTCGATCTCGATCCTGATGGTCGCCGGCATATCGAAAATCGCCCCGATATTCATTGCAGGCGCAAAGTCCAAAGAACAGCTCGAAAAAGCGAACCGGGAATGGGAAACGATCTTCGAGGCGATCGGACATTCCGCCGTCATTCTCGATCCCCAGCATCGAATCATCGCCGCCAACCGAACCACTCTCAAGACCATGGGCATGACGGAAAAGGAGATCCTCGGAAGGACATGCCACGAGATCTTTCATCCCGGCACCGTTTCCCCTCCCGAACATTGTCCCGTGAAGAAAATGAAGGTTTCGGGCCGGATGGAGCAATATGACATGGAAGTCGAGGCCCTGGGAGGTGTTTTTCACGTCTCCTGCACCCCCATGTTCGATGAAAGGGGACAGATCAGAAAAATCATCCACATCGCAACGGACATCACCGAACGCAAAAGGACGGAAGAAAAGCTGCAGGAGGCTTACGATATCATCAACGAAAGCCCCGTCGTGGCGTTCCTCTGGAAGAACGCCGAGGGCTGGCCCGTGGAGTTCGTCACGGACAATGTGAAAAACCTCTTCGGCTACGAAGCGGAAGAGCTCACTTCCGGAACGGTTTCCTATGCCGAAACCGTTCATCCCGACGATATCGAAACGGTGATCAGGGAGGTCTCAGACTACAGCAAAGAGAAAGACAGGATTGCATTCGATCACAAACCCTACCGGATCGTGACGAAAGACGGAACGATCAAGTGGGTGAACGACAGCACCCTGATCAGAAGAAACGAAAAAGGGGAGATCACGTACTATCAGGGCATCCTTTTCGACATCACGGAGAACAAGCGGTCGGAGACGGCGCTGCGGGAGAGCGAGATCAAATACCGCAGCCTTGTGGAAAGTTCCGGGGACTTGATCTACGCCACCGACAGAAGGGGGGTTCTGACTTACGTGAATCCCACGCTGGAGAAAATTCTGGGTTACGACGGGGGCCAACTGAAAGGAACGCCGTTCATCCAGATCGCCGCCCCGGGATTCATCGACAGGGCGAAAGAAATTTTCAAGCAGGCCATGAGAGGGGAAAATATTCCCGTCTATGAGGGGGAACTCATCGGGAAAGACGGGACCCGGATCATCGTTGAATTCAACACGACAAGCCTTTTCGATTCGGAAGGAACCTTTTCCGGCCGATACGGCATCGGCCGCGACATCACGGAACGCAGAAAAATGGAGAGGGCCCTTCTTCAAAGCGAGGAGCGTTACAAAACTTATGTGGAAAATTCATTTGCCGGCGTTTACGTCGTTCAAAAGGACCGCTTCGTCTTCCTGAACAGCAACGCGGCCTCGTTCGTCGGTTACAGGCCGGAGGAGCTCATCGGACGGCAGCCGGAGAGCATCATTCATCCCGAGGACAGGGCCGCGACGAGAGCGAGGGCGATCAAGGCCTTAAAGGGAAAAGAGACGCTGCCTTACGAGTTCAGGGTCGTAACGAAGGACGGACGGATCCGCTGGATCATGGAATCGGTCACGTCCATCCAATATGACGGCAGCAGCGCCGTCCTGGGAAATTCGATGGACATCACCGAGCGCAAGGAGACGGAGGAGGAACTCGGGATTCGCGACGAACTGGAAAAATCGATTTTCCTGTCGGTCCCTCATGCCCTGTTCGGAGTCGAACAGCGGTGCATCTTCTTCGCCAACGATGCCGTGGAAGAGGTCCTCGGCTGGAAACCGGAGGAACTGATCGGAAAGAGCACCCGCGTGATCTTCCGAAGCGACGAGGAATGGGAAGAATACGGCAGCATGATTTACGCCAGGCTGAAGGAAATGCCGGTGGTGAGGTTCGAATCGGGCATGCCTTTCGTGAGGAAGGACGGGAGCGAAATATTCTGCCGTACGAGCGTGTCCCGGGTCGGCAGGGAACTGGGACCGACCGGAAGAATCGTGGCATCCTTCGAGGACGTTACGGAACAGAAGAAGGCCGAGGAAGAGAGAAAGAAACTGGAAGCCCAGCTCCATCAGGCCCAGAAGATGGAGGCCATCGGGACGCTGGCCGGGGGAATCGCCCATGACTTCAACAACCTCCTGATGACCATGCAGGGAAACGCTTCCATGATGATGGAGGACCTCGATCCGTCCCATCCATATTACGAGTATCTGAAAAGCATTGAAAAACAAATCAGAAGTGCGGCGAATCTGACGCGGCAGCTTCTCGGTTTCGCCAGGCAGGGCCATTACGACATCAAGTCCACCGATGTCAATTACATCGTGGAGAAGAACGCCTCCATGTTCGCCAGGACGAAAAAGGAAATCCAGATTCATTACAGCCTTGGAGACGATCTCTGGACCGTGAACGCCGACGCGGACCAGATGGGACAGGTTCTGATGAACCTTTTCGTCAACGCCTGGCAGGCCATGCCGGGAGGAGGAAATCTCTTTCTCGGAACGGCCAATGTGGTTCTCGACAGGCATTACGTAAAGCCTTATTCGGCGGTCCCGGGACGGTACGTGAAGATTTCCGTGACCGACACCGGCGTCGGAATGGACGGACAGACCGTTCTGCGGATTTTCGAACCCTTTTTCACCACGAAGGAAAGAGGACAGGGAACGGGCCTCGGCCTGGCCATGGTCTATGGGATCATCAAGGCCCACAAAGGATTCGTCAACGTCTACAGCGAACCCGGCCATGGAACCACCTTCAATATCTTCCTTCCCGCGTCGGAACAGGAAGCCGTTCCGGAGTCGCAGAAACCTCCGGGCATCATCCGCGGGACCGGCACGATCCTCGTGGTGGACGACGAGGCCCAAGTGCTGGCAGTGAGCCTGAAAATGCTGAAATACCTGGGATACAGGGCCATAGCGGCGCGGAACGGAAAGGAGGCCGTCGAGCTCTACGGCGGGATGAAGGAGGAAATCGATCTCGTCCTTCTGGACATGGTGATGCCCGAAATGTCGGGAGGGAAGGTTTTTCAGCTTCTCCGGGAGATCAATCCGGACGTGAAGGTTGTTTTGCTGAGCGGTTACAGCGTCGACGGGCAGGCCAAGGAAATCATGGACCAGGGCTGCAAAGGGTTTATCCAGAAGCCCGTTTCCCTGGGGGAACTCTCACAGAAAATAGACGAAGTGATGAAGATGGGAATGTGAGGGAAATGCGGCCGGCGCCTTTTCCGTTGCGCCGCCGCCGCAAGTCCGTCCTCATCGCGCAGTGATCACTGGATCGATTTTTCCTTGATGACTTCTCTCAATATCTGTGAAAGTCTGTCCTTTGTGAAAGGTTTCTGGAGAAATCCCAGGCAGCCTTCCTCGAAGATCTCGTCCGCCTCGTCGTGAAAACTGTAGCCGCTGGCGAAGAGAACCTTGACATTCGGGTCGATCCGCTTCAACCGTTCGAAAGTTTCGCCGCCTCCCATGTCGGGCATGATCATGTCCAGGATGATGACGTCGATTCTGTTCCTGTTTTCCCCATACACCTGCAGGGCCTCTGAACCGTTGCGGGCGACCAGCACCTTGTATCCCAGGAATTCCAGAATCCTCTTCGTCACCTCCAGGACCGCATGCTCATCGTCCACGAGCAGCACCGTCTCCCCGTACCCCGGCGTCTCCTTTTTCCCGGTTTCCTCCGTTTTCGTCCGCATCGCCGTGGCGGGCAGATAGATGTCGAAGGTTGTCCCCTGACCCTTTCCGCTGTGGACATCGATGGCGCCCTTGTGCCCCTTGACGATCCCGTACACCGTGGCCAGGCCGAGGCCGGTTCCCCTCCCCATTTCCTTTGTCGTGAAGAACGGCTCGAAGATACGTTTTCTCGTCTTTTCGTCCATGCCCACGCCGTTGTCTATGATCGATATTTTTACGTACCTTCCCGGAAAAAGGAAAAAGTCGCCGGAGGCCGCCTCATCCAGGGCGGTGTTTTCGGCCTTGATGTAAATCTGCCCGCCCCCGGGCATGGCCTGCCAGGCATTGACCAGGAGGTTCATGAACACCTGTTCCATCTGTCCCCGGTCCGCCTCCACATTCCAGAGGTCATCGGGATATTCTTCGTGGATGGTGATTTCCTTTTTCGCCCTGCCGAATATGGACGCCGTGTTGCTCAAGAGCCTGCCGATATCGAGGACCCGGATCTCATATCTTCCCCCCCGTGCAAAGCCGAGGATCTGCTTCGTCAGATTCGCCCCGCTCGCGACAAGTTCTTCAATCCGGCTGAGATCCTCATAAGGGATGCCCGACGGGTCGACGCCGATTTTGGCCATCGTCGCGTATCCCTGGATTCCCATGAGAAGATTGTTGAAATCATGGGCGATCCCTCCGGCCAGCGTTCCGACGGCCTCCATCTTCCGGGCCTGATGAAGCCTGGATTCCAGTTTTTTTCTTTCCTCTTCGGCCAGTTTGCGCTCGGTGATGTCCGTGTGCGTTCCGAACATCGTCAACGGTTTCCCTTCCCCGCTTCGCGTGACCACCCGGCCGCGATCCTGCACCCAGACCCAGGTTCCGTTCTTATGACGCATTCTGATCTCACATTCGTAAAGATCCAGTTCCCCGCGGAAGTGTTTCTCGACAAGGGCATCGGAATATTTCAGATCGTCGGGATGGGCCAGTGTTCTCCAGGTGTCGATGCCTACGGGCGCCAGTTCCTCGAGGGTGTATCCGACTATTTCCGCCCAGCGCCCGTTGAAGACCACCTCCCCCGTCTGAACGTTCCACTCCCACGTGCCGACGTCGGTTCCTTCGATGATTCCGGCAAGGCGCTGCCGTTCGCGGGCGAGATCCTCCTCGGCCTTTCTGCGTTCGGTGATATCCTCGACGGTCGTCACAATTCTCCTGGTCGTTCCCAGTTCGCTGCCGACCCGGGACGTGGTGATGCGACAGAGGATCTCTTTTCCATCCTTTCTTACGAAAGGGACCCCCGATTCCAATTTGAAAACCGGCGAATTCTTCAGGTTCGCGTAAATGGTATTGCCGTATTCCTCCCACTCCCGGTCGTTTCGAAAGATTTTCCTCGTACTTTGCCCGATCAGTTCCGAGGGTTTCCACCCGCAGACTTCCTCCATGGCGTCATTGGCAAAGAATATTTTTCGATTCTCCACACCGAAAAGGGCGTGCGGTACGGACAGGAAAATAGATCTTTCCAGCTCTTCGCGGACCTTCAGAGCCTCCTCCGCCTCCCTGTTCTCGGTGATGTCCATCGAATTTCCCAGAACGGCGTCCCTGCCTTCGTATTGAATGGATGTGACCGTTTCCATGATCCAGCGGATCCGTCCGTCCTTCGTTACGACCCTGAACTCGTAGGGTGACAGATCATCGCCCTTCAGCATCCTCGCCGCGTTTTTCCTGACTTTTGCGCGGTCCCCGGGATGAACGACGCTGTCCGACGGCCGGTCGACCAGTTCTTCCGGCCCGTATCCCGCAAAGGACGCCGCATTGCTGTTCAGGAAGAGAAAACGGCCGTCCTGAACGACGTAAACGCCGGCTAACGAGTTTTCCACGTACGTCTTGTAGCGTTCTTCGCTCTCCCTCAATGCTTTGTTGACCGCAACCAGTTCGCCGGTTCTCTCCCGGATGCGTTCCTCGAGCCGCACGTTGGCCTGACGAAGGTCTTCCTCCATCTCCTTCCTGATGGTGATATCGATCATGTAGCCCAGGCATTCCGCGGGCTTCCCGTCGTCGTCTCTCAACATCAGAAGTTCATCGTAAATCCACAGGTACGAGCCGTTCTTGTGAAGAAAACGGTATTCGAAGCAATGCCTTCCCGCTTTCACGAACACTTCGATGTCTTCCAGGACCCTCTCTCTGTCGTCCGGATGAATGTGGTCCAGCCAGAACCCGGGGGCCTCGAGAAATTCCTCGGCTTCATACCCGACGACGGACGATATGTTTTCGCTCACGAAAGTCGTCGCCCAATCGCCGCCCGCATTACAGGTGTAAATGACGGCAGGGTTCCGCGTCAGAAGAAAGTCAAGGCGGTCCGTCACTTTTTTCAACTGGTTTTCCGCCGTCTTTCGCTTTGTGATGTCCCGCCCGACGGATTGAAATTCCCTGATTGTCCCGTCATCGTTGAAAAAGGCACGATCGGTCCATTCCAACCAGCGGATCCCTCTATGGGGAGGAATCACACGATGCTCATACTGGACAACGGGGTATTGAAGGCCGATGGAAGAGAATTTCATGCGGACGTATTCCCGGTCCTCCTCGGGGATAAGCGGCATGAGACGCTTTCCGATCAGTTCTTCCCGCCTCTTGTCAAAATACTTGCAATAGGCGTCGTTGACGAAAGTAAAAGCGCCGTCCGGGAGAAACCTGCAGATCAATTCCGTCTGGTCTTCAACGACAGCCCGGTACAACCGTTCGCTCTCCCTCAGAATCCTGGCGTTTCTCTCCCTTTCGGTGACGTCTATGGTAATTCCAAATACGAGGTTTCTTCCCTTCCAGCGACAGTGGAACACCCGCATTTCGGCCGAAATCCGACCGCCGTCCTTTTTGACGAGAGGGACCGGGCAGACCTGCCTCTTCCCCTCCCGCATCTCGGCGAGGATCGATTCAACCTCTTCCCGCGTTTCGGGGGGATGGACATCGAACACCGTTTTTCCGATAAGCTCCCCCTTTTCATATCCCAGGACCCGGTTCATCTTTTCATTGACGAAGACGAAACAACCCCTTTCATCCAGAACGGAGAACATGTCGTTCATGGAATCGAAAAGAGCCGCGAGTTTATTGTCATTCCCGACGTCAATCTCAATTTCCGCATGACCCGGATCTTCCGCTTTCTTCAACCCGGCCAGTTGCATTCTGAGCGCCTGGAGTTCGCACAACAGTTCTTCTTTCGTCCTCATTTCGTCCTTCACGGAAATTCTCCTGGGAGGGGAATATATTTATCCAGTTTTACGGTGTCTTACCTGCAGCATTTTTTCATAATTCGGAAATCGCGGTTATCGACAGCGATGAACCCGCAAAAGTCGAATCAACGCTTTTTCGAACGGCAAAGTAAGAAGCTCCATAGGCAAGGCGCCCGAATCCCTCGGAATGAGGAGTACTTATGGTACGCCAGAGGGTCGAGGGAAGAAGGGGCGGCATAGGAACTTTTTACGAAGCCGTCAATAATGCCCTTTCAATTTCATGTCAATACCGTCGTGTAACAGGCTCCGTCCGTCTTGGAGGCGATAAAGTATTGCAAGATTCAGTCCACGAAGAACGGGGCATGAGTCGGGGCCGGGCCGGGCAGGCAGGTTCACGCCCCCGGCGTCTTCCGTAGAGGGCCGTATCCATCGATGACAGTCGCCATGGGAGCATCACGGGTTCATCCCATGTCAACGGGAAGTCCCGTCATGAAATTATTTTGACGGCCCGCATTCACGGGATTTAAGCAACAGTGCAAAACAGCCGATAATGAAAACGTTCGAATCTTGGAGGATGGTGGGTTTCTTGCGCACGGCACGCTTTCTCTCAGAGATCCTCGAGTCGGACACTCGGACGGAACGGGATCTATGCAAATCTGCACAGTATGGGTTCCGTGGCCGTTTGAAAACATGATCGTCAGCTCCGGCAGCGGCACGCGAAACGACCGGAGGCGGAAAAGACCGGAAATGGGACCGGTCTTTTCGACAAGGAAACCTGCCGTCGGGACGACAACGTTCCGACAGGGGCCACGGGATAAGTAAGCGGGGAGAGGGGTGTCCGCTTTGCAGAACCGACATCGGGAATGCTCCGGGTTGCAACTCCGGCAATCTTATTTCCACAGACAAAATGACGAACTCGTAAAAAAGCCTGTCAACGCTTTTTCGAACGGCAAAGGAAAAAGCTCCATAGGCAAGGCGCCCGAATCACGAGGACCGAGGCATACGGATGGTACGCCGCAGGGACGAGGGAAGAAGGGGAACGCAACATATGGGCTTTTTGCGAAGCCGTCAAGGATGAAAACGGAAAAGGGATTTCGAATCGAGGACGCGAAGGGATGGACGGTTTCACCTCCATCCTGTCGATAAATCAATGATCAGGAGGTTCATGGCATGCGGCGGTTATCTTTCGGTCTGGGCAGTTTGAGAATGAAACTCATGTTGGGTGGATGCCTGATGGCCATTATCCCGGTGATCGTTCTCGGGAGCATTGCGGTCTACAACGCGAAGACAAACATCGAAAAGGAAACGGATCAGCAGATCCTCATGATTTCGAAGAGCATCGCGGACATGGTGGATTCGGTGATGGTCCTTGAAGGGAACCTGCTGGCCTCAATGGCGCAACGGGATGCGGTCATCCAGGCCGTCATGGAAGCGAACGAAGGAAGCGGTCAGCAGAAGGCCGAATTCCTGCAGAACGAGCTTGCCAAGATCCAGTCCATCATCAAGGAGCGATACGATTTCATCGTCGTTACGGGAAGAGCCGGTATCGTCATCGCCGACAGCGTGAACGGCATTTCAAAGGGAATCAGCACCGCCGACAGGGAATACTTCAAACGAGCCATGCAGGGCGTGTCGAATTCCGACACCGTCGTCATCTCCAAGAAGACGAACGAACCCGTCTGCACGATCGCCTGCCCGGTGAGGGATGAAAACAACCAGGTGATCGGTATGATTTCGGGTCTCATGAAGGTTTCCTTCCTTTCAGCCAAGATCAACGAGATCAAGCTGGGGGAAACGGGCTATGCCTACATGATCAACAAGGAAGGCGTGGTGATCGTCTATTCCGATCCTTCCCAGGTCCTGAAGCTCAATCTGGCGAAGGAACAGGGCATGGAGGAGGTGATGCGCAGGGCCATCGCCGGTGAGACGGGCGTCCAGGAGTACGCTTTCAAAGGAATCAACAAATACGCCGGATTTTCTCCCGTCAAGACAACCGGATGGAGCATCGTGACGGCCGTTCCGGTTAAGGAAATGGTGCAGTCCGTCACCACGACCCGGAATATCATCATTGTCGGCGTCGTCATCTTCGCCCTTCTCGCCATCGTCATTTCCTATTTTGCCGCCGGCGTGATCGTGACGCCCGTCAAGAAGGCCGTCGACAAACTGAATCTGAGTTCCAACGAGATCACGGCCGCCTCGTCGGAGGTGGCGCAGGCCAGCCAGAGCCTCGCCGAAGGGGCTTCCGAACAGGCCGCGGCCATCGAGGAGACGTCCTCTTCCCTCGAGGAGATGTCGTCCATGACGAAACAGAACGCCGACAACGCGGGGAAGGCCAGGGAACACATGGGGGAAGCCCGGATCATCGTCGACCGCGTCAACCAGCACATCGAAAACATGGCCGAGGCGGTGAAGGAGGCGACCAAATCCAGCGAGGAGACGGGAAAAATCATCAAGACCATCGACGAGATCGCCTTTCAGACGAACCTGCTGGCCCTCAACGCGGCGGTCGAGGCGGCCAGGGCCGGGGAAGCCGGGGCGGGGTTCGCCGTCGTGGCCGAGGAAGTCCGCAACCTCGCCATGAGGGCGGCGGACGCGGCGAAGAACACTTCCTCCCTTATCGAAAACACGGTCAAGGCGGTCAGGGTGAACAGCGACCTTACCAACGCCACCCGTGACGCCTTCAAAGAGAACGTAGAGATCGCCATGAAGATCGGCACGCTGGTCGACGAGATCGCCGCCGCATCCAACGAACAGGCGCAGGGCATCGACCAGATCAACAAGGCCATCCATGAAATGGACAAGGTCGTCCAGCAGAACGCGTCCAACGCGGAGGAATCCGCCAGCGCCTCCGAGGAGATGAGCGCCCAGGCGGATACCATGAAAGACATCGTGCTGGAGCTCGTCGCCGTCATCAGCGGCGGCGGAGCCAACAGCAACGGCGACGGCACCGACGACGGGAACGGCGACGGTGAACCCGTGAGGACGAAAACCGTGAAGCGGATCAACGCGCCGCTTCTTGCCGAAACGACGGGGAAGCACGAAGACTTCCCGCCGCCGAGGGAACGGGGGACGGCGGGGCCGGCCGGAGACGGCAGACTGATCGCCCACCGCAAGCCGGAGTTCACGGATTTTTAACGGCACGCTCCCGCGGCGGACGCTCCGCGACTTTGCGATTTCCTTTTACGGGGACCCGGGACCGGTGAAATCGACACCGGTTCCGGCGTTCCCCGCTCCTTCCTTCGATTCCATGACATGACGGGCGCAGGCATGGGGATCACGCCGGCGCAGTGACGTTGCGGAAGAGCCCGCAACGCACGGCGGTATGTCCCCGGGGGTGAAAGCGCGGCCTCACGAGCGGGAAACGGGGGGCGCTCCCCGGATGGATGCCCCCCGTCGGACGGAGGATCCGTTTCCGTCCGACGGAGGGGTTCCGGGAAAAAGCGTTATTTGGCGAATAGGGCCCTCAGGGAGATCTTGTTGATTTTACCGACGCTGGTCTTGGGAATGGCTTCGACGAATTCGAACCGGTCGGGAAGACCGTATTTCGGAATCCGGCCCTCCTCGACGAATTTCATCATGAAGGATTTCATCTCCTCCTGGGTGGTCTTGCCCTTGAATTCCGGTTTCAGCACGACGGCGATCAGCGGACGTTCCCCCCACTTCGGATCGGGAATGCCGATGGCCGCCGCCTCGGAAACGGCCGGATGCTGGCTGGTCAGATTCTCGAGTTCGAGCGAAGAAATCCACTCGCCGCCCGTCTTGATCACGTCCTTGAGCCGGTCGGTGATCTTGAAATAGCCCTCCTTGTCCACGTAGGCCACGTCGCCCGTGTGGAGCCAGCCGTCCCGCCAGAGGTCCTTGGCCCGATCCTCGTCCTTGAAATAGCTTGCCGTGAGCCACGGGGTCCGGGCCACGAGTTCGCCCGTCGTCTCGCCGTCATGGGGCAGAAACTTCCCGTCGGGTCCCATGATGTCCAGTTCCGCAAGGGGGATGGGAAGACCCGTCTTGATGATCACGTCGGTGATCCGGTCGCTGTCCCAGTCGAGCATGTTCTCCTTCAGGTTGGCGATCGTCAGGACGGGGCAGGTCTCCGACATGCCGTAACCGGCGAGCGCCTTGATCCCCAGGTCCCAGGTCGCCTTGGCGAGCCCCTTCGAGAAGGCGGCCCCGCCGATGACGACCTTCCATTTGGTGAGATCGACCTTTTTCACCACCGGACTCGACACCAGCATGTGCAGGATCGTCGGCACGCAATGGGAGAAGGTGACTTTTTCCTTGAGGATGAGCTTGAGGAGCATCTCCGGCTCGTACCGTCCGGGATAGACCTGTTTGCATCCCAGGACGACCGCGACATAAGGGATTCCCCAGGCGTGGACGTGAAACATGGGGGTGATCGGCATGTAGACGTCACCCGACCGGAAACGGCAGGGGGACTCGTAGGAGCCGAACGTCATGGCCACGCTCATGGCGTGCAGGACGAGCTGACGGTGCGAGAAGAAGACCCCCTTGGGGGCCCCGGTGGTCCCCGTCGTGTAGAAGGTCGTCGCGCGGGTGTTTTCATCCAGATCGGGGAAATCGTAGGTGTCCGGCGCCGCGTTCACCATGTCCTCGTAGACGGCGTCGAACTTCAACTTCGTTTCCACCTTGCCGTCTTCGTAAATGATGACGAACTTCTTCACCGTCTTCAGCTTGTCCCGGATTTCGTCCAGGATGGGCAGGAAATCCGAGTTGATGATGACGACATCGTCATCCGCGTGGTTCATCGTGTAGAGGATCTGATCCGGCGAAAGCCGCCAGTTCATCGTGTGGAGGACCGCACCCATCATGGGAACGGCAAAGAAACATTCCAGGTAGCGGTGGCTGTCGTAATCGAAGACGCACACCGTGTCGCCCTTCTTCACTCCCAGGGCGGCGAGCGCTCCGGCCAGCTTGTGTATGCGGGTATTGAAATCCCGGTACGTGTACCTGAATTTGTCCCGATAGACGATTTCCTGATCCGGCGAGTAGGCGAGCGGGGTCGTCAACAGCCTCTTGATGAGCAGAGAATACGGGTAGCTCTCTCCAGGACGATACGTTTTTCCTGCCATAGATCATTCCTCCTTTTTTGGTTAAAAATTTTCATGCCCCCACCGGGATGCTCTTTTCCCGGCAGACGCGGTATTCCGGGAATATGCCTCGAAAAAAGATCCCTGTTGTTTCGTATGGAAGCACTTTAAGGAAAATGGCTTGGCAAGTCAACGGAATTCGTGAAATCTTCCCCCGCGGGAAGAACGGCCGCGTCTCCCGGGATTCCGGCCCCCCATCCGGCGGAATCGTTCTCAATCGACGGGCCGGATCTGCCCCTCCCAGCTTTCCGCGATCCGGCCCAGGATCGCATCCCATTTCCGCCGGTGACCGGGCTGCAACGCCATGAGAAAAACGACGCGGGCCGTGGAAAATGCCACCGCAAAGGATCCCGGGGCGGCACATCGCAGCGCGTCCCGCATTTTCGGAATGAATTGCATCCGGGTTTCCCGGGTGAAATGCTGGAAGATCAGGAGAGATTTCCCCGAAGCCCAGAGCGGCCGGACCTCGCGCCAGTACAGATACTTTGAAGAGCCCTTCCGGCCGCAGGGCTTCGATCGCACCTCCAGCCCGTTGTCGGGATCCAGGAAAACCATGTCGTGGTCCCGCGCCCTTTTCATCAGGGCGCCGAACCAGCGGTCCCGCTCCCGGGCCGTTTCGGGGACCCGGGCGGCGTAATAGCCGGCGTCCGGGAGCAGCCCCAGGCCCTCCATCCGTGCCACCCGTCTTTTCCTCCCGCCGGACAGCAGGGATTTCATGCAACGGAACAGCTCGGGGTCATGACGGGACCACCGGTCCGGGTGTTCCAGATAGGAGATGAATTTTCCATCGGTGCTTTCGTCGTCCGGCGTGAGCATCCAGGCGACCAGGACCCGGAATCCGGCGGCGCCGATGACGGCCCTCAGGAGGCCGTACTTCCGGTAATCGTTGATATCTCCGAAATACTGGTCCTTCACGCGGATCACCGCCGGCGATCACAGGACCGGGGTATCTGACGACGGCGTCTTCCCTTCCCCCGGTCTCCGGTGAAGGGGCGTAATGAACTTCATCGGTTGTCTCCGGCGGATTTCATTCCACGAATCTCCAATCCCAGGAAAACGGTCCCCGGGACGGGGTTGAATCGATACGCCGGGACCGGCCTGAAGCCCAGGGACGCATACAGGGACAGGGCCTCCCTCATGGCGGGAAGCGTGTCCAGAAGCAGGCGCCCGTATCCGAGTTCTCTCGCCGCGGCAACGATCCCCTCGGTCAGGAGCCGCCCGACCCCGGACCCTCGCGCGGAGGGAATCACATACAGGCGCTTGATTTCGCCTTCGGACTCCGAGAATCGACGGACGCCGGCGCAACCGACGGCGACGGCGTTTCTTTCAGCCAGGAGAAACATGCCCGACGGCGGGGAATATTCCTCCGCAAGATGTTCCATTTCATGGGCGAAGTTCTGAAACGAAAGGTCCAGGTTCAGGGACGCCGCGTACTCCTCGATGAGCCGGCGCGCCCGGCGCCAGAATGGTCCCTCCCGCTGCGGCCGTACCAGGTGGACGGTCATTCCCTCCCCCCTCGACGCACGGCGGGAATGCCGCCGCTCCCGCTCGTTTCGAAACGTTCCTTCATTGCCGCCCGGTCATCGGCCCTGGGACCGATGATCACATGTCTCCGGACACCAGCTTCTTTCCCAGATCGAAAGCCTCCTCCATGACCGCTTCGTTGGACCGTATCTCGCCGGCATCCAGGGCGCTCCCGTAAACCATGCCGACGATCTGCGACTCCGTGTATCCGAAGGCGTCCTGAAACGTCCTTACGGCATTCACGCAACCCGAGGACATGGGATCCCTGTCTCCGTAAGTCATGGCGACGGCGATTCGTTTTCCCTTGAACGCATCCTTCCGGTACGCTCCGAGAGCGAAACAGCGGTCCATGAAGATCTTGGTCTGCGCGGACATGGTAAACCAGTACACGGGGCTTGCAATGACCCAGGCATCCGCTTCGATGAGCTTCAGGTAGATTTCCTGCATGTCGTCTCTGATGGAGCACCCCTTGCTGTTCTCCTTCTGACAGGCGTAACAGGACTTGCAGGGGGCGATCTTCCTTCCCTGCAGAAAGATCGTCTCGACCCCGGCTTTTGCGGATTTCGCCCCCTGCGCGATCCGATCCGCCAGGATGGCGCTGTTTCCCTTCCGTCTCGGACTTCCCAGAATCACGAGGACCTTCTTTTTCATGGCAATCCCTTTCTGTGATTTCATCCGCTCGCCGTACCGCCCGGCGCCGCGCCCGCAGGCTTCCTTTCCTCCGGGAGAATCCTGATGTTTCCATAAGACACCGCGCCGGTCAAACGCTATTTCCACCCGGGCGGCGGCGTGAGGGGCTATTTTTCCCCGGGCGGGGAAACCTCCCCGGACAACCATTTCCGGATCGACTCCTTCGCCGGCACGGTGCCCGCGCTCCGCACCCTGCCGCCCACGACAAGCGCGGGATAGCCGAACACCCGGTATTCGGCGCACCGCCGGGGATCTGTGACGTGTTCCACGTCCACGGCGAGATTCAATTCGGAAGCCGCGTCGATGACGGCCTGGCGGAGCCAGTCGCAACGGGCGCAACCGGCCCCGAGAATTTTCACCTCGAGGATTCCCGTCCCCGGCTCCTCCTCGAAGGCCTGGCCCAGACTCCTTTTGAATTCCCGGACGAAGGCGTCCCCGTACGCCTCCTCCGCCCGGGCGGGGATATAGTTTCTTTCGCGCAGGCGCTTCATGAGCGCCGCCCGGACCTCGTCATCGTTCTTCCCCGCGTGATCGCGGGCGATATCCTCGATCGCCGCCGCAAGCCCCACGATGCCGATTTTCCGCCCGCCTATGACGATCTGAGCGACGTCCGTTTCCCTCATCGCACATTCCCCTGACCGAAACGTGATGCAATCGTAAAAAGATCAAATCAACACTTTTTCGAACGGCAAAGTAAAAAGCTCCGGAGGCAAGGCGTCCGATTCCCGAGGACTGAGGAGTACGGATGGTACGCCAAAGGGTCGAGGGAAGAAGGGGAACGCAGCATATGGACTTTTTACGAGGCCGTCAAACGTCCCGCCGTCAGGAAGAACAGCCGCACGACGGTCCCTCCGGAGGGGCGCTCTTCCCGGCTTCCCCGGATGCCAGCCGGGACCGGACCGCCTCCTTCACCTTCGCCACGTCCTCGTCGGAAAGGAGCGGGTTCATCCTCTTTTCGATTCCCAGGTCCGTGACGACAAGATGGCAGGCGACGGACAGTCCCGCGTGCTCCAGGATCGTCCTGCCGCAGGCCATGGCGCACCCGTCGATGACGATGTTGTCCGCATCGGATGCCCCTTTCAGGAATCCCTTGATGTGCGCCCCAATGCCGGCGAGGCAGAAGGGCCGCGCAAAGCCTTCCCCCGCGAGTTCCGCGGCGGCCCGGTGGGAAAGCTGCCCCACGTTCGCCGCGCCGGCGCATCCCATGACAAAAACCTTCCTTGGCGATTCCTCGAGTTTTTCCATACCTTTTCCCCCTTGTACCGGCACCGGGCCCGGAACGCGATGGGAGCGGCGCACCGATTTCATGACGGAGGATGCGCTTCTTCCAGCCCCTGTTCCTTCATCCACTGAAGCACTTCCGGGTCCTCGGGGAAGAAAGACTCCATGGGAACGATTTCCCACAGGAACTTTCCGCTTTCCGTGCTGCAGGAGCAGACCTGGTTCAATTCCATCTCCAGCTTCGATTTCCTCGCGGCCAGTTCGCCGATCATCTTCTCCACGGTTTCCGTGGGCTTGTTCCGCCGCGCCTTTTCCAGAACGTCCATGCGCCTGTCGACATCGTCAATTTCCTTGCGGAGTCCGGTCTCCCGTCCGCTGTCGACGAAGCCCTTCATTCCCTTCCCGCAGGTCAGTTCCAGCCGGCCCAGGTACTTTCCGTCGATGCCGGCGTAAACGACGGGGATCTTCCCGATCCAGTACGGCGGGTTCACCGTGTCCCCCTCGCCTCCGATGATGAAGCAGACCCCGGGATTTTCCCCGGCAAGGCCCCGGATCTCCTCGTCCGGCATGGAGGCGAGAAGGATGATCACATCGGCCCGGCCGGACAATTCCCCGGTGACTCTCCGGACCGACCGGACCGGATCGTCCACCGAGCACCCGCCGCCGAAGGTGCTCCGGACCCGGGGATCGAGTTCCGGACCGGCGACCCCGACGACGGCGATCCGGATTCCCCTGACCTCCTTCAGGACATAGGGACGGAAGAGCGGTTTCCCTTTTTCGTCCAGGATGTTGGACGACACCCAGGGAAACTCCCTGTTGGGCGCCTCCCGGAAGAAGGCGGGCCCGAAAGAGACCTCCGCGGGTCCCACGTTCACCGCAACGGTCCCCATCCGCTCGCAGGCCCTGACCAGAAGCCCGCCGGCCAGACGGGCCTTTTCCCGGTCTTTTGCCAGGGACAGGTCGGGAAGGAGATTGCCCGAATCGACAACCAGCACATCGGCGCCCGCCTCTTTCTGCGCGAGGACGAAAGCGACCCGCCGGGCCAGACCGCCCAGCAGTTCTCCTCCTCAGGAGGGGCAGGGGACGATGCGCCCCTTCACGTTGCCCGTGTGAATGACAAACAGGTTCACCGTCCCGGCGTTTCCGTCATTTCCGTAGGAAACAGCGGGGAAAAGGAAAAGAATCATCACGAACGGCAGGCATTTGCGCAAGGCGGATCGCAGATTCATGGAATATTTCCCCTTGAAGCGGAGGGTGCCGCCGGTCTCACCGGGCGGCGGAAAGAATTTTCTTCAGGTCCGCCACCGTCGGGACCTTCCCGGCCACCGCCACCTTCCCGTCGATGACGATGGCGGGGGTGAACAGAACCCCCAGCTTCGCGTATTCCCTGACATCCTTGATCTTGGAGACGTCCGCGTCGATCCCCAGCTCAGCGACCGCCTCGATCACGTTTTTCTCGACCGTCGTGCATCGCGCACAGCCCGGTCCCGCGACCTGTATTTTCATGGCAACCTCCTCAGAGAATGTAATTTCCGAAAAACCATCCCATGACCGTGCCCAGGAAAACGATGGTGACCACATACACAACAGCTCTTTTTACCCCAAACACCCGGGCGATGGCAATCCAGTTCGGGAGGCTCAATCCGGGGCCGGTAAGAAGGAGCGTCAGGGCCGGTCCCTTCCCCATCCCCAGTTTCATGAGGGTGTCCACGAAGGGCGCCTCCGTCATGGTGGCGAAATAGCTCACTGCACCGATCAACGTCGCCAGGAAGGACGCCGACAGGGAATTTCCGCCGAGCCATGTCCGGATCCACGTCTCGGGAATCAGCGCCCCGATGATCCCCACGATGAAGACCCCCGCAAGAAGGAGGGGAAGAATGATCCGGACGAACCACCACGTTTCCCGCAGCCATGCCTCGATCTGCTCCCGGGTGAGCACCCGGAGGGCGAAAACGGCGGTGACGACGGTCAGGACCCCCCAGACCAGAACCTTCAGCAGATAGGGTCCTTTCTGGACGAAATAATTCGGAGACAGAAGGGAAAGAACGATCAGAACGAGAAGAATGATCTCGTTTCTGCCGATGAGTTCGACCTTCTCCTCTTCCGCCGGAACTGCCGGAGGGCCGGCCGGGGCGGTCCCGGTCCGTTTTCCGAAAAACGCCGTCATGATGAATCCCACAATGAAGGCCATGAGAAGGGCCGCCACGATCCGTGAAAGGACCATGGAGCTTCCCAGGATGGTTCCGGTGTACGTGAGCGCGAGAATGTTCGAGGCCGGGGCCACCCACAGGATGATGAAGGCCACCCCGACGCCGGCCCCGCCGTAAAAGAGCCCGCTCGCCACGGGAATGACCGTGCAGGAGCAGGCGGCGATGAGAAAGCTGGAGACGCTCGCCAGGGAAAAGGACTTTATCTTGTCGGCCCCCTCCCCGAGATACCGGATGATCGCCTCTTTCCTTACGAAGGTCACGATGGCCCCGGCAAGAAGAAAGGCGGGGACAAGACAGGTCAGGACGTGGGTCGCGATATAATCCTTCAGGGCCAGAAGGCCTCCCATCAGAAGCTTTTCGATCATCGTACGTTCACTCCTTCGTCTCCGGCCTGCGCCGCCGGAGAGCTCTTTCAATTAGTATATTACTAATTAGTAATATACTTTTCCACCCGCGTCCTGTCAAGCCGCGGGCGGAAAGGATTCTCTCCCGGAAGGCCGCGATGTCAGATCCATTCGAAGATGTACCGGATCACGTAGTACACGCCCGCCCCGATGAAGATGACGGCGGTGATCTTCCGGGCCCACCCCTCGAACCAGGTCACGCCCTGGAAGACCCGGTTGATGCCCTCCGAGGCGAAGGCCAGGAGGAAAGCGAAGGCAATCACCGGAAGGGCCGTCCCGACGCCGAAGAGGGCCGGCATGGCAAACCGGGAATTGAACTGGAATGCGATCGAAAAGAGACTCCCGAAAAACAGGGCCGCCGACACGGGGCAGAAGGAAAGGGCAAAAACGATGCCGAGAACCCCGGCGCCCCAGATCCCGATCCCCCGGATGCGGTTTTGGACCTTCTCCCCGATCCCTCCCTGGATGCCGAAACTCCCGAAACGGATCACCTCGAGAAGAACGAGTCCCACGAGGATGAGGAACGGTCCGAGGAGAACGTTCATCCAGGTCTGGAGGGAATTGGCCACCAGGGAAATATACCGGGTGCTTGAAACGAGGATCGCGCCGATGACGGTGTAGGTAAGGGCCCGTCCCGCCGTGTAGAGGACGCCCGCCAGGAGGACGCGGCGGGCGCCTTCGTTCTGACCGCCGATATAGGAAACGGCGGCGATGTTGGAGGCAAGCGGGCAGGGGCTGATGGAGGTCAGGATCCCGAACCACAGCGCCATGCCCAGGCCGGCTGCAAGTTCGCTCATGCCCCCGTCCCCCGGGAACGGAAAATCCGTAACAGGCTTCTTTTTTTCATGTTCATCCTTTCACCGAATCATACGGCCAAGCGTTCCCGGCCGCTTCAGGGTCCCTGCAGGCCTGCCGCGCGCCGCTGGAACAGCCTGGAGGACCCGTCACGATGCCGCCAGGAACGCCTCCACCTCCGTCCGGACATACTCCTTGAATCTGTCGTCGTCCTTCAGAAGCTCCCAGACCCGGATCAGGTTCTTCCATTTCACTTCCCGGCCGCCGTCCCTCTCCGAAAGGATCACGGACTGGGAATAAAGCTGGTAGTCGTTCACGAAGTGGCTGTTTCCAGGGTCTTCCACATTCACCACGGAAAGCCTCAAGCGCCCTGTTTCCAACTCCTTCTGAAAAAACTGCCGCACCGTTTCCACCGTCAATTGCTCGATTCTGTTGCAGGAATAACATCGGATTTTCCCGTGAAAATAATACACCTGGACGTACTTCGCCGGTCCATTCCCGTCCTGTGCCGCCCCGGCGGACCGGGGGAACGCTCCGGAAGCCCCGCAAAAGAATGAGAACATGCAAACCGCCAGTGCCAAAAGCAGCCATCTTCCGATCGCCATCGGAAAAGCCTCCTCGAAAAGGGATTCTTCCGGACGCTCCCGGGCATATTCAGGAAGGAGGATACGGACGGACCGCTTCCCCCGTTGCCGGGACCCGGCGGTGTGTTCCGTTCCATGGGAACACCGCCCCTCGGTCCGGGCGCCCGGAGCGTCTGATATTGCCGAAACGTAATATAACATTCGCGGAACGATGTCAACCAAGAAGGCCGGAGACGACCGGCCGAAAGCGCGGAAACCGCAATTCCCGTGAAGCCGACATGACGCCCCGGATTCCTCACCGTTTCGCACCGTATTTCCTCAGGAGGGACACCGCCCCTCTCCATCGCCATTTTCCCGCCGCAACGAGCGTTCCCGACAAACCGGGATCGGCACCGGATTCCAGAAGCTTCGTGATCACCGGCTCCGCCTTGTCTGTCTTTTTTGACTTCGGGCGCACGTACCGATCGTTGTATCCATAGTCGGTCCCATGGCACGCAGCATGGTACAGGGCGGTGCGGCCTTCCTGATCCATCGCGTTGACGTCCGCTCCATGCTCGATCAGCAGACGAACAATCTCCGGGTACGCGAAAAATGCCGCAAGCATGAGCGGCGTGACGCCCGATTGGTCCTTGGCATTCGGATTCACGTTCCGGCTCAGAAGCCATCGCACCGTATCGTTTCTGCACGCAACCGGCGAAGCCGATTCCGTATCGCCGATCGCCAGATGCAGCAGCGTTCTTTCCTGCCGGTCCCGCAACGCCGCATCCGCTCCGTGTTTCTCCAGGATTTGCAGGATGTCCGTGCGGGCGAAACCTGCGGCATACTGCATTGCGTTCTTCCCGTAGACATCGGCAACCGCCCGATCGGCACCCTTTTCCAGCAGGGCACGGACCTTGCCGGCGTCGCCCGTGCGTGCGGCCGTGATCAACGCCGTTCTCAGCAGTTTCCCGCTTCTGTAGTCGATTTGTACGGACGGGTCCCGGAGAAGCAGGTTCAATGCCTCCGGCGATCTGGAAAACACGGCCTTCTCCAGTGCGGACGCGCCCCCTTCTTCCGCAGGCTGGATGCGCGCCTTTCCCGCGAGCAATGCCCGAATCGCTTCGACATGACCGTCAGAGGCAGCCTTCAATAAGGCCCTGGAGGCCTTTCCCGGCGACAGGGACGAGCGCTCCAGCAGAAACGAGGCGCTTTCCGGCGACAGGGGGGAGGTCCAGTGGAAGGCATCGAATCCCTGACGGTCCGCCTCGCGGACATCCGCCCCTGCATCGACGAGCATTTTCACGACTTCGTGATTTCCGGACCTTGCGGCATACATGAGCGCCGTGCACCCATCGGAATCCTTCTTCTCCAGATCGGCCCCCTCTTTCAGAAGAATCCCCACGATATCGGAGGATCCCGCCGCCGCCGCAAGCATCAGCACGGTCTGTTCCCGGTCCGACGTACATGCGGACAGATCGGCGCCCCTGTGAATCAATTCTCGTGCCGCTTGCGGATAATTGTTGCTCAGGGCTTCGCTGAGCGGTGTCCGCTTCAGGGCATCCCGGACGTCGGGGCTTGCCCCCGCTTCCATCAGGACGCCGATCGCTTCCACTTTTCCCGATCGGGCCGCCTCATGCAAGGCGGTTCTTCCGTGAATGTTTCGATGACGGGGATCGCAGCCCGAGGAAAGCATGAGTCGAACCAGGGAAGGATTCCCCCCCATGGCGGCGTGGCTCAACAACTGATCCTTATCCTCGTTCATTTCAAGGGGATCCGCGCCGGCATCGAGAAGGAGCCGCACCTTTTCCGGCTGGTCCCAGAGAAGGGCGATACGGATCGCCAGGAACAGCTCCGGCGCCGGATGCGCCCTCCTCGTCAGGCAGGCGCCGAAGGCATCGATGGAACCCTTTTCGGCAAGCTCACCGAGTGTTTTCATGGATTGCTCAACGGACGATCGAAACCCGGTCCTCCCCGGGCGGCAGGCATGTTCACCCGGAATCCTCCATCCCCAGATTTCCACGCGAAACGAACTTACAAAGAAGGCCGCGCCGTTGTCAAATCCTAAATGAACCCGGCCCCGACAAAACGTGTAGACCGCACGAATATCGGCCGCTTACGGGATGTGGCTGATGGAATGTTACCTATTGATGACAAAGCACAAAACCGACATTATATCTTAATACAAATGCAATACAAAATAAATCTATTTTTGTTAATTATGTTCTAATTTTTTCCGATAAATAATTTGTAGAGACGATGGAACCTTTTCAGGATTTCCTGTGCCGTCAAATAGAAGCAGGAGGTGAGAAAACATGAAAAGGACATTGGGATTCAAAATGGTTGCCGGTGGCATGATTGTCGTACTGATACCCCTGGTGGTCATCGGTTTGATTTCAATCATGAAATCGGGCGAAGAAATCGGAAAGCTGGCCAGGGAAAGGGCGAGGCTGGGTGCCACGAGTCTCGCGGAGATGGTCGATGTCACGCTGCGCGAGAAAATAAAAAGCGTTACGTTCCTGTCAACCGACCCTGCCGTCGAGATGGCCTTGGCCGCCGGGGATTTCAACGGAGGAACCGGGAGTAGAAACGAAGCATTGTGGAAGAAGCTGGGTTCGGTTTTTGAAGCCGTTTTCGTGATGGATGCATCGGGCGCGGTAAGATCCGATTTCGGCGACGGCCGCTTTTCCGGGTCGAACATGGAGGGAAAGGATTATTTCGTCAACGCGAAAAATGGAAAGGCCTCGATCGGATCCCCCGTCAAATCGGAAAGAACCGGAAATCCCATATCCGTGGTCTGTGTCCCCCTTTACGGGGAGTACAAGGAATTCGTCGGTGCGGTCGGAGCCGTCCTCAAACTCGACGAAATCGCGGACCGCATCGTCTCCGTGAAGATCGGTGAAACGGGATACGCCTTCATGACGGACAAAGAGGGCATCATGATCGCCCACCCGAACAGGGAACTGGTTCTAAAAACGGACACTAGAAATATCAAGGGAATGAAGAAAATCACGGACAGGATGCTGGCCGGAGAAACCGGGATCGAGACCTACACCTTTCAGGATGTCGACAAGATCGCGGGATTCGCCCCGGTGGCGCTGACGGGCTGGTCGATCATAACGACGATAGACAGGAACGAACTTCTCCAGGCGGCCACCTCCCTGAGAAACCGGCTCATCGTCATCGTCCTTGTGTTTCTCGTATTGACCAGTGTCGTCATTTTCCTTTTCTCACGAAAAATCACGCGGCCGATCGTCAAATCCGTGGACGAGTTGAAAGACGCATCCGAGCAGATTTCGTCCGCATCGTCCCAGGTGGCATCGGCCAGCATGTCCCTTTCCGAAGGCGCGTCCGAACAGGCGTCGTCGCTTGAAGAGTCTTCATCGGCCCTCGAGGAGATGACTTCCATGACCAGGCAGAATGCGGCGAATGCGCGGCAGGCGGACGGCCTCATGAAGCAGGCGAACCAGGTGGTCCAAAAGGCGAACGGCTCCATGGAGGATCTGATCAGATCCATGGAGGAAATTTCGACGTCAAGCAATGAAACATCCAAAATCATCAAGACCATCGATGAAATTGCATTTCAGACGAACCTTCTGGCCCTGAACGCGGCCGTGGAAGCGGCGAGAGCGGGCGAAGCGGGTTCCGGTTTCGCCGTCGTTGCGGAAGAAGTCAGAAATCTGGCCTTGCGTGCCGCCGAAGCCGCTAAAAATACGGCGGGGTTGATCGAGGAAACCGTGAAAAAAATCAAGGACGGTTCCGAACTCGTAACGGAAACCAATCAGGCCTTCATGGAAGTTTCCGAAAACACCTCCAAAGTGGGATCGCTGGTCAGCGAAATCGCGGAGGCATCGGACGAGCAGGCCCATGGAATCGATCAAATCAGCAAAGCCGTGGCGGAGATGGACCAGGTGACCCAGAAAACGGCCGCCAATGCCGAGGAATCGGCATCTGCGTCGGAAGAAATGAGCGGCCAGGCCGATCAGATGAAACTGATTTCCCACGAGCTTGCCTCGATCGTCGGGCTGTCGTCCAACGGCGACCGAAGGAAGATGACGAACGCCGTTCTGCCGGATGATCGCACGGGAAGGAACGTGCATCGTCCTTTGCTCCCAGCGGGAGGGAAAGGCGGGAGTGCCTCTCCGGACGGTAAGGAACCGCGGATGAAACCGCACGAGATCATCCCTTTGAAAAGAAGTGATCTCAGAAACGTCTAGAACCCTTGGGAAGTGAGAGGAATCATGAAACCGCCCGGTGTTCTCTCCTCTCACTTCCCCCTCCACCACGGAAACGATTCCCGGGAGCGAAAAGCGGAGATTCCCCGGCGGGGATGGGACGAAAGGGCCGGGTCCGGCCCCGACGACACCCCGTCGGAAACAGGGTGAGATGACGTTCCCGTCTATGATGGGCTGTCCTGCGCGTCCAGGATGGTTCTCACCTCCCGCGCAAGGTCTTTCAGCTGGAAGGGCTTCTGGAGAAAGCCGCTGCATCCCCTTTCAAGCAACTCTTTTGCCTCGCCATGGATGCTGTAGCCGCTGGAAAGAAGAACCTTCTGTTTCGGATTGATTTTCCGGAGACCGTCGAACGTTTCACTCCCCGATACGCCGGGCATGATCATATCCAGAATCACGAGGTCGATCTCGTCCTTTTTCCCACGATAAATCTCCATCGCCTCCCGTCCGTTCGACGCGCAAAAAACCCGGTATCCCAGGGATTGGAGCATGCTGCGGGTGACGTCCAGAACCATGTTCTCGTCGTCAACCAGAAGGAGCGTCTCCGTCCCCCTCAAGACTTTCGCTTCAGCGGGCATCTTCCCGGCGATGGCCTTGTCCGTCGCCGGCAGGTAAATCCTGAACGTCGTTCCCAGGCCGGGTTTGCTGTCGACATCGATTGCGCCTCCATGTCCCTTGACGATCCCGTACACCGTGGCAAGGCCGAGACCGGTGCCCCTTCCCATTTCCTTCGTCGTGAAGAAGGGGTCGAAGATCCGCTCCAGGGTTTTCGCGTCCATCCCCGATCCCGTGTCTGAAATGGCAATCCTGACGTATTTCCCCGGCGAAAGGGCGAGGGGAAGCCCTTTCGCGTCATCCACAAGAATGTTTTCCGTCTCCAGGTAAATCTCTCCCCCCCCGGGCATGGCCTGCGAGGCGTTCAGAAAGAGGTTCATGAACACCTGCCCCATCTGGGTCCTGTCCGCCTCCACGGGCCGAAGACCTCTTTCGTACTTCCTGTGGATGGTGATTTCCTTTCTGGTTCTCCCGAACATGGACGCCGTATTCTCGACGATTTCATTCAAGTCCGTGGGCTTCAACTCGTATCGGCCGCCCTGGGCGAATCCCAGAAGCTGGTTGGTCAGATCGGCGCCGCTTCTCACCTGTTCCTCGATATGCTTCAGTCGTTCGCAGAGAGGGTCGGAGGGATCGAGATCGAACATCATGAGGGAGGCGTTCCCCTGTATCCCCATCAGGAGATTGTTGAAATCGTGCGCGATGCCCCCGGCGAGGGTTCCGATGGATTCCAGCTTCTGAGAGCGGTTCAGCTGTTCCTTCCATTTTTCCCTCTCCTGCTCCGCGCGCTTCCTCTCCGTAACGTCTCTCGACAACCCGTGGATGCCGACGGGATGGCCGTCACGATCCCGGATGAACCGAACCACGCTTTCCACCCACACCGTATGACCCTCTTTGTGGTAGTATTCCGTCTGTACCAGCAAGAACCTGTCCGGATCGGCCGTTCCGCTCCGCTCGTTTTCCAGTTCCCGGGCCAGGAGGCTCACCGCCGTCTCATAGGAATCCCTCGTCATCGTGTCTTCGACATTCTGAAGCATTCTTTCCCCGGGGGTAAAGCCGAGCATATGGACGATGGACGGACTCACGTAGGTGATTTTGAGGTTCATGTCCGTTGTCCAGACGACGTCCGTCATGCTCTCCGTCAGAAAGCGATATTTTTCCTCGCTTTCCCGGAGCGCCTCCTCGGCCCGCTTGCGTTCGGTGACGTCGCGGACAATGGCCCACATGGAGACGGGATCGCCTTTTGCATCCCTGAGGAGGGTGGTCCGCAGCTCCACCGGAAAAACCGTGCCGTCCTTCCTGAGGTATTCTTTTTCGTAGACTTCCGAAAACCCCTTGGAAAGCACCTGTTTTTCAACAATGACCTGTTCCGTCTCGTGCCATTTCCCGGGGGTGATGTCCTTATAGGTGAGCGTGCCGATTTCTTCCGGCGCATAGCCCAGCATGCTGAGAAAAGTTTCGTTGTAATCCTGGATGCGGCCCTCCATGTTGACGCTGACGAAGGCGTCGTTCATGCTTTGATGCAACGCGCGGAACTTGGCTTCCGATGCCCGAAGCGCCTCCTCGGCCCGCTTGCGCTCGGTGATGTCCTGGACGGTCACGCACACGCCCGCCGACGGGTCTCCGGGGTTGGTGGGACTGAGACTGAGCACGACGTCGATCAGCCTGCCGTCCTTGCCCTTCAGAACCGCCTCCTTCACGCCCAGGCCTTCCCTTTTCATCTGTTCGTACAACTGTTCGCCGATACGGTAAAATTCCTCATCGTCGGGATAGAGGATGCGTGTCATCATCCCCAGCATCTCCTCCTCGGAATATCCCGTGATCCTGCAAAGCGCATGGTTCACCTTCCTGAAAACCCGGTCCTTCAGCAGCGCCACGCCCACGGGCGTCGCCGCGAACAGGCTTTTCAGGATCCCTTCGCTTTCCCTGAGTTCCTCCTCGTCCCGCCTGCGTTTCGTGATGTCCCTGCAAAGCCCCTCCAGTGCGATCACTTTGCCCTGTTCGTTGAATATCCCCTTGTTCGACTGGAGAATCCACCTCTCTTTCCCATAGGAATCGATGATCTTGAACTCGACGGTCGGAGGAACCTCCCCGATCGCCAGTTTCTCCAGTGCATCCTCCAGAAACTCGCGGAAGTCAGGGTGGATCGCCTTTCTTATGAGAAGAGGATTCGCCTGGATTTCTTCGGCGCTGTATCCCAGGACATCCATGGCCGCCGGGCTGACGTATTCGTATACGCCATCGGGAAACGTCATGCGATACAGGGCTTCGTTCAGACCTTCCACCAGACCGCGATACTTCTCCTCGCTCTCCCGCAGCGCTTTCTCCGCGCCCTTACGCTCGGTGATGTCGCGGTCGAAAGCGCAGGCCAGGTAACGATCCTTATAGAAAAAGTGGTTGCTTCTGACTTCGACGGGAAACAAACGCCCGTCTTTTGTTCGGTGCCGCGACTCGAACGTCATGGTCCCCTGGCGCCGGACTTCCTCTTTGTGCCTCTCCCACTGATCGGGGGGAAGGTCCGGGTCGATGTCGAAGACCTTCATGTTCAGCAATTCCTCCCGTTCGTACTCCACCGATGCGCATGCGGACTCGTTGGCGTAAACGATGTGGCCCTCGTCATCCACCCAGAGGATGCTGTCCGGTGCCCTGTCCATGGCAAACTGCGTTCTCAGAAGGGATTCCTTTTCCTGCTTTCGCTCGGTGATGTCGGAAACAAAACCCTGGTAATGATCGATGGCTCCCGCATCGTTCCGCACCGCCCGAACATTGCAGGAGGCCCAGAACCGGGAACCGTCCCTCCGTATGAAGCAGTGTTCGATATCCAGGATTTCATCGTGCTCCTCCAGGAACCTCCTCATTTTTTCCCTGTCACCCGGATCGGCATAGAACCGTGATCCAACATCGCTTTCCGAATCCTTCATCTCCTGCGGAGAGTCATAGCCGAAAAGACGCGCCATGGTCGAATTCACATAAAGCAGCCTGCCGTCGGGCGTGGAGGAGAACACCCCTATGGGAGCATGCATCAGCATGTGCTCGTAGTCGGAATGTTCATGTTGAGGAAGTTGTTTCTTTTCTTTGTGCGGCGGTTTCTCCGGCATGACCGTCTCCTTGTGACAGGCAAAAATCCAAAAACGCATGCTCATACAGCATATTTGAAAAGTGTACAATCATTATTTTATCCAAAAAGGAATAAAGATATTTTATCTATTCCGAGAAGTGCCGTCAACGCCTATGTTCCGGAAAAAATTCGAGAACGGAATGGGTGGAATTCAGTTGCGGGAGTCCCGCGGAACGGATGGAGGCATTCGTACTCATTCAAGGATGGAATATGACGAATCGCCGCCGCGTGCAGCGGGAGTCTGTCAGGCAAAATAATCGATGATTGACCCGGACGAGGCGATGCCGCTCAAATAATCCTCGATGTCAGCGGTCGATGAGGAAGATGTCCCGTCATCGAGCAACGTGCTTGCGAGTTCGGGGTGCATGTCGAGAATGTCGGATTGAATCAGAACCTTATAATTTTCCGCCGACATGAAAAGCTGACTCATGGTTTCATCCGACGACGGGGAACCGCCCAAAAGGGTCTCAATCAGGGACAGTTGCGCTTCTGCCGCCAGGACGGCCAGGGAGGCCGCCAGGTCGGAGGCTTCGGATGCTTCCGATGTGCTCGACGCCGTGTCCGACGACGCATCGTCCGATACGGATTCGGACGCGGACGTATCGGACGATGCGTAAATGGAATCCAGGATGCTGCTGATCGTGTCTGAGCCGATCCCGGTGATGCCGCTCATTTCGATTCTCCTGTCAGTTTTATCGGCGGACACGCAAAAAAACTTGATCGCGGACGGACCGCGTTTGAAAGGAGACGCATGTCGGGCGGCCTGCGGCCGGGACGGGGCGACCACGCCCCGCCCCGGCTTTCAGGAGGGCACGTTGGGACTTCGCTACTTTTTCGCTCTGGTGATATGTCCGTCACCGATGACACCGGAGTCAAGAAGCCTCTTGACATCGGCCTCACTGTAACCGAGCGAGGCCAGAATTTCCGTGTTGTGCTGCCCCTTGAAAGGCGGCGGAAGCTCCGCGATGGCATCGTAGGCCCCGTATTTTACGGGATTGCCCGCCAGGCGCATTTTTCCCGCCGATGCATGTTCGAATTCAACCAGCATGTTCCGCGCCTTGGTGTTCTCGCTGGCGCAGATCTGGGGCACGTCCAGAATGGGGGCGACGGCCACCCGGGCCTCCCGCAGCTTGGACACGACCTCTTCAACGGTAAAATCCTTCATCCAGTTGTTGATGATGTCCGTCATTTCCTTCACGTTCTGAATCCGGGTGACGTTGCTGTCGAATTTCGGATCCCTGGCGAGTTCCGGGCGGCCCATCACCTGGCACATGTTCGACCACAGTTTTTCATTGGAGGCCACGACACACACAAACCCGTCCTTGCACGTGTAGACGTCATAGGGTCCCCCGTCCGGATGACGGCTGCCGATTCTCCTGGGAAGCCTTCCCGTAATGGTGTAGGCGGGAACGTTGTTTTCGAGGCAGGTGAAAATGCAGTCGACCAGGGCCACATCGATGTGCTGTCCCTCTCCGGTGAGTCCCCTGTAGTTGAGAGCCCCAAGCAGGGAGATGCACCCGTACAGACCCGCAATCACGTCGCCCAGGGAGGACCCCACCCTCAGCGGCATGTCGGGATATCCCGTAATGCTCATCAATCCGCCCATCGCCTGGGCCAGCATGTCGTACCCGGGGAGCCTGCTCAAAGGCCCATACTGGCCGAATGCGGAAACGGAAAGATAAATGATATCCGGCTTGACCTTCCTGCAATCCTCGTAGCCGACCGAGAGCTTGTCGGCCACGCCCGGGGCGAAATTCTCCATGACGAAATCCGCCTCTTTGACGAGCTTGTAAAAGATCTCCCGGGCTTCGGCTTCCTTCAGATTCAACTCGATGCTCTTCTTTCCGCGGTTGAGCCCGATAAAATACGTGGACTCCTTGGTCCCCGCGGCGAAAGGCGCCCAGCTTCTCTCGTTCGAGTTCGGTCCGGCATCTTCGACTTTCACGATGTCGGCTCCCATGTCAGCCAGTATCTGACTGCAGAACGGTCCGGTATACACCCTTGTCAGATCAACAACCTTCACCCCGTCGAGTAATTTTTTCTTTTCTGCCATAATCAGCTCCCCTTCTTCCGCCGGGATCATTCCCTCGTTCCCGGCCGTTCGTTATTGAATGGCATCATCAGAATCGCACTGCTTTCCTGACGGATCGGACTCCACTTATACCTGCTGCAGGCATCGGAGATTGTTCGATCCGAATTCAGCTTTACGACAATCCGCTGCACCGGGAACTACTCGACCCAGATGATCGAACCGGCCCCCTGGGTCAGCCCCCCGCATATCGCGCATGCGGCATAACCTCCGCCGTTTTCCTTGAGATTGTAGGCGGCGGTCATCATGACGCGGGCACCGCTTGCCGTATTCGGATGCCCGACCGCGATCGCGCTGCCGTTCACATTGAGTCTTTGCTTCAATGCCAGATATTTTTGCCCGTCGTTATCGAGAATGGGTGCGGCGGATGCCTCCTTCACCATTTCCCCGTACCCGCTCTTCAAGAACCTTTCATTGGAGAGCAGCTTGCACGACACAAGGGGCACGCAGGCAAAAGCCTCATTGATTTCAATGAACTTCATGTCGTCTATGGTCAACCTGGCATCGTCCAGACATTTTTTGATGGCAAAACCCGGAGACACGGGCATGATTCTCGGCTGCAACGCAATCGCCGCCGTCGCAACGATCGTATAGAGCGGTTCCAATCCGAGCTTCTCCGCTTTTTCGCGTTTCATGATGATCTGCGCCGTGGCACCGTCGTTCATGCCGGGCGCATTGCCGGCGGTGCAAGTCTTGCTGCCGAACACCGGTTTGAGCCTGGCCAGACCTTCCAGTGTGACGTCCGGGCGATACTGTTCATCGATGTCGAGCGATTTCGATGAAACGACATTGCCTTTCCTGTCTTTCTTTTCGAAGGTCATCGGCACCATTTCCCGCTTGAAGAAGCCTCGCTGCCAGGCCTTGCCGTAATGAACATGGCTCGCCAATGCAAATTCATCCTGTTCCTCCCGCGACACGCCGTATTCGACCGCGACATCGCCGGAATCGACCGCCACCGGGGCATAGTCTTTATATCCAAGCGGGATGATCGGATCTTCGACCAAAAACGAAGAATGACGCTTTCCTTCCCACCTGATCCCTCTCAACAGAAAGGGAACCGTGCTGAAGCTCGTCGATCCCCCGGTCATCACCACCTCGGCATCTCCCACGAGAATGCTTCTTCCCCCGTATTTCACCGTCGACATTGCCGAAGTGCATGCCTGATCGTACGCAATGGACGGCGTTTCGGGAGAAATCCCCGCTTTCAACATCGTCTGGCGCGCCACCACGGGGGTATACGGATCTTTCGTATTCGTCGTGTCGCCGTTGCCCCACCACACCTCGTCGATCATCCCGGGACCCAGTTTGATTCTTTCCATCGCGTTTCTCATCGCGATGGCGCCGAGTTCATAAATGTCGATGTCTCTCAGGGAGCCGCCGAAACGCCCGAACGGGGTCCTGACGGCGCTCACGCAAACCAGATCGTCCTTGCTTTTCCGAAACGTCATCGATTCACTCCTTCCGAAATCATGACCGTCTGTCGTCGATCCCCGCGGTTTTTATTGCGCCACCCAGCCGCCGTCCACGCTCAAAAGGACACCGGTACAATAACCGGCACCGGGCGACGCCAGGAACAAAGTCGCAGCCTTCAATTCGTCATCGCTTCCGAAGCGGCGCATGGGGATATGGTTCAGCATCCGCTCTCCCTTTTCGTCCAGCGTTCCGTGCGTCATTTTTGACGGAAACCATCCCGGGGCCAGCGCATTCACCGTGATGTTATATCGGGCCCATTTGACCGCCAGGTCCTTGGTCAATCCGGCGATACCGGCTTTGCTCACCTGATAGGAGACCGCATCCATGATCTCCGCCGGCGCACCCACAAACGCCGCCAGCGACGCGAGGTTGATGATCCTTCCGTAGTTCCGGGACGCCATGATCTGACCCGCTTTCTGGGCCATGAGCCACGAACCGGTCAAATTCGTGTCGATTACTTTCTTCCAGCCTTTCAGGGGAAATTCGAGCGAAGGGGCACCCCATGTCGCCCCGGAATTGTTCACCAGAATATCGACGCGTCCGAATTCCTTCATGACCATGCCGTACAATGCATCGACGTCATCAGGATTCGTCACGTCGAGTTTGCATGGAATCACTTTCACATCGAGTTCACCGGCCATCTGCGTTGCCGCTTCCCGGCACGCCTCGTATTTCCTGGACGCGATCACCAGCGATGCACCGGCTTCACCAAGGGCATAGGCCATCTGCACGCCGATGCCCGCCGCGCCGCCCGTCACGATGGCGACCTGACCGGACAGATCAAAAAGTTCTTTATTGGTTCTCATTGCAATGTCGACCTCTTCCACCCTTACTGGATGCGCTTCTTGACGATATTCGTCGAACTCCTCGCAGGCCGTCCTCACCGGAACGGCCTGCCGGAACTTTCTTCTTCAACGGCGGGCGGAGCCTGTGTTCGTCTCCGGAAACCCTTTCCGTGTCTCCCATGGCGTGCAGTGTGCTGATGCGTTCCCTGCCCGCATTCCTTTTTCGCGAACCTCATTTGTCCTTGAAGGAAGGTTTGCGCTTTTCGACGAAAGCGGACATCCCCTCGGTCTGATCGTCAGTGCCGAAGCAATTGGCGAAGCATTCAATTTCAAGCAGCAGGGCCCGATCGAGATCAAGATTCGCTCCGCAATTCATCGCTTCCTTTGCCAATCTTAAAATGGGAAGGGATTTCGTCACGATTTTCGATGCCATCTTGCGTGCCTCTTCCATAACCTTCTCGGGCGGCACCACGATGTTCACCAACCCCAATTCGTAAGCCCGTTCGGCGCCGATAATGCCGCCCGTGTAAACAAGCTCCTTGGCCCTTCCCAGACCGATCAGCCGGGAAAGCCGTTGGGTGCCGCCGCCGCCGGGAATAATCGCCAGGTTTATTTCCGGTTGGCCGAATTTCGCGGTCTTGGAAGCGATTCTGATATCGCACGCCATCGCCAGTTCGCATCCGCCGCCAAGGGCAAATCCGTGTATCGCGGCGATCACCGGCTTGGGAAACACTTCAATTTTCCCCTGCGTACGATTGGCCGCCATTGCAAAATTCTTGGCCTCGATCACGGAACAGCGCATCATTTCCGTGATGTCGGCTCCCGCGGCAAAAGCCTTCTCGCCCTCGCCGGTCAGAATGACCGCCCGGACACGATCATCATTTTCCATTTCATCAAACACCGAACCGAGTTCCTTGAACACCTGACTGTTCAGCGCATTGAGGGAGCCGGGCCTGTTTATCGCCACCACGGCGATTCCGTTGCTCATGTTGACCAGCAGTGTTTCGTACTCGTAACCCATTTGGAAACCCTCCTTCCGGGCATTCATTCCGGACGCGGAATCCGGAACGCTTCAAGAAATTATGAATGGCTCACTTGTCGCAAATGCACATCCCGTCCTGATTTTCATGTGGTTGATCCCGTCGATGCCGTCGCCTGCGAACTTCACATGTCGTTTGCGCTTCAAGCAACAAATGTACCAGACAAAATATACCAACGTTATCGGATTGTTAGGCTCTATGTGTTCGTTGCGCGATCATGTAATGTTTCATATCGCTACAGTTTCAACATCACGGGTGTTCCATACGAAGACAGTTTCCCGCCGTCATACGGGATCTCCCGCGGAGGCGGCTGCATGGGAGCGTTCTTTGTATCCCGCTCCCTGTTATGACGGGTTCATCCGGAGACGTGTCCGATCAAGGCGTGCGGCATTGCGGAGGATCGACTCAAACCGCAGGGACATCTTTCGGGGAAGGCGGGGACGCGGTTGCCCGCGGCGGACGGGGGGTTCATGATCCGGTCAGGAAGCATCCTTCATCGGACCATGCGATGAGGCGCAGGAACGGCGATCCCACAGCGGACATACGCCTTCGGGAGGGACCGTCCTTTTCGGAATGCCGGATGCAGATCCGACGAACGTCCTCACGCGACAAACTCGAAGTAATAAAGGCCGAAGCATATGACCGACAATACAAAAAGGACACCCATGACGACCTTCACGATCCTGTCATGCACCTTCAGGCACCTGGGGCAAAGACCCGTCGGGGCCATTTCCTTTCCGCACCACCGGCATGTGCCGTCTCTTTTTCCGTTCACCGTCATTTCCCCTCACTTCCTATCGAAGGTTGCGATTTCAGGCGGACGCCGCGAATCGGGCCCGATCGAAGTCGTCGGGACCAGGCATACATGGAGGACACGGGCGTTGTCCCGTGTCCTCCCGCGGTGACAACCTCTTTTTCGCGGCTTCAGCGATCCTGCTCTCTTTGAAGCTGTCTTTTCGCATTGACATAAATGACAAATTGCAGAAACAGCGTCACCACCGCGTACGTCGCCCAGTAAATCAGGCAGTCGGACGAGGTGCCCTGCGGATCCGTCCCGTCATACTTCATCCAGTAAAGCGCCGTGACGCCCGCAAAGATGATCACGGCGGGAACGTAATATGCTGATGACGTCAATATCTTCTTCATCAATCGACACGCGATCCCTGTCAGTCAAAGAAACTGCTACGCTCGCTCCGAACGTAGCAGTTTCTTTTTCATAACATGAAAAGGATGTACCGGCAAACGTTGCGCCGGCGGTATTCCTTACGCCGCCTCCGCACGCGCCGCCGCCGTCTTTACGACAGCCAGACGCTTCTTTGTCTCAGGCAGGAAAAGGAGGGGCACGATGGAGAACAGATAGAGAAACGCACTCGTGCCAATGGCATAGGTGAAAGAGCTGTGCGCGGCGATCCATCCCAGAATCGACGGTCCGAAGAACGCGGCCATTCTGGCAAGATTGTAAATGCCGTTGACGCCCGTCGCCCGCACGGAGGTCGGGAACAACTCGGCCATATAACCGCCGTAGAGACCGAAGATCGGGTACGTGATGAACGAGTAGATCGGCGCGAAGAACAGCATCGCGCTGGGATTACGAATGGACACGAAGACGAGCACACACACGAACGACGCGGCAAGAACCACCAGGGAGGGTTTCTTGCGGCCGAAACGGTCGGCGATGAATGCAAACACGATGTATCCGATGATACCGCCGATCTGGAGGAACATGTAGTAGTTCATCGATTTGATGATGTCCATGCCCCGTTCGGCCTGCAGCCAGTTCGGAATCCAGCTGAATGCACCCCAGTATGCCACGAGGGTTCCGAGAACGAGGAAGAACGCTCCGATGGTGTTCCGTCTGAGAGTCGTTCCGGTCTGTTCATAGATTTCCGTGCTGAACAGCATCTTGATGCTGCCCAGGGATGCCTTCGCTTCCTTGGCTTTCTTCTTCGCAGCCAGCCATGCCTCCGGTTCGGGAATGACGATTTTGGCCACCACGGCCATGATGAAACCGACCGCACCGATGTAGAACATCGGCCGCCATCCGTGGGTGGGAAGAATCATTTTCGCGAAATAGCCTGCCAGCATGGGGCCGAAGGCAAACCCGGTCTGTATGACCGCAGATCCCATGATTCTGAATCTGGAGGGAATTACTTCGGCCACCAGCGTGTTTCCGACACCCCATTGCGCGCCCAGGCCGAGACCGACCAGGATTCTCAGGGTCAGCATGGACTCGAAACTGTTGGCGAACGCGAAAGCCACGGTGAACAGCGAATACCAGATAAGGCAATAAAACATGACGTTGACCCGCCCGAACTTGTCGGACAGCACCCCTGAAACCAGTCCTCCGATGCCGGCCCCGAGCAACGGCGCCCCGAGGATGAACCCCATCATGGATTTCGGAAATTCAAATTCCTTCAGAATCAGTTTGGCGGACACCGACACCATCTGCCAGTCCATGACATCTAAAATTAATGCCACCCATGCGAAAACCCAGACAAAAATCATCATTCCGTTCAACGGAGCATTTTCATCCGGGACAGGAATACTTCTTTGTGCTGTCATCACCAATCCTCCTTTAGACCCTGAACATTGTCGTTGCCGTCAGAAGTCATAAAAATGGAAAACGGCATATAAATGCGCATTTCAGACCTGTTACGATCGAACCAAATGCCAATTCCGCAATCTTCCAACATCCGGACGTGCAAACGGCTGCATTCGACAAACGTGAGAAACGGATCATTGCCTGCCTTGAGGCGGCATGATCAGCGACGCTTCACCCTCCATCGATCAATCCCCTTTCTGAGTCGGCACCACGTTTTAAGCGGAGCCGTCGTATCTCCGGGCCTTTTTCGAAAAACCCGAAATCGGCCTCGACGGCGTCCCCCATAAAACCGGCTTCGTGAAAGTTATTGACTGCCCCGGATAAATTGCTCCAGGCCCCCCGTGACTGTTTGGCCGGGACGTTCCGATCCGTTCCCGGCTCATGACGCCATTCGCGAAGCGCCGCATGATCCCGCCGCGGCCGCATCGACCTGTCCGCATGGAGCGGATCCCTGTCACCGGCGATGCCGGCGAATTCCGAACGATGTCCCTTCGGACCGCCGCGCTTCGCTTACATCCCGTCGAAGAAATGTTCCTGTTTCATATCCACCGTCAGACCGTCGGTCCGGGACAGGCGCTTCACCAGCCCTTCGATCTTGACAAGCTCATAGCCGAAGAAATAGCGGAACGTATAAATCTTGCCCTCGTAGAAGAGAACATCCTCTTCCGTCAATTGATTCCGCAGGGCGCGGGTCGCCGCGATCGCCTGAAGCAGCCATTGCCATGCAATGGATACGATGCCGAAAAGTTCGAGATACAGCGTGGCGTCCGCAAGGAACACGTCCTGCCCTTTCTCTTTCGCGATCGAAAGCAGGCAGGAAGTCGTTTTCTCCAATTTTGCCGTCGCATCCTTCAGTTCCGACGCATAATCCTTGAGTTCGGCAAAACCTTCCGCTTCCCGGATCGCACGGTTTATTTCTTCCAGATACAATTGGAATGCTTTCCCGTTCTGGATGGAAACATTTCTTCCGAGAAGGGTGATTCCATGGATGCCCGTCGTTCCCTCATGAATGGGATGAATGCGCACGTCCCGATAATATTGCTCCAGCGGAAATTCATCGCAGTAGCCGTACCCGCCCAGGCATTGGAGCCCCTGGCTCACGGACCAGACGCACATTTCGGACGGATAGCTTTTTGCGACGGGGGTCAAAAGATCCAGCAGAAGGGCATTCTTTTCCTTTTCTTCCCCGGTAAGCACCATCTTCAAGTCGGAATATTTGCTGCACTGCATGAGAAACGACAACGCCCCTTCCACGACCGCCCGCTCGAAAAGCAGCATTCTCTTCACGTCCGCATGCTCGATGATCGGCACTTGAGGAATGGTGGGGTCTTTTTCAGTGGACCTTCTCCCCTGCGGTCTCTCCCTGGAATACTCGAGCGAGGCGTAGTATGCCGCCGAGCCGATGGCCGCCGCGCCGAGACCGATGCCGATCCGGGCCGCGTTCATCATCTGAAACATGTAGCCGAGTCCCTTGTTCGGCTCGCCGACGAGATAACCCCGGCAGTCGTCCTCTTCGCCCAGGCTCAACTGACAAATGGGACAACCCTTGTATCCGAGTTTATGATAGATGCCGGTTACATTGACGTCGTTCGGAACCAGGGTTCCCTGTTCGTCGAACCGTTTGTTGGGCACCACAAACAGCGAAATCCCCCTTACGCCGGCGGGGGCGCCCTTGATTCTCGCAAGCAGGAGCTGGACGACATTGTCGACTCCATTGTGCTCGGAGCCCGAAATGAAGATTTTCTGCCCGCGCATCTTGTAATAGCCTTTGTCCGTCGCTTCAGCGGTCGTCGCGATATCCGCCAGCGACGACCCTGCCTGGGGCTCCGTCAGGGCCATGGTCCCCTGCCATTTCCCGGCAAACATGTTCGGGACGTAAGTGTTTTTCAGTTCTTCCGAACCGAACGATTCGATGAGCAGCGCGGCCTCCGTCGTCAGCATGGGATACACGCTCGCGGAATAATTCGCCGCGGCAAAGATGAAGCGCGGTATAAAATCGATCATGTGGGGCAACTGCTGCCCGCCGCTTTCGAAGGGGGCGATCG
>ENA-ORXD01000602-ORXD01000602.1-sediment-metagenome-genome-assembly--contig:-NODE-602-length-42724-cov-11.013201_pt1 | contig 42724 bp, 41 predicted proteins | sample MGYA00237862_ERZ511471 | MGnify/ENA metagenome assembly ERZ511471 | reverse complement strand
GGCCCAGGGTGTTGACCACGCGGCCTAAGAGGGCATCCCCCACCGGGACCTCCAGGATGCGGCCGGTCCGTTTGACCCTGTCCCCTTCCTTGATGGCGGAAAAGGAGCCCAGGATGACGCAGCCGATGTATTTTTCTTCCAGGTTGAGGACCACGCCTTTGGTGCCGCCGGGGAATTCCAGCATCTCGCCGGCCATGGCCTGGCTCAGCCCTTCGATGCGGGCCACCCCGTCCGCCACCTTGACCACGGTGCCCACCTGGGCCGTTTCGATGCTGGCCTGGAAATTGTGCAGCTTGATCCGCAGCGGCTTGGTGATGTCCTTGACATTGACTTCGATATTCAAATCCATTTCCGGAAAACCCCCATTCGGTGATTTAAGCCTGCAGGAGCTGTTCCTGCATCTGGAGCATTTTGTTGGCAACGCTGCCGTCAAAGACGGTGTCGCCGATCTTGATCACCAGGCCGCCGATGATGTCCTTGTTCTCGATCAGCTTGAGCTGGACCATGGCCTCCATGCTTTCCGAAAGGTTCTTCTCCAGGACCTTCTTCTGCTTCTCGCTCAGGGCGACGGCCGTGTACACCTCGGCCTCCAGGGGTTCCGGACCCATGGTCATCAGGTTCTTCAGGCTCTTTTGCGCCTTATATTCCGAAATGAAGCTCTGGATCAGGTCCTCGTGGTCCTTGGGGGTCATGGTCTTGTTCAGCAATTTGCCGGCCGCCATCACCGACAAGGCCGCCACTTCGTTCCTCAATTCGGCCTTCATCCGCTCTTTTTCATTTTCGATCTCCTGCCGTGCCTTGGCCAGCAGCTTGCCGGCGCTCTCCTTGGCTTCCTCCAGGATAGCCGCCCTGCTTTCCTCCCCGGTCCGCACCGCTTTGCCGATGATCTCCTGGGCCGTCTTGTTGGCGGCGGCGATCTCCGCCTCGCTTTGGAGGAAGCTGTTCTCCGCTTCCTTTTGCAGGACCAGCGCCTGGTTTTGAATGTCCGTGACATGTTCATGCCGCTTGTCCAGGATGTTGTTGACCGGCTTGTACAGCAGCTTGGTCAGCAGAAAGGCCATGACCAGAAAATTGACGGCTGCAAACAGCATATCTGAAAGGTTCAGTTCCATAAACGCATCTCCCTATCTACATAATGATCCCGGGCGGTCTCTCAGCCGATCTTTCCGAACAGCATGAAGGCGATCAGCAAGCCAAAGATACAGAGCGCTTCCATGAAGGCCAGGGCCAGGATCAGCAGGGTGCGGATGTCTCCCGTGGCTTCCGGCTGCCGGGCGATGGCTTCAAAAGCCCGTCCGGCGGCAAGACCCTGCCCGATCCCGGGTCCGAAGGTGGCTAATCCGATGGCTAAGGCGGCTCCTAAGGCAAAAAAGGCTTCATTCGTCATGTCTATGTCTCCTCATTCTCATTTTGTGTGGGTTCGCCGCGTCCGCAGGTCAATGGGCTTCCGCTGTGGCAGAGGCCAGATAGGTCGCCGTCAGCAGGGTGAACACCAGCGCTTGGATAAAGCCGAAAAACACGCCCAGAAACATAAAGGGCAGCGGCACGAACAGGGGCGCCATGGCGAAGATGCTGGCCACCAGCGTCTCTTCCCCGAAGATGTTGCCGTAAAGCCGCAGGGACAGGGATAAGGGCTTTACCAGCTCTTCCATCAGGTTCATGGGCAGCATGGCTGGATGGGGACTGATGAAATGCTTGAAGTAGGCAAGCCCCTTGCTCTTGACGCCCTGGATGTGGGTCGTGAAGAACACGATCAGCGCCAGGGCCGCGGTAAAGCTCAGGGCGCTGGTGGGCGCCTGGAGGCCCGGCGTATGGCCGAAGCCCGGCAAAAGGCCGGAATAGTTCGAGATCAGGATGGTGAAGAACAGGCTGCCCAGCAAGGGGAAATATTTCCTCGCCTTCTCTTTGCTGCCCATGATCGATCCCAAGAACGTGATCAGGGTATCCAGCACCAGCTCCAGCGCCACCTGGCTTTTGCGGGTCGGCATGATCTCCAGCTTGCGCGTTGCCACGGCACATAAGGCAAACAGAACCGCCATGATGCCCCAGGTGGTGGTGGTGATGCTGTTGACTTCCAGCCCCATCAAGGAGAACAACGGTCCTCCATGGGCTGATGCCAGGACCATCATTGTTTGGCTCAATTCAGATTTCTCCTTTCTTCTGGTTTGTTTCTGATTTTCGCGATGCGGGCGGCAGGGTCATGGGTTTTTCTTTTGTTTGGATTCCTGCTCCAGGTCCCGGATCAGCACCCGGATGGAGGCAACAATGGCCAGGATGACCAGGGTCAGCATGAGCCAGGGTCCCGTTCCCAGCCGCCGGTCCAGCCAGTCTCCTGCCTTGTAGGACAGGAAGGCCATGAGTGCCGTTGATATTCCGAAACTGAAAACCATATTGAACATCTGGTAACCCTCTGATTTTCGGTTGAATCTCTGTTTCATAGCCGCTCCGTCATCTTTCCCAGCGGTTTGTCACTCTTTCTCCGCTGTCTTCGGTACGCATTGCCCGATGAATGTTTTGCGGTCCGGTTCATCGTCCTCCTCCCCTGCTGATTTGGGATTTATTATGCGATTTGTCTGAATTTACTGCTATCTTAGCATGATTTTTTTTCTTCCCTAAGTGCACTTTGCACCAACTTGAAAAAATACCTGAAAGAGCCTGGTACCTGTGATATTCGACCGTTGCCGGGCCATTTTCCGGCATTCTGCACAGCAGCTTCAGCCCCTCAGCACGCTGCACCGGAGGCGGAGAAATGTTCCGCAGCCTCTTTCAAAGAAGCATATCCATACATTCCGATCATGTTCTTATAAACCGTCTCGGCGCCATTGACTCCTTGCTGGATGAGACCATCACAATAGGCGTACAGGAGACTTAGTGTATTCATAGAAAGAGTTGAAAGCTCACCTCGGGTATAGGTTTCAAACGAAGTTTTGGCGGTTGTATCCTGTTTCGTGACAAGGGGCCGCCCTCTGCGAGCCAGAAAAGGGTATCGGGCAAAAATCTCTTTTTCCCAATCCAGCAGAATCTGGGTCAATTCATGCACCAGCTGCTTTTTCTCATCGGTTATGACCGGCAGAAGTTCTTTGACTTTTTCGTATTCCTCGGGATGGGTGCTTTCCATCATCCGGGCATATTTCTCTGACATCAGGTTGAAGCCTAATGCTTTTGCAGATTCCAGGTCATATAGATAACTTGCCAACAGCTCATCCGGCCAGGTTTGCAAATAGCTCAGACGCATGATGCGAAAGGTATCCGTCTCCGATTGGCATAATGCTCTGCCGTTGGTATGGTGGACATTTTCGAACATATCCAGTTCGATTGCATAGACTGCTTCAATCAATTCGTTTCTGCGCATAGGGGTCCCTCTCTTTGCGGTTGATTTCATGTGTCGTCCTGATGCCGTTTGTTAAAAGCTAAATGTTTTTTGTTGGTCTTGACCCATGCAGATTACCGCTTCGCCTTCGGCGGCATAGAACAATTCAAATTCAGCCTCTTTGAAAAGGTTCTTCAGGGCCGGCCTGGTTTCATAAGCCTTTGCTTTGACAGCCGGCGTTGAATCAAACACAGCCTTTCCTTTCAAGCGAAGCCAGCGCCGGTCCGGTGTCGCGGCACTGATTTCAAAATATGGATTTGCTTTAAGCTGTTTGTACACATTCATCGCATTGCTCGTACCAAAATAGATTCTACCCTCATGCAGCATACTAAAACCAAAGGGCCGCACCCTAGGTTGGTCTCCGTCGAGGGTCGCGATATGGAATATGGGATTCTCGGTTAAAAAATTCTTGACTTCGTTCATGATCATCACTCCTTGATTTTTTCTCGTTTCTAATTGTCGAAAGCCGCTTGATCCCGATGTTGATTCCTCAGGTTCAGAAAGAGTGCCCTTCGATAAAAGCATCGCTTTAGAAAATATTTTTTTGTAGACAAACATGGCAATGAAAAGACAGATAAAATCACAGATGGGTTGGCCAAGGGGCACGCCATACATCGGCAGAACAAAGCGGTCCAGAAGCAGCATAAGCGGAATATTCAAGAGGAGCTGACGGATCGCCAGCATCCCCAGCGAATACTGCCATTTACCCACAGCCTGGCAAAGGGTACTGGTCAAGAGAATAAAGCTCATAAAAGGCATGCACAAAATATAGAGGCGCAGCATTCTAGCGCCAATTTCGATGGTCTCCTCATTGTTGATGAAAATCCGGATGAAGCCGTGGCTGAAGAATTGACAACTTGCAAGCAGCAGGATCGAAATAACTGCAAGGATTTTAATCGCGAACCGGTTCACATCGTGAATACGCTGGTAGTTCTTCGCGCCATAGTTGTACCCGATCAGAGGCAAGACGCCCTGTGCCACGCCATGGGTACAGTTGATGCCGATGAAGGCAATCTTCGTTGTGATGCCGAAACCCGCGACCGCAAACTCACTATATTTTGATAAAATGTGGTTTTGGACAAAGCAGCCGGTAGCGCCAAGAATCGTCAAACTGCAGGAGGGCAGGCCGACAAGAATAATTTCCTTGAAGATCGACCACTGAACGTTGTACTTAAACGGATTGAGGTTGATGTAGCTGTTCTCCTTCATTTTAAGGAAATACACACTCAGAAAATAAGCAAGAGATACGCAGTTGCTGATCATCGTTGCACATGCGGCGCCTGCGACCTGCATTTTGAAAACGAATATGAAAAGAGGATCCAGGATAATGTTGAGGACAGCGCCCAGCATAAGGCCAAAACTGGCTTTTTTAGCCTGTCCTTCAGAACGGAGGAGATTGCACATGATAATTGAGAGCATCGTAGGCACGCCGCCGATGACGAATACCCACCATAGATAATCACAGGCATAGTTCAGGGTGCCCGCCGTCGCGCCGACTGCGATAAGCAGGGGTCGCTTAAACAAGTTGAGCGCGCAGCTGACAAAGATAATGAAAACCAGGCTGCCCCAGAAGCCAATGGCCGAGGCGCGGCCCACGCGCTCATATTTTTTTTCACCAAGGGAACGGGATATAACACTGTTGGTACCCAGGCCAAATAGGGTGCCGAAGGCATTCAGAAACTGATAGACAGGAAACGAGACCGACATTGCGGCGATTTGGTTCGGGTCCCCCAGCATACCGATAAAGATTGTGTCGGCAAGGTTGTAGAGGATGGTTATGATTGTACTGAGGAGGGCCGGTACGACAAAATGCGCTACAGCCTGCGATACCGGTGCGGTTTCAAAGATCTCTTTATTAGTAACTGCCATCTTTACTTTCCCCCGTTATTTAAAGCGCTCATAATGGCCACATGTAGAACCATTATTCTATTTGGGAAAAATATCCTGAGTATTTAGGTCAGTTTTCTCCAACATCTCTCTTAGTTTATGATGCACTCAACCCCATACGATTCGATGATTTCAGCAATACGACGCATTTTTCCATCGTCCGGCTCCTGGACCTCCGGCATCAGATATTCGCCGCCCAGTCGCTCATGCTTTGTTGCGCCGAGTTTATGATATGGAAGGATGTTGACCTTGGAGAATTGGTTTTCCTCACAGAATGCACCAATCGAATCAATATTTTCATAGGAATCCGTAAAGCCTGGAATAACGGGCACACGCAGACAGACCTTTTCTGGGCAGTGATGTCCCAGCATCCTCAGATTTTCTAAAATCAGCGAATTTCCATAACCGGTCGCCTCAATATGTTTCTGCTCATTGACAATCTTTAGATCCGTCAGGTATAGGTCGACATGAGGCATAATTGCTTTAAGACTTCTCGTGGGGACACAAAGCTCCGACTCAAGCGCCGTATTGATGCCTTCCTCGTGGCATTGTTTCAGCAGCTCGGTGACAAACTCAGGATAGACCAGAGGATCTCCGCCCGATACCGTAATACCGCCTTTATTGCGATAAACCGAAGAATCACGGCGTATCTTCTTCATGACATCATCCACCGTCATCCACTCACCGGTGACGGAGAGCGCATTCTGGAAACAGGCACGCACACAATCATGGGTTTGGCATTGATTGCATTTTGACCGGTCATGACGGACATAACCATACTTTTCGATATCCATTGGGTCGCTATAAGCTGTTACCGCATCATGGGGGCATGCCTTGGCGCAACGCATGCAGCCCACACACTTCATTTTGGTGTAAAAAAGCTCAGGGACAAATTTTTGGCCTTCCGGGTTTGCACACCACAAGCACTGCAGCGGGCAGCCCTTAAAAAAGACATTCGTACGAATGCCGGGCCCATCATGGGTTGAAAAGCTCTGTATGTCGAAAATCAAGGCTTTCAATTCACGTATGTTTTCCATTTCTGACACCTCAAATCGATTCTTCTTCTTTGAATTTCCTTCAATTGCGCCCCGTCAGACCACCCTTGTGGTTTTTAAAACAGAGGAGGGGATACCCCTCCGCTGTTCTAAAAACATCTATGAAAATTTTATGTTTTATTTACCCCAGACTTCCTCGCGGGTCGGCTGCTTGACGAGGTTTACAAAAATACTGGCTAGAAGATAGAAGATGGTGGAAAGCCAGATCGAAACGAAATAGCTGCCTGTGGTATCGCGGATCGCGCCAGCGATGTAGGGCCCAAGACCGGCGCCGCCAGCCATGCCGATGAAGGAGATCAGGCCCCATGCGGGCGGCATTTCCTTACGGCCGACCGCCAAGCCAACCAGTCCGGCAACGGAAGGAATATAGCAGCCAAAGCTAACGCCGAAGAGAATCGCGTAAACGATGAATGCCCAATGGCTTGCACCGCCATTTGAAGTCAGGCGCACGCCATAATTCAGCCACAGGGCCATCAATGCGGACAACAGATACGCAAAGGTAAGTACATTCTTTCTGGCTTTCATCGGATCACCGGTCTTCTTGGAGAGTTTGTCGACGATATTGCCAATGGCAACCGCAAAGAAGGTGAAGAAAAAGCCGATCAGACAGTAGATATAGGTAGCGGAAATCTTGTTATATCCAAGATCCTTGACCACATAGTTAATGGCATGGGAGAATACGATAAATTCAGCGAAGTTGCTGCAGAACCAAAGAAGGGAGAGTGTCCAGAAGACCTTATGCTTGACTGCCCATTTGAAGGGAACATAAAACTCTTCCTGTTTCTGTCCGGTGCTTGTACTCTTCATCTTTGCCATAAAGGCATCGTAGCCCAGAGGTTTCTGCCCCACATCTTCAGGTTTCATCTTTGAGAACTGAGCCGCCGCAACGATGCCGACGATCAGGACAACGCCGAACACCTTCATCATGATTTGCCAGGACAGCTTGGAGATGATGAGCATGGAGGCGATGGGACCAAGAAACATGGCCACGCCGGAGGCGGCTGTAGTCAGACCCATGGCCAGGCCAAGTTTGTCAATAAACCACTGACGTACCATGGAGGTGACAGGCGCCCAGAAGGCACCGGAACCGATGCCGATGATGGCTTGGCAGATCCAATACTGCCAGGGCTGTTGGGAATAACTGCAAAGGATCAGGCCAACGCCCATGATGATGCCGTGCAAGGAGTAGGTCAGACGGCAGCCAAGCTTGTTGATATAAGTTCCGACGACGAATGCAAACGTACCGTACATGGCCATAAAAATGGAACTGCCGGCGGACACAGCTCCGGTAGACCATCCGGTAGCGGCGACCATGCCTGCGATCAGGGTTGCGAGGGAACCGCGGATCATCATGTGGAAAAATACGATCAGCATGGCGGACCCGACGACAGACCAGCCAGAGAATTTGCTTTGATCAACTGCGGAGTCACTCAATGATAAAGTGGTTTCGCCCATGGTTTCAACTCCCTTCAAAATTTGGAAAATGATTTGGAAGAGGGGAGGGGAAGCCCCTCCCCTCTTTTTGGGTCATTTGCGAATAAGTTTTTTATGCTAAGTTTTATAAGGTATTGTACTCGGTCCGGGCAATGAGCTCATCCTGAATGGGTTTGCCCAGCTCGACCCAGTAAGAGCTGAAACCGGCGACTCGAACCATGAGTTCACGATAATTTTCGGGGTGCTTCTGCGCATCGCGGAGCATGTTGGAGTCTACAATGTTGAATTGGACATGGTAGCCACCCATTTCAAAGTAACTCTTAATGAAATCAACAAAATTCTTGCTGCCTTCGATGCCGCGGATGGAATTAGGATGGAACTTCATGTTGAGCTGTACACTGCGGTACTCCGTCGAATCCAGCTTGACTCCGGATTTGAGCAGCGCGATGGGGCCGTTCGTATCCGTACCTGGCGCCGCGGAAAGGATACCGTCGCACAGTGTCACACCAGCCAGACGACCGTCCGGCGTTGCACCGGTCACGCGGCCGTGCGGGCCGTGGGCGGAGATGGACAGGGCAGCAGTCAGCCAGCGATAGCCCAGATAAGAAGTTTCAGAGGCGCAGACGCGATCATAATCATGCCACAGATCCACAAAGATCTCGTCCACATAATCGTCATCGTTGCCGAATTTTGGCGCTTCAAGAACATCCTTATGGATTTGGGCATACTTCTCATGCTTGGCAGGATCAACGGACTGGTTCAGCATGGAGAAGTTGCCGTTGGTGGCGCCAACGATATAACCGAAGTTATTGTCCATGGCCTCCTTGAATTCTTCGTAGGTATAGCACTTATCATCCCAAATCAGCTTCTTCATGGCGGCTAAACCGTTGGCTACATTGACGGTGCCAGAGTCAAGCAACGTGACAACTTTGTTGTACCGGCAGCCGTTGTCATCCTGAGGACGACCCGCCTTAACACAATCATGCATCAGCACAGAACCCGCGATTTTGGGATGGACTTGGCGTTGAACTCCAATGACATAGTTCCAGTAACGCATGTAGACTTTCATGTAATGTTCACGGACCGCAATGAAGTTATCCCAAACATCCTGGTAGCTCTTGATGGGTTTCAATCCGGTAAATGCCACGATTCCAGTTCTGGGGTCAACCCCGTCGTTCAAAGCCAATTCCAGGGTCTTAGCTTCATTGTAGAAAGCAGGATGGTTGATGCCGTGAGACTTGCCATTGATGCCAATCTCAACGCAGCCGGAAATCGCCACATCCCGGGCATCCTCCAGAGTGATTCCTTCCTCGCCATGGGCCCACAGGAGGTGTTTGACCTGCTGTTCATAGTTGAACCATGCAGGGTAGCCGCTGCCAGCCTTGGTGCACTCGGCTGCTTTCAGAAGCAGGCGTTCAGAAGTCTTGTCCCCAACCAAAATCCCAAGGGTCGGCTGTGCTGTAGGCACATTGATGCCGGCTTGAAGGACCATTTCGTCCAGCTCATTGTCCCAACAAGCGCCGGTCTTCGGATCCACGCCACCCACGATCAAATGCTGGAAGGAGTTGGAGGAAGCCATCGCAGCCCAGGCGGAGGGCGTGATATATTCTTCGCTGGAGAATTTGATGCGCATGATTTCCCAAAGCTCCAGGGCTGCCTCCGGAGTGATCCTGCCGGCTTCCAGATCCGCTTTATACAGAGGGTACAAAAGCTGGCTCCATTTGCCGGGAGAAAGGCCCAGTGAAATGGAATCGTTCCAAACCATCATATGGCCGGCCCATAAAGCCTGCATCCCTTCGCGGAAGGTTCGGGCGGGCTTGGCGGGAACCCATTCAAGGATATCGGCCATCTCAAGCAGCTCCTGCTGACGTTCAGGGTTGGGACAGGTTTCCGCCATACGGCGGGCTTCCGCAGCATAGTTTTTGGCCCAGTTGATCACACCTTCACAAACGTGAATGCAGCCCTGCCAGAAGAATATCTTTTCAGCGCCGTCCTTCTTGATGGGTTGTTCTTCAGCCAGATGTCGTTTGCACTCGGCAATCACATCGTCCAGTCCGCGTTCGAGGATCATGTCGTAAGCAGGCGTCCAGCGGCCATCGCATCCGGAAGCCAGACCGGATCCGGGGAATAGCCCCATTTTCCAAGCCTTTTGCAGGTCCTCATAATCAGGGAACACATCCCCCATCAGCTTGTTGGATACATCCTCGATAGACCGGGTCTTCCAGTAGTCGAGACATTCCTTCATTGCGGGAATCTCTTCATGACGGATGCTGAACAGCTGGCCCAGCTTGGTCCAGCCTTCTTCGCTGACGTTATGGGCTTCGTCCTTAGCTTCCACGCTGTACAGCTTGGCCTCTTCATCTTCTGCCAGGTTCAGGAAGTTGATCATAAAGGCGGTGGAAAACTGGGGATACATAGTGGCACCGCGGCTGTAACGGGTCTTGGACATAACGACGACTTCATCTTCTTTGATCACCGGTGTCAGATGTTCAAGCATATACTTGTACGCCAGTCCTCTGCGGATATAAAGGGGTTCACCCGCATACTTTTTCCAGCCCTCGGTATAGAACACGGGCATCTCAGAGTCGAACCGGCACTTGCTCTCGAGGAAATTATGAAACATGCGCGCGGTGCGTTCACTCGACGGTTTGCCTTTGATTTCCTTCGGAGTAAAATTTTTTTCGTCTTTCTGGGATGAGACATTGAGAGGCCAGGTTACGGTCTTGCCTGTTTCCAGCATCTCAAGAACGCGGGATTTTTCTAATACGGTTGGCACAGTAACACTCTCCTTTTCATAAAATAATTTCTTTGGAGCAACGGCTCCTTTTCGCGAGGTTGTCTTCAGTTTAATGATTTTGTGAAATTTGATAATAATGCGAAGTAATCATTATTCTCTTCAGTGCATCATCAACTAATACTTTAGTTTAGTCAGGACCCGCCGATTAGTTCTTAAGGTTAAACCTGACTACCTCCGGAAGGGATTTCGATATTTTCGAAGAATCTAGCACAAGTGAATGGATGGGCAAAGCCCCTCCATCGTTAAGGTCGATTCACTTCATTTTAGGGCTGCATCATACACGAAAGGTCTGTGAATATGCCGAAAACCTCCGATCTTACAGCCATGGTCTTGGCAAAGCTTCAATATCTCCAAGATCTTTATTCCAAACAGTTCCATTTATCCATATCCGTTTTCCGACGGGATGGCAATGAGTTTTCAGTGTCCTCCAATCAAAGTCTTCAATGTGCCCAGGCCGCTCTCAAGCATCCCGAGATATGCCAGAATCACTTAAAGCGCATGCTGCAACAAGGGGAAAGCCGTTTATCCAACGTCATTCTCACCTGTCCATTTGGTTTGACCACCGCAGTGATCCCTTTGGGAACTTTGTTAGAGACCGATATCATGACCCAAGCGGATTATTACCTTCTGATCGGGAAAATTCACATACGCGATACCAGTGATCCCTTGCGCCTATTGTCAGACCCTAAGGTTGAAGATCACAGGTACGACCTGGTGGAATTTAAGGAAGTCACTCAATTGATCGCCTTTAACATGGATCTGCTTTTTGGTCTGATCAAACAAGGAAGCATTCCTTTGGATCGTTCCCAGCCTCTCGAAAAAGGAACCTATGATGCATTGACCCAACGAGAAAAAGAGATCCTGCACTTGATCAGCGTCGGGATGTCCAATCAGGAAATCTCAAAAAATCTATTTATCAGCGAACAAACCGTCAAAGTCCATGTCAGCAACATCCTAAAAAAGCTTCAAATGAAAAACCGCACGCAGCTTGCTTTATACCAAATCCAGACGACCTGAGGCGCCTATGAAACGAATCAACCGAATACGCAACCACATCCTTCTGGGGCTTTCCATCGTTATTACCATCACGATCATCGCCCTGACCTCGTTCTTCATCTATCAGCTCAACATCATCGAAACTAGAAATGTGACCGAGCGATTGAATGTAGCCATCGAAACCGCCTGGGACCTCTATAATTCCAATGATGTCATGATCGAAACTGCCCTTTCCTCCACCATTCAGCATGAGAATTTAGGCACACTGATCCAGGAAGCCAATGCCACCGAGCTGGACACGGTCATCGGCGATCTGAGCGATAAGTATCCAGGCATCGATTATTTCATTATTACCGACGCTGAAGGAACGGTTCTAAACAGCACCAGTTATAACCGCGGAGAAACCTGGTTTCTGTCGAACCTGACCGGCGCATTGGTCCTGAACAAAAAAACGATCTACACCACGGAACTCATGCCCAGTGAAGATGTCGCCAAAGCCAGTTGGGATTTTCAGAAAAAGGTCGAGATCGCTTATTCAGGAAATGATCTCAGCGATTCGCAAACCGGCATCTTTAATAAAGCATTGATGAAGCTGGTCCTGGTCCCTATCTTGGACGATCAGAAGCATGTGGTAGGCGGCCTGTCCGCCGGCATCATATTGAACAATAATGATCGACTTCCAAAGGAATATACAGAGCGCGTTCCAAACACCTATTTGTCCATCGGAGTCGAAGGCGTCCGTATCTGTTCGAATATCTCGGTGGATAATTTCTACTATCCGGCGGGAAGTATCCAAGATGATACTCTTGTAGAAACCATCCGTGCCGGACACCGATTCAGCGGAAAAATCTATCCATTGGGCGGTCCTTCGCTGATCGTCAACGATCCCATCAAGAATTTCGAGGGCAAGGTCGTGGGCAATATCGGTGTGGGCGCGCCGTTGTTCGCGTTCACGGAGTTCAGCAACAGCAACATAACGATCATTATTATGATTTCCACAATCATATTCTTGATCGCCATTTTTCTGGGCTCCTTATTATCCTACGTCATCACAAAACCGATCGATCAGCTGCAGGCTTTGTCCAAAGCGATCCGGGAAGATGATCTGAAGCCGTCCATGATCGTATGGCAGGAAAAACACACGCCCATTGAAATCCAGGAGCTTGCAGACAGCATCATCCAAATGGCGAAGGATTTAGTGAATGAAAAAAGGCTTCTGGAATACAAGGTCAATGAGAGAACCCAGCAGCTTGCAGCCACCGTGGAAAAACTGGAAGCCGCCAATAAATATAAATCCCAATTTCTGGCCAATATGAGTCATGAATTACGTACACCGCTGAATTCGATCATTGGATTTGCCCGATTGCTCCAGGATAAGCTGTTCGGCAGCCTCAACGATGAACAGGAAGATTATGTGGCGACGATCATTGATAGCAGCAATCATTTGCTGGAGTTGATCAATGATATCCTGGACTTGGTTAAGCTCGACCAGCACATCGAGAAACTAGTCCCCGCCTATCTGGACCTTAACAAGATTTTCAGCGATTTGTCTGATTTGTTCCGTCCACAGCTTCGGGCAAAATCCTTAACGCTCAACATCTGTGTCAACGGCGATTTGCCGCACCCTCATTGGGATGCCCAGAAGCTGAAGCAAATTTTGATCAACATTATCTCCAATGCCATTAAATTCACGCCCCAGGAAGGCAACATCACCCTATCGGCTTCAACCACCGAGGATCACATTCGGATTTCCGTAAAAGATACCGGCGTCGGTATTCCGCAGGAAATGGTTGAAAAAGTCTTTCTCGCTTTTGAACAGGCCGATTCCAGCTATACAAAGCTGTATCGAGGTGTGGGCTTAGGCCTGTCCATCAGTAAGAATCTCGTGGAATTGCATAGAGGAAAAATCTGGCTTGAACCCAATCCGGATGGCGGCACCATCGTAACCATTCGAATTCCCATCAATCCTTTTCAATAGACCACCGCAACCCATTTGTCCATGAAGTAAAAGGAGCGAGGTGTTTTGGTGTCTAAAAAGATTCTGGTCCTTGAAGACGACATGCCCAGCTTAAAACTAATCAAAACGATCCTGGAGAAATATGGCTATGAGGTCATTGAGTCCAGTGAAAGCCTGCAAGCGATTCAATTGGCAACAGACCTGAAGCCGAACCTGGCCATCATCGACGTCATGCTGCCGACATTGAATGGTTACCAGGTGTGCGAACGATTGAGAAAGATCCCGACATTGCAATCCATGCCGATCATCGTTTTGACGGTGCTTAACGAAGATCAGCATCGGATTCGGGCCATTGAGGCCGGAGCGACGGATTTTCTGACCAAGCCTTTCGATCGCGTGGAGCTATTAACCAAAATCAAAGCGCTCCTTTCCGTGCAAGAAGAGCGGTCCCATTGCGAGCCTTTTGAACATATCATGTATTGTTTTATGACCGCGTTAAACAACCGCAACCCGGAAATTCGAAAGAAAGTCTTACGGATCGCACGTTTGGCCGAACAGATCGCCCTCCAAATCAATCTCCCTGTTGATGATATTTCCGAATTAAAAAATGGCATCATGCTCCAGGATGTCGGGCAATTAGCCCTGGCGCGGGACCTCCACCCATGCAATCAAAAGGAAACGACGGATGATCACATGGTCCTTGGCAACAGCATGTTCAGGCATTTTGACCGTCCCGTCATCCAAACGATCATTCTTCATCATCATGACCACTTGATGTCGGACCGATATCCTGCTGACCTGTCGGCCAGCATCAAGCCGCTGCTCAATATCGCAACATTATGCAATCATTTTGATCTTTTATACTATAGCAAGGACATGCCGCCGCTTTCCGATGTGTTGTCCCTCATCGAAGAAGAAACAAGAAATGGATGCTGGGATAAAAACATCCACCATGCCTTCAAGGGTTTCACAAGCAGTCCGGAGTTGCTGTCGCAGCGATAAGTGTGTTTCAATTGCGAATCCGATTATTTCTGATCAAGAATGAAATACCCTTAAATGACTTTAATACCCACCAAATAAAACAGAGCCAAGGCATCACTTGCCGAGGCTCTGTTTGTCTGTGCTTCAGGGTTTTTAATCGAGGTCCAACGGGCATGGCAGGCAATCGACCTTCCCTGTTCCTCTCCTAAGGAATATCATTTAGGTTTATTTGGACTCCGCTACACCATTTCACGCTTGCGGCAGATACACCTTGTGTTCAAAGGCCCTCTCGTGTGACCAGACAGAAGTCTGACCTCCACGCCCTCTGCAATCTCTATGTCCCCGTTCAGAGCTTTAATATCGGGCAGTGCATCGATCCATTTCGCTTTGAGTCCCATTTCAAACCCCTTTTAAAAACGATCTCGGTTTTGAGCGGGAACAACGCGCTGAGGATTTCCTTTTTCTGAACATACACCTTCGTATCAGGGAAGAGATCAAGGTTGAAACAATGGTCCCAGTGCAGGTTGGTCAAGATGGCGGCGTCGATGTCTTCCGGCTTCATACCAACTTTTTTCAATGCGTTCAATGGTTTCATCTCTTCCGTTTGAAGGATCGGGTGATGATATTGTCTGCACCACGCTTCATCGGCGCATCCGACATCGACGAGAATGTTCTTCTCCCCGTTCTGCAAGAGATATATGATAATGGGGGCTTTCATTTTAAGACCCTGGTTTTTCATATAGGTGAAATTCGATTTTTCAGAGGTTTGGAACTCTCCCACCTTCAGAGGGATGATACTATATTTCGGCATTGGATCATCTCCAATGTTCTCTGATCTGAATGCTTCCGTCTTATGCAATAACATGGCCATCCTATATTAAACCCAAATGCCCCAATAGGAGGGATTGCTAGATTCTTTGGGCATCATACCGCTTCACCTGAGCGGGCGAATTTAAATAGGGCGCTCTTTCTACCGCACATAGCTGATATTCCCCGCCTCCAGCCGAGTATTCTTTACACAGGGCTCGGCCAATTCAATGACCTTGTTGCGATAGCCCGGTTTTATGTCATACGCTGCATGAACAACAATCATCATCGACACCCCTTTTCTTTATTTAATCTAAGCATACGGGCCTCCGGGGGAAACGGCAAGGGACGATTCTTGGATTCGTACAAGAATACACTCTGCGTACCCCTTGTCATGATTTCCACCAGGTAAGTCGGTTATCTCTTAAGAAAAAAGAAGCGTATTCGCAAAAAGCTAAAAATGGACCCTGCAGAGGGACTTATCGTGTCCGCATTACAGGGTCCATTTTAATATGAGAATGGCGCTTATTGGGAGAATATCTAAGGATAGGGGAGGCGGGGACAGCTGGGCTGTCCCCGTAATCGACAGACTGATGGATTCCCTTCAGGATGCATTAATTCAGGACGCATTCAGTCTTTAATGCAGTAAAACTTAATTTATGTATTTGCTTTATTCATTTATCCAGGTCAATTTGGGCAGAACATCCCGGTTGACCACATTTTTAGGCTGTTTACCCTGCAGGATCCTCACGGACTCCTGAGCAACCTTTTCGACCAGGTCACTCATTGCCGTTGTGGAATAATAGGCCACATGCGGCGTCACCAAAGCATTGGGCAAGCTCAACAATTCTTTTTCGATGCCGGCAGGCGGTTCGGAAATCAAGACATCCAAAGCCGCAAATTCGATCTCCTTATTGACCAGGGCTTCATAAAGAGCCTGAGGATCCACCAATCCACCGCGGGAGGTATTAATCAAACAAGCGGTTTTCTTCATCTTCCCGAAAGCATCCGCATTCATGATCTTCTCTGTGCTTGGCACCAGCGGCGCATGAAGAGAAATGAAATCCGACTCTTCAAGCAGCTGGTCAAAAGTCACGGGGCGAGCCCCGGCTGCTTGGATCGCCTCATTCGTCAAATAAGGGTCATGGGCAAGAATCTCCACTTCAAAGCCAGCCAGCATTTCGGCAACCCTTCTTGGGATTCTGCCGAAGCCAAACAATCCAACTTTGCTGCCCGCAAAACGTTTTCTTCCTTCAATCTGCTTATATCCGCCGCCCCAGTTTCCGCCATCGATCCATTGAATCAAGCCCTTCAAATTTCTCTGACAAGCTAAAATTAGAGATAATGTATGGCTGGCGACTTCATCCTGGCAATAATCCGGAACATTAGCTACAACGAGGCCTAATTCGGTCGCAACCGGCACCGCCGCCGCATTGGTTCCAATGCCATTGGCAACAAAGCCACGCAGTTCCGGCGCTAATCCTTTATAGATGGCTTCGCTCATAGGCTGATACTGGCTGATGATAACCGTGGCACCTTGGGCCTTTTTAATCAATTCTTCATCCGATACCGGCAAGTCAAACAGAAATTCAACCGACGCCTCGGGCACCTCATTCTGGATCAGTTCTCTGAACCGCTGAACCGTCTGGGGAGAAACAACCCCGACCGTTCCCGTGATGATTACTTTTTGCTTATCCATAACCCGCGCTCCTTATCTATCGAAGATAATGCTTTGAAATAACGATCTTCTGAACCTCAGATGTTCCGTCGTAGATCCGAAGCCCCTGGATGTCCCTATAGAGTCTTTCAACAACATAATCCTTTGTGAAGCCATTCCCGCCATGGATCTCAATGGCTTTGTCAACCACTCGCATGGCTGCTTCGGTTGCATACAATTTGGCCATAGCAGCCAGCTTATTGAATTCCGGATCTCTTTCATCCCCTGCAATGGCGGCTTTATAACTTAAAAGGCGGGCCGCTTCGATCTCACAGGCCATGTCGGCAATATACCAGCGAAGGCCCTGGAAATTTGCAATCGGTTCTCCAAATTGCTCGCGGCTCTTCATATAGGCAATACTTTCGCTTAAAGCTCTCTCGGCCAAGCCTAAGGCAATGAAGCAAACATTGATCTTGCCTTCGTCGATGGCCAGCATTGCATATTTATACGCCTTGTTTTCTTCGCCGATCAGATTCTCTTTTGGAATCCTGCAGTTTTCCAGCTTGAGTTCACACAGTTCACAGGACCGCATGCCCATTTTGTCATGGATGTTGCCCACTGAGAATCCGGGGGTGCTTGCGGGGACAATGAAAGCCGACATGCCTTTTGTCCCTTTTTCGGGTTGCGTCAGAGCAAACAGAACATGGACATCCGCCTGCCCGCCATGGGTAATAAAGCATTTGCTGCCATTGATAATATAGGCGTCGCCATCCAGCATGGCTGTCGTTTTGGCACCGGAAGGGTCAGATCCGGCGGTCCGCTCGGTCATCGCAAAGGTTGCAATCGAGTCTCCTTTGACAATGGGCGGAATATATTTCATTTTTTGCTCTTCCGATGCATCATATTTCAGAACGCATAATCCACCCATACCGATTGTATAGTTTACGGCAGAAGATACACATTCTTTTGCAAACTCTTCCGCAATCAGGGATCTGACAAACAAACCGTCTCCGCGGCCGCCGTATTCCTCCTTAACTGAAACCTGGAAAAAACCCGCGTCCGCCATTTTCTTCATCAAATTTCTGTCAAAGAAGGCCTTTTCGTCCCGTTCCTTTGCACCGGGTGCCAATTCCTTGGCTGCAAATTCACGGCCCCAAAGAACCGCCGCCTGCTGTTCTTGCGTCAGCTTATAGTTCATTTTCTTTCCTCCTCAGAAGCTCCCATTCCTGATCCCTTTGTTTTTCGATCTCGGCAAAATCTTCTTCTTTCAAATGACGGAAACGGCGCTGGGCACTCAAATACGCTTTGACCGGTTTGAAGGTCTTCGGCTTGACATTGACGGTCAGTTTTCCGTTCTGATATTCAGCAAGAGTCCAGAGGCCGTTCTCAACCGCCATTTTTGCCAGATCAACCGTTAATTCAGGCTTGTATCCCCAGCCGGTGGGGCAAGGCGCCTGAATATGGATAAAACGTGCGCCTTTGATGTCTTTGGCCTTTGCGATCTTTTCCAGAAGGTCTCTGGGATATGCAACGCTGGCGGTTGCCGCATAAGGAATGCGGTGCGCACAGATGATATCGAAGAGGTTTTTCTTGACAACATTCTTGCCCACCACTTCTTCATTGGTCGGTGAGGTCGTTGTCCAAGCGCCATAGGGGGTCGAACCGCTTCTCTGAATTCCTGTGTTCATATAGGCTTCATTGTCATAGCAAAGGTAAAGGATATTGTCATTGCGTTCGCAGGCACCGGATAGAGCCTGTAAACCGATATCTGTGGTTCCGCCGTCGCCGGCGATTCCCAGAATCGTCACATCATCTTCAATCCCCAGCATTTTTGCTGCGGCCGCCATGCCGGCACACGTGGATGCCGTCGCAGGGAAGGCTGTGGTGGTATTGTTGATGAAGAAAGACATTTGGGGATAAACGCTGGTTGTTGCACACATGCAGCATGCAGGCAGACAGGTGAAGGTATTCTCCCCCAGAACTTTCAGCGCTAAACGAACCGCGATCGGCGCTGCACAACCCGGACAGGTTTTCTGGCCGTAAAGCAATTCCTGGTCCGTTAATTCGTTAAATTTTATTGCCATTATGACCACCTCAATCCAATAAATTGCATTTCATTTTCCGCTTCACCTTCGGATACCGCCTTCAGCTTGCTGAACATCTCAGCAATATTGACCTTCGTGATATCTCTGCCACCTAAACCGGCAATGAAATTCAAGGTCTGGATCATGTTTCCCGGTGTGAAGAGCGCCGCTTTTGTTTCTGTATAGACGCCTCCCTGATTGCCGAAGGAAAGATTGCGATCCAAAACACCCAGCGCTTTGAAGCGGTTTTTGAGGCTGGCAAAGTATTCGTTGGGGAACGGTCTCAGAGAACGAACACGGATCACCCCGACCTTTTCGCCTTGCTTGCGCAGTTCGTCCACCACAGTACGGGCAACACCCGCTACACTGCCAAGAACCACCAGAACATAGTCTGCATCGTCGCAGCGATACTCCTGCACCAAGCCGCCATAGCTGCGGCCGAATTCTTTACCAAACTGGGCATCAACGTCAGCTATCACTTTTTTGGCCATATCCATGGCATCCTGCTGCTGCAAACGAATCTCGGTATGGAAATCCGGTCCGATGGAAATGCATTGGGATTTCGGATTTTTCAAGTCCAATTTGTTATCGGTCTGATAGGCTGGAAGAAAGCGATCCACGACTTCCTGATCGGGCACTTCCACCAGGTCATAGGTGTGGGTCAAAGAAAATCCGTCGAGATTGACCATGACGGGCGTCAGAATCCGGGGATCTTCTGCGATTCGATACGCCTGGATCACCGTATCCATGGACTCCTGGCCGCTCTCCGTGTAAAGCTGGATCCAACCGCTGTCCCGCATCGCCATGGCATCCCGATGGTCACCGAAAATATTCCAGGGCGTTGCGGTGGAACGGTTTGCATTTACCATTACAACGGGAAAACGGGAACCGCTGACGAAATTCAGCATTTCGCACATATAGAGAAGGCCTTGGGAGGAGGTGGCGGTAAACGTACGAACGCCCATCATTGAAGCCCCCATGGTTGCTGCCATGGCACTATGCTCACTTTCCACAAGCATATATTCACAGGGGAATTCCTTATCCGCCACAAATTCAGACAGTTTCTCAACTAACGTTGTCTGGGGGGTGATAGGATAAGCGGCAATCACCTGAGGCCGGCATAAACGGACACCCTCGGCGACAGCTTCATTTCCTGATAAAAAACGTTTGTCGATTTTTGTCATTTTATTTCACCGCCTCCCTGACCATGTCGATTGCCTTTTGGGGACATTCATGAGCGCAGATGCCGCAGCCCTTGCAATAATCGTAATCGATTTCCAACTTTTCGTTTTCTTTTCCGATTACGCCCTCAGGACAATACACCCAGCAGAGCAGACAGCGGATGCATTTGTCTTGATCGATCACAGGCTTGAAGGTCCTCCAGCCGGCATTGACGGCTGTCAAAATCCCGGCGACGCAGCTCGAACCCAAGGAGAGCTCCGACTGGTTTGTTGGTAACTTGAACGCTTGATTCACTTGAGGCTTCATTTAAATGGCCTCCTTTACGAGATTGTAGGCTGCTTCGATTGCCTTTTTGTTCTTTTCCGCCACCTTGGGTGCCATTTGAAAATCGATTGCCCGCTTCAGGTCTTCCAGAGACACCATGTCCGTTGCAGCCATAGCCGCGCCCAGCATGACGGTGCTGACGATGGGGACCCCAAGGATTTCCAGCGCCATCTTGGTACCGTCCAGCAGGATCAAATTGTTGATGGCGGCGAATTTTATGTTTTTATGCCATTCATCTTTACCTTTTGCAGAATTGATAACCAAATAGCCTTCCTGCTTTAGCCCTTTGGTAAAATCGACGGTGTCGATCAGTGTTTCATCCAGAACAATAACGCAATCACATTCCGTGATTTGGCTGTGATCATTGATCGGTTTATCATCGATCCGATTAAAACTAAGCACCGGAGCCCCACGCCTTTCAGGTCCGAATGAGGGAAATGCCTGGCCATAATAGCCTCCATAAACAGAAGCGGCCAAACCTAGCAGACGAGCCGCTGTAAAAGCGCCGTCCCCGCCTCTGCCATGCCAACGAATTTCTTTCAAGATACATACCTCCTTATGCGATTTTCGGGACTATAGTCCCATGATTCCGGGCAATAACAAACTGATATTCGGAAATAATACAACAACCGTCAGCACAGCAATCAGGATGGCAATCATTGGGAGCACCCTTCGGACAATGGACTCAAAGCTGACCTGTGATATAGCCTGCGCCACAAAAACGTTGACTCCGAGCGGCGGTGTCAGCATGCCAATGCAAAGGTTGATGCACATAATGATGCCAAAATGGGTTACATCGAAGCCAAGTTTCGTGATGATCGGAACGAAAATCGGGGCCAACAGAATAACACTCGAAATTGTATCAATAAACATACCCGCTATCAGCAACACCACATTGATCAGCAGCATGATGATATATGCATTGTCTGAAAGGCTCAGCATGGTATTGGCAATGATTTCCGGCACCCGCTCCATGGTCAGAATCCGGCCAAAGGTCGTCGCGCCGCCCATGACAACCATGACCGTTGCGGACATCAGAGCCGCTTCTAATAAGGAATCAATAAATTTTTTCATGTTCAGTTCACGATAAATAAAGAATCCAACAAGAATCGCATAAACACAACCCACAACAGCAGCTTCAGTGGGGGTGAAGAATCCTGAGTAGATACCTCCCAGGATAATGATTGGCATAACTAAAGCCCATAACCCATTCCGACATTCTTTGAGGATCCATTTCATGCCGCCCTCCCTGGGTTTTCCTTTAAAGCCCTCCTTCTTGGCAATGAAATAGTTATAAATCATCAATCCCATGCCCATGAGGACACCGGGTAAAAAACCGGCCGCAAATAGTTTTGTTACCGAAACGCCGATGGTTGCACCATAGATGATCAGCGGGATGCTAGGTGGTATGACCGGCCCGATCGTACTGGATGCTGCGATCAAAGCGCCTGAATAATCTTCAGGATACCCCCTTTCTTTCATGGTTGGAATCATGATCGATCCAAGGGCCGCCACAACAGCCGGTCCTGATCCTGAGATCGCCGCAAAGAACATGGCTGCGAGCACCGCTGCCATACCCAAACCGCCATGGATTGGGCCTACAAAAGCTTCCGCCACATCGATCAAGCTTTTGGCAATGCCCGTCTTGTCCATCAGGATCCCTACCAGCATGAAGAAAGGTATCGCCATCAAAGCGTAAGAGTCCATTGCTGTGACCATGTTTTGGGCCAACATATCCATCATGTTGGTTCCGGGATAAACGGTCATGATGGTTGCCATAGATGCGATTCCCAAACTCAAGCTGATAGGGACTGTCAAGACGAGACAAATTGCCAAGGTGCCAAATAGAGCTAATAACATGATGTTCGCCACCTATCTATTGATTATTATTTCCCTTTAATCAAGCTTCTGATTGAAGGAATCACACTGAATTGCAGGGTTCGGATGCCCATTCCCAGCAGGCCCAGCAACCCCCCTAGATACATGACCCAAACCGGCATCCATGGCATTGCGGAAAATGCTTGCCCTTTATGGTATACATTGATGGTCAGGGTGCTGACCCGGTAAGCAAGGTACAGTACGAACACTGTGGCAATTGTATCGCCCACCAGGAGAATGATTTTCCCTGCTTTTTCTTTCGCAAAAACTGCCAATGCCTCCACTTTCAAATGCTGTCGCAATACTGCTGCATAACTGATTCCTGCGAAGGACAGCCATACGAAAATCAGCCTTGTCATTTGTTCTGTCCAAGCCACCGATATGCCGAATCCGTAGCGCGATAGAATTCCGAAGATCATCATCCCCAGCAATACGGAGAATAGGGCAACAATCAAATATTTTTCAATGTTGTTTACATGTTTTATAATTTTTTCTTTCATGACTATTTACCCTCTTGTGTAGCCAGCACAGCTTCGACCAGCTCGGGTTTGATTTTTTCACTATAGTTGCCGTAAAGGCTTTGAGCGACATCCATGAACTGTTGTCTTTCTTCTGCCGTCAATTCAATCACCTGGCATTTTCCAGTTTCGATGATTTTCTGTTTGTAGTCATCTTCAGCAGCCAGAGCGGCGTCTCTTTGTTTTGGAGATACTTCTTCTGCCGCTTCTACAATGACCTTCTGATATTCGGCAGGCAGTTTATCATAAGTTATTTTAGACATGATGAAAGGCGTCACGTCATAGATGTGCTGGGTTTCGATCAGGTAATCCTGCACTTCATAATAGCCTTGGGTCCAGATGTTGACATAAGGATTTTCCTGAGCATCCACGGCGCCTTGCTGCAGTCCTGTGAATAACTCGGAAAAAGGCAGGGGCACTGCGCTGGCACTGGTTGCATTCCAGAAATCCATATGAATCGCTGAATCCATGGTGCGAATCTTAACGCCCTTCAGATCTGCCGGTGCATGGACAGGAGTTTTTGCTGTGGTCAGGTTCCGCCAGCCCTGAAGGAAGGTTCCAATGCATTTCAGGTCCGCATCTTCCAAGCCCCCGAAAATCTGATCACGGATCTCGCCTTCCAGAACAGCCTTGGCAGATTCATGGTTCTTGATGATGTAAGGCAATTCCAATACTGCTGTATTGGGCGTGAAGCCGGAAAGCAGGGATACATTGGGGATGGTGAAGTCGATGGTGCCGAACTGCATGGCTTCCAGCACAGCCCGGTTGTCACCTAAGGACGCATTGGGATACAATTCAATGGTGACCTTGCCGTTGGTTCGTTCTTCCACAAGATTCTTGAATTCGATGGCCCCTTTGTGAATCGGTGTGTCCTCTGCCACCGTATGAGCCAGCTTTAATTTAAAAGTCTCTCCCGTATCGGCAGGCGCTGCGGCTGTCTGACCTGTACTGGTGGCTGTTGCTGCCGGCTGGCTTCCGCAGCCGGACAGCAGCATAGCCAGCACAAAAATGATAAGGGTTCCCAAGGCAATCGTTCGTTTCATGTCTAAACTCTCCTTCATACTAATTTCCGTAAAAGCCTGGCAAATCATGACCAATGTTGCATGTGCTCCTTAAGGCTGTTAGGAACCACCTCCATTCCGTTGATTGGAATTCAATTTCGTTCTGTGTATAAAATTGTGCCTTGCGAACTTCTATGCCTCAACCCTCATGCCGTTCATTGAAATTCAATTCCGCAATTTAATTGCTATATTCCCTTGAAATGAGTTGTTTACCGTTCCAGATCAAGCAATTTCCATCCGATTGCTTTTGATATTTTCTTGGCTGCTTCCTGAACAGACTGCAAGTTTCTGTCAAATTCTGCCGCCACCCGAAAGGCTGGTCCTGATACGCTCATTGCTGCTGCGACTTTGCCTTCAGAATTAAATATGGGCGCGGCAATGCAGAATAAACCTTCTTCGATTTCTTCATGGTCGACCGCATATCCTTGTTCTCGTACCTTTTCCAGTTCCTTGCGGAGGGTGTCTTTATCTATGATTGTGTTTTCTGTTAGTTTAACAAAGTTCGCTTTCTCGATGTATTCATCGATTTTATTTAATTCCATATTCGCTAAAAGCACCTTGCCAAAAGAACTTAAATGCGGATCGTCCTTAAACCCGAGGTTCGATGTATGAGTCAAATTCTTTTTGCTGACGACCCGCTCGATCAAATAGGTTTTGAAATTTTCGATAACGCAAAAATGAACTGTTTCTCCAACTTGGTCAGACAATTCCATCAAATATGGCCTAGCCATGGCGCCCAAAGTATTGTTTTGCATGATTTGTCCAGCCAAGCTGAATAACTTCATGCCGATTTTATACTTTTTATTATCCTCATCCTGAGCAAGATAATTCATTTTGACCAAAGCTCGGATGATCCGATGGGTTGTGCTCGGTGAAAGGTCGACGGCTTCACTCACCTCAATGACTCCCTTGCTCTCCCGCACATCACTGAAATACTCGACTATTTGCAGAACTCGATCGACACCTTGCAGTTTAATCTACCCCTTTCATTAAGGATCGCATGCAATCATTTCCCGATCCGGTCTATGTAAATAATAATATACCATGCCAATAAAACTTCCGCCAAGAATATTTCCGATAGTAACTGGAAAAAGGTTTTTCCAAAGGAACATTTGCCATGTGATTTCGGTTGCTGAACCTTTCGATAAGGCAATACCGACAGGCACGATGAACATATTGGCTACGCAGTGCTCAAAACTATTGATGACGAAGGCTCCAATGACATAGATATAGGCCATGATCTTCCCTGCGACATCTTCTGCCGCTTCACCGCAGCGCACTGCAAGACAAACTAGGAAATTGCAAAAAAAGCCCTTAATCAGCGCCTCAAGGAAAGTCAGATTGACTTTATTCATGGATATTTCGACATAAAGCCCAGCGATTTCCGGACGATTAAAGAGTCCAGCGGGCAATGTCAGTCCGAGCACTAAAAGAGAACCCGCAAAGTTTGCAAAATATATTATTGTCCAGTTTAGCGCCAGGATCTTTGTTCTACAGCCGCAATGATTGATTGCAGGACAGTGCAACATGCTGCCGGTAAACAGCTCGCTCCCTGAGAGAACGATTGTCAGAAGTCCAAATGTAAAGACGATCCCTGCGGTAAGCTTCGTAATTCCAAACCCGAAATATTGCTCCATGCCACAGGTTACGGTATAGGTCGTTAGGGATGCGAGGCTCACAAACATACCCGCGATCACACCACCAAGCATCATATCACGTTTGCTTTTGTTGAAAAATTGAACTCCGCGGATCCAAATGATTTCTGTGATTTTCTTTGACGATAGCATTCGGATGATTTCGCCTCTCAATCATATAATTCCGTACAATGGAATATGATTCCGTTTCTGGTATTAGTATACTGATAATTCAGAGTCTTGTCAATCCGGAATTCAGTATTTTTATGATTCCGTTTGCCGGGTTTGAAATAAAAAAATGCAGCCGCCTAGAGCGGACTGCATCTCTTCGCTTTCAATAAGTTGTCGCTTCACAACACACTTGCTGATTTAATACTTGATGAATTTTTCGCCGGGCGCGCCGCAAATGCTGCATTTTCCCGGAATGCTCTTTTCGATGTTGCCGCAGATCGGGCAGAGATAATAGAAGACTTCTTCGGTTTTCCCCATGCCGTCGAGGGCTTCCTGATACAAGCCCGCATGGACTTCCTCTGCCTTCATCGCAAAGGTAAAGATCTGCGCGGCGGCCTTGTTTCCCTCTTCTTGCGCTGTCTTAATAAAATCAGGATACATGGCTTCATATTCATGGGTTTCGCCGGCAACCGCATCCATCAGATTGTCTTTGGTGGTGCCGATTTTCCCGGCCACTTCGAATTCCTTCAAAGCATGGAGGGTTTCCGCATCCGCTGCGGCGCGGAAAAGCTTGGCCGCGTTCAGGTTGCCTTCAGCCTCGGCCTTTTTGGCATAGGCGGTGTACTTCCGGTTCGCCTGGGATTCCCCGGCAAAAGCCGCCATTAAATTTTCGAGCGTTTTTTTCTCATCCATTGTTCATAACCTCCTGAAAATATATTTTTATAAGCTTGGCAATGCCCCGCGCTTATATACGGCATCCGCAGCAGATCGTCCGGCAATGACCTAACCGATCTGCTTTTCCCATTCCGCTTCCTTGAAACCCAACAGCACAAAATCATCGCCGATCAGCAGCGGCCGTTTGACCAGCATGCCGTCCGAGGACAGCAAATCAAACTGTTCGCCCTCTCCCATATCCGGCAAACGGTCCTTAAGATTCAGCTTTTTATATTGCATGCCGCTGGTGTTCCAGAACCGCCGGAGCGGAAGGCCGCTTCTGGCCTGCCAGCGCTGCAGTTCATCCAATGTGGGCTTGTCGGTTTTTATATCCCGCACGTCAAAGGCAATGCCGTGGTCTTCCAGCCATTTGCGGGCTTTTTTGCAGGTGTTGCAGTTTGGATAGCATATAAACAGCATCGTTTCGCCACCTTCACATCACTTTTTCTTGGGTCATCCAACGTCTCTCTTATTGATAATTATTACTACTTTACGTAGTATACCCCATCCTCAATCATAAGTCAAACATTTTATATTGACCGATGCGGTGGTCCGTTGGTGATCTTCGCAGCCTTATGGGGACTCAGTTTTCCTCCGCGCCCGCTGACTTCAATCGATCAAGCCTCTTATTTCTCAGATACAACAGGCCGTCCACCAAAACCATCGTCAGATTTATGATATACAGCACCATGACCAGGTCTCTGCTGTAAAGGATTTTATGAATGATCCCGCTGATGTAACCGGCAATGACAATGATGATAAAAAGACTGCTCTTTCCGACCGCGGAACGTGTCTTATAGGATTTATAAATATTCGCCGGCCACGCCATTCCAAAACAAATCAGCATTCCTGCTTCAAAAATACTCATCGTATTCCCCATTCTATTTTAATTCGTTACGTGATGATCTATTTGAATTACCGCATTATTTCAAGGCAAGCTTCAGGATTTCCAGCACGTCCTGCGCCGTGAGCACCTTCAGTCCACCGATGGGTCCTCTCAGCAATGCCTTTTCCGCCATCTCTTCCAGACGCTCGTCACCGATCCCCAATTCATCAAGCCGGGTGGGCAGTTCCATGGTTTTGTAGAAGGCTTCCAGCCGGCGTACGCCCTCCAGGATGGCTTCCTCCTTATCCCGGAAGGAGGGATCCACATCCATCACCTTCACCGCAAACTGGAGGAACATGCCCGGATTTTCCCGCCAGACATACTTGATCCAGGCGGGAAAGACCACCGCCAGGCCGGCGCCGTGGGGAACGTCATAGATGGCGCTCAGCTCATGTTCAATTCGATGAGAACCCCAATCCTCCGTCCGCCCGGTCCCCAAGAGGCCGTTGTGGGCTAAGGTCCCTGTCAGCATAATTTCCGCCCAGGCATCGTAGTCCTGGCTGTCCCGCATCAGTTTGCGGCCGTTTTCCATGGCGGTGCGCAGAGCGCCTTCGCATAGCCTATCGGTCAGATCTACATGGGTCGTATGGGTAAAATACCGCTCCATGATATGGGCCATCATATCACAAACCCCATAGCCGATCTGCGCTCTGGGCAGGGTCATGCAAAGCTCCGGATTCAGGATGCTGAAGACGGGCCGGCTGATTTGGTTTTTCGTCCCTACCTTCAAATCCAGTGCTTCGTGGGTGATGACCGTGTTCGGGCTGTTTTCACTGCCTGCGGCTGGGATCGTCAGGATTGCAGCGACCGGCAAAGCCCTTTCCGGAACTGCCTTTTGTTCAAAAAAGTCCCAGACGTCGCCATTGTAAACAGCCCCTAAAGCAATCGCCTTTGCGGAGTCAATGACGCTCCCGCCCCCCACGGCCAGGATCAGACTGACCTCTTCTTTCCTTGCCAGCTCGATACCTTCCCGGACCAGCGACAACCTGGGATTGGGCTGCACGCCGCCCAATTCGACAAAGTCCACACCTGCCTCCCGCAAAGAAGCGACAACCCGGTCATAAAGGCCGCTCCGTTTGATGCTTTTTCCGCCGTAATGGAGCAGCAGTTTGCTGCCGTAGGGCTGAACCAGCCGGCCTATGTGTGTCTCATAGCCTCTTCCGAAGAAAATTTTTGTTGGGTTGTGATATTCAAAATTCAGCATCGGGTGCCTCCCTTTCAATGATGGATTCGATGCACAACAGGTTTGCCTGCACCCAAAAGCATCGTTCCTATGAACCACCGCGTCGCGGCTTGGCTGCTGCGCGTCTGTAGATTGTCTCCATTGTACAATTATAAACCCATCCCGAACCCTCGCAAAGCCCGAATTCCCATAGAATATTGACTTCATTCTTCATTCATGATGTACTATAAATCATATTCGCAATAAGCGCCATCGAATCACCGCTCGCGGTACAGTCACGCATCCATTCATAAAGGGGGTTTCGTCGATGGATTTGGAAAAATACATCCAATACTATATCGAGAACAATCATTTTATGCGAGAAATCGGAATTCGTCCGGTCGTTCTAAAAAATGGCCATTCAGAGGTTGAACTGGAAATCCAGGAGAATTCCCTGAACATCAACGGTACCCTCCATGGCGGAGTCATTTTTACCATGGCCGACGTGGCCGCCGGCTGCGCGGCGCGGAGCCATGGGATTTCCGTAACGACCCTCAGCAGCAACATCAATTTCATTAAAGCAGCCCAGTCGGGCAGAGTCAGAGCCATTGCCGACGAAATGCACAAGGGCCGGACCACCGGCGTCTATCGCGTCGACGTGTTCGACGAAAAAGACACCTTGCTGGCCATCGGCACCTTCACCTTTTTCTTTACCGGCAAACCCATCGAGACCATGCTTTGAGGATTGGACGCAGCCCGACCGCCATGAAAAGCAAGCTTCCTTGATCGGTCAGGCTCACTTTCAGGCCTTCAACAACCCTCTCTGCAATGTATACACAGTATAGCCTCCGATTTTGAAAGGTTTTTCAACATTGTTGACGAATACGTCGAGCTATTGCTTTATTATCGCAGGATAGAACATCATTCTACGAAGATCCAGTTATTTTGCAGTGCCGGAGGAAATATATGACAAAAATCAAGATTACGGAGACTGTCCTTCGAGACGGCCACCAGTCCCTGATCGCCACAAGAATGCGGACCGATGAGATGCTGCCGATCCTGGAGACCATGGACCAGGTGGGCTACCATGCCATCGAAATGTGGGGCGGCGCCACCTTCGACGCCTGCTTGAGATACTTGAACGAGGATCCCTGGGAACGTCTTCGCACCATCCGCAAAGCCGTGAAAAACACAAAGCTTCAGATGCTTCTGAGGGGTCAGAATCTTCTGGGCTACCGGCATTATGCGGATGAGACCGTGGATTCGTTCATCAACAAAGCCATAGGCAACGGCATTGACATTATCCGGATCTTCGATGCCCTGAATGATGTGCGGAATTTGCAGAAAGCCATCGAATCGACTAAAAAATATGGCGGCCATGCCCAAGGCGCCATTTCTTATACCATCAGCCCTGTCCATACCAATGAGGTCTTCATCCAGCTGGCCCGTGAGATCCAGGATTTGGGTGCGGACTCCCTCTGCATCAAGGACATGTCCGGCCTTCTGGATCCCTACAATGCCTACACGCTCATCAAGGATATGAAACAGTTCATCAAAATTCCCATCGAACTGCATACTCATGCCTCCAGCGGGTTGGGCAGCATGACGTACTTGAAGGCTGCCGAAGCCGGTGTGGATATCATCGACACCGCCATATCCCCCTTTGCCGAGGGCACCTCCCAGCCCCCCACAGAGTCCCTTGTGGCTGCCTTCAAGGGAACCCCCTACGACACGGGGCTTAGCATTCAGCAGCTTGATCAAATCACTGAACATTTCAAACCCATCCGTGAAAAATACATCGCCTCAGGGCTATTGGATCCCAAGCTGATGGGCGTGGATATCAACACGCTGGTCTACCAGGTACCCGGCGGGATGCTCTCTAATCTCATATCTCAGCTCAAAGCCGCAAACGCCATGGACCGCTTCGAGGATGTCTTAAAGGAAGTCCCCAGGGTCCGCGAAGACCTTGGCTATCCGCCCCTGGTCACCCCCACAAGCCAGATCGTGGGCACCCAGGCCGTGTTCAACGTGATTTCCGGAGAACGCTACAAGATGGTTTCCAACGAAGCCAAGCAGCTGGTCAAAGGCATGTACGGCAAGACCACTGTCCCCATCCAAGAGGAGATCATACAGAAAATCATTCCCGGCAGCGAGGTCATTACCTGCCGGCCCGCCGATTTGCTGGCCCCCGAGCTGGATGAGATCCGCAGCAAAATTGCCGAGTATATCGAGCAAGAGGAAGATGTGCTGACCGCCGCACTCTTTTACCAGCCCGCCCTGGATTTCTTCAAATATCGGCATGCACAAAAATATAAGATCGATTCGGAGCTGATTTCGGAAGACCGATTGGTCTATCCCTTTTGAACCGGCGCCCATGACGTTCATACCGAATTGAAGCGCTGCCGCAGGCGAACTGCGGCAGCGCTTTTTTCTTCTGGCGTATCGTTTTCATTCAAGCAGGATTCAGACAACATGCATTTTGCGGGTAAGTCCGGCTGTCCTGCCGGTTCCCCACAACCTCTTGCCAATGCTTTAATACAACCGAAGCAACGTTCGGATCATACATCTTTCCGATGTTGGACTCGATTTCACGCCGGCAGGTTTCAGCGTCCATGCGCTGGCGATAGCTCCTGACGCTCAGCATCGCGTCGATCGAGTCCGCAACAGCAATAATACGGGAGCCGCGGGGGATCGTCTCACCGGCTATTCCATCGGGATATCCTTCCCCATCCCAGCGTTCATGATGATGCCGCACAATATCGGCGATCTCGGAAAAATGATCGATTTTGCTGAGTATTGTATACCCGATGACCGGATGTGCCTTCATTTTCTCCCACTCTACGGCATTCAGTTCCCCCTCTTTTCGCAAAACAGAATCTTCTATGCCAATTTTTCCAAGGTCATGGATATGGGCCGCTATATGGATCATGGTGGTTTCGTCTTCCGGGATGCGCATAAACCCGCACAGCTGCTCTGCCATATCAGCAACGCGCATCGAATGACAGGACGTATAGGGATCCCGCGCTTCCATCGCGGCAATGATGCTGGCAATCAGATCATGGCAAAGCAACAGTCGTTCAACCGTCTTCATTCTTTAGCATACCTCGTTTTTCCGCCACTTTTTACAACGTCCGTTGGGGATTACTTCGAATGGCAGCTGCCGTTGATCGGGCACCCTGCGCAACCGCAACCGCAGGAAGTCTTTCCGTTTCTTGCATTTTTGATCATGCTGCGCAGGATCGAGGCGGCAACAGCCACCAATGCTGCACAGATCAGGATCGTCGGCAAATGATAGCTCATCCATGTAAGCATACATGATCCTCCTGTCCGGCCTTCCGACCATGGATCGTGCTTCGGTTCGAAGGCTTGTAGGCCGCCGCTTCCTTATACGGCTTGAGCAGCATATACCCCATCAAGCTTACGACCGACAGTGCCGCCGCAGTGCCCAAGAGGTTTCCATTTCCCGTGAACAGCATCCCCAATTGATAAATCACCAGAGAAACCGCGTACGCAAAAGCACACTGATACCCCACAGCAAACCATGTCCATTTTGCGCTGTTCATCTCTCGCCGGATTGCACCGATCGCCGCAAAACACGGTGCGCATAAAAGATTGAAGACCAGGAAAGAGTAGGCTGCCAGCGGAGTAAAGGCTCCCCGCAGATTTGCCCAAATCTGCCAACCATTCTCAGCGACTTCATTAAAACCGCCGTATAAGACGCCGAAGGTCCCCACCACATTCTCTTTCGCAATCAAACCCGTGATGGCAGCAACGGCGCCTTGCCAGCTGCCCCAGCCAAGGGGTGCAAAAATCCAGCTGATATTACCGCCAAGAGAAGCCAGCAGCGAATGGTTGAGGTCGACCGCCCGGCCGAAGCCTCCATCTTCGAATCCATAACCCTGAAGGAACCAAAGAACGATCGAAGAGAGCAAAATGATGGTGCCAGCCTTTTTAATGAAGGACCAGCCGCGCTCCCACATGGAACGGAGCACATTGACGGCGCCCGGCCAATGATAGGCAGGCAGTTCCATAACGAAAGGAGCCGGTTCACCTGAAAATCCTGAAGTCTTCTTCAGCATGATCCCGGAAATGATGATGGCGCCGATGCCGATGAAATAGGCGCTGGGGGCTACCCACCATGCGCCGTCGAATAAGGCGCCTGCTATTAAAGCAATGATGGGCAGCTTTGCACCGCACGGAATAAAGGTGGTGGTTATGATGGTCATCCTGCGGTCCCTTTCGTTTTCAATGGTTCGGGACGCCATGATTCCTGGAACTCCACAGCCGGTTCCAATTAGGATTGGAATAAAGGATTTTCCGGAGAGGCCGAATTTACGAAAAACCCGGTCCATAATGAAAGCGATCCGTGCCATATAACCACAGGCCTCCAAAAAGGCAAGCAGCAGGAAAAGGATCAGCATTTGAGGCACAAAACCAAGCACGGCACCCACACCGCCAATGATCCCATCCAAAATCAAGCTTTGCAGCCATTCCGGACTTTGGGCAGCCTGCAATCCAGCCTCTGCAAGCATCGGGATTCCCGGAACCCATACCTGGCTGCCAAACAATTGCCAGCCCTCGCCGAAAACGCCGTCGTTCGCCCAATCCGTTGCCCAGCCGCCAACCGTCGAAACGGATATGTAGTAAACAAGAAACATGACCACAGCAAAAATCGGAAGCGCGGCCCAGCGATTGGTCACCACCCGGTCGATCCGGTCCGAAGGAGACAGCTTGCCGGCATTCTTCTTTTTGTAACTGCTTTTGATTAAAGAGGAAATGTAAACATATCTTTCGTTGGTGATCATGCTTTCCGAATCGTCATCCATTTCTTCCTCCGCAGCCCGGATGTCGCCGTCGATATGCTCCAGCACAGCAGCGGCCAGATCAAGCTGAGCCAGAACCTTTTCGTCCCGTTCGAAGATCTTGATCGCATACCAGCGCTGCTGTTCCACCGGCATGCTGTGCAGTGCAGCCTCTTCGATATGGGCAATGGCATGTTCCACAGGACCGCTGAAACGGTGCTGCGGTAAGGTTTTAGCCGTTTTCGCGGCCCGGATCGCCTCCTCTGCGGCTTCCATAACACCGGTTCCTTTTAAGGCGGAAATCCCGATGACTTTACAGCCAAGGGCACGGGATAATTCCTCCATATCGACCTTGTCCCCATTTTTTTGGACTGTGTCCATCATATTGATGGCAACCACCACGGGAATGCCCAGCTCGGTCAATTGTGTGGTCAGGTATAGGTTGCGTTCCAGATTGGTCCCGTCCACAATGTTCAAAATGGCGTCCGGCCGCTGGTCGATCAGATAATTTCTGGCAATGACCTCTTCCAATGTATACGGTGAAAGGGAGTATATCCCCGGCAAGTCCATGATAACAACCTGATCATGCTTTTTAAGCCTGCCTTCTTTTTTCTCCACGGTGACACCCGGCCAGTTTCCCACAAACTGGTTGGACCCGGTCAGCGCGTTGAACAGCGTCGTTTTGCCGCAGTTCGGATTGCCCGCAAGGGCGATTTTAATATCCATTGAACAATACCTCGCTTTCTTGGTTAGCTTTAGCTAACCATTAGCCAAAAATATAGAGCCTATCATCATGCTCAGTTCATTCCACTTCGATCATCGCAGCATCCGCTTTCCGGATGGAAAGTTCATAGCCTCGCACGTTAATTTCTACCGGATCACCCAACGGCGCAACCTTGCGGATCAAGACATCGATCCCCCGGGTTATGCCCATGTCCATGATTCGGCGTTTGACCGCACCCTCCCCATGCAGCTTAACGACCTTCATGGTTTCTCCAACCTTAGCTTCTTTCAATGTCTTCATTCAGTGGCTCCTCCTTTATGATATTCCAACATAAATCTTATTCGCCATGGCTTTGCTGATGGCAATGCGGGAGGCTTTGATGCTGACGATCACATCTCCCTGGTTTGCTGCAACCACCGTGACGCGACTGCCGGTTACAAACCCAAGATGTTCCATATGCTTTTTCACATCAGGATTTCCGATCAGTTTCTTGATGATGTTTTCTTCGCCGACGGCGGCCAAAGTTAACGGCATCATAATTCTCCCTTTCACAATACGCAGTTAGCATATGCTAACTGCGTTCAATAATTTTTAGTTAGGTTTAGCTAACTATATATAAAGACTATCTTTAAGACTGTCATAAGTCAAATCATTTTTTAAGTTTTATAGGTATTCTTTTGTTATATTATTTTTAATTGTACGATATCGTGCGGATTTTTCGTGACGTGCTGTCCGAATTGAATCCCGGGTTTCTTGCCCTCATTCCAGATTCCGCATACAAAAAAACGCAAATCCTTTGATCGGATTTGCGTTTTGCCTATCTGCAGCCCTGGCCCAGCACGGTTTGCCTGTTTCCTGCTGCTCGGTTATTCCTCAAAGCATTGTCGTACTTCTTTAAGCATATTCCGGATTGGAAGGTCATAGGGGCAACGTTCCTCGCATTGCCCGCATTCGATGCAATCCTTCGCCCTGGCTTTCTGGCTGAAATATCGGTCGATCGCCCATTGTTCAAGTCCGTACCGCTCTTTATAGCCCTTCAGCAAAAACATGGTGGGAATATCGATCCCCACTGGGCATGGTGCACAGTAACCGCAACGTCTGCAAAACTGGGTGCCCAACTCCGCAGCAATCTTCAGAGTGCGCTCTCTTTCTGCCTCATCCAGCGGGCGATAGGTTTCCGCAGACCATGTATTGTTGATGACCTCTTCCAAATTCGCCATCCCCGGAATCGCACAAGATACAGATTCATTATCCAGGATGTATCTCAATGCAAGGTCGCCGTCGGCGATCACACCTCCGGCCAGGGGTTTCATGACAATCACGCCAATATTGCGTTCATTGGCTTTTCTGAAGGCCTCTGCAGCTTGATGCTCCACGATGTTATAGGGATACATGATGGTTTCAAATTTCCCGCTCTCGATGGCCATGTCCAGCATCGCCTGGTTGTGGGTGGTGAAGCCGATGTGTCCGATTTTCCCTTTGGCCACATATTCCGCAAGCGCGCTGTAGGCGCCGTCCTCGCCCATCACCTTGTCGAATTCTTCGATCGTCCTCACATTATGGGCCTGATACAGATCAATATAATCCGTCTTAAGATTTCTGAGGCTGGCCTCGATGTCCCGGACCATGCTTTCCCGGTCCCGTGCCATGGATTTTGTGGATAGGACCCACTGGTCCCGGCTGCCCTCAAGGGCCTTTCCGATATATTCCTCGGAAACTGTGTATGCTCTGGCCGTATCGATAAAGTTGATGCCAAGGGCCTCTGCTTTAAGAATTGAATCCCTAGCTTCTTCAAACGATGTCCGCTGGATCGGAATACCGCCGAAACCAATCACAGAAACCTTCAGTCCCGTTTTTCCCAGCACTCTGTACTGCATCGAACGTCCTCCTTTAAGACAAAAGTCTTCTTATCGATTTGTTCGCAGCCGCTGACCCCGTTAGGCAGAATCAAAAAAACCGTCTGCCATGCTTATTCGGACGAATGCGTCAATCTCACTTCGAGTTTACCAAAAGAAGGGGGTTCAGGCAATTAAATTCACGAACGATCGGTCCGAAGCATAAAGAAAAACCGCAAATCCATGAAACCATCGACTTGCGGCAACCGCTTCCGGCGGGCAAAAGGTGTTTCTTTTACGTTCTGTCCTTGACTCTGAAGGTTTCAATTCAAATCTTGAGCTGCGTGAATGCGCTGGAATTGCATACAGGGCAAACCCAATATTCCGGAAGGTCCTCAAAGGCTGTTCCCGGTTTGATGCCATGCTCCTCGTCACCGACTTCCGGATAATACACATAACCGCATTGCGCGCATAAGTACTTGTCCATGTTTTCACCTCCTCGCCTTCTCCATTTCAGGGTCTATTCCTCTATTGAGAAAGCATTGTCGCTGAAGCTTGCTTTGTCTCGATAAATAGACTTTATTATAGCCGCCTGTGAAAGGGTAGTGCAGTTTGCTCAATACATCCCTATAATTCTTGCGAAAACAGCACATAAAAAAAACCACAAGCCCTTGTAGAATAAGGACTTGCGGTGCTTGTTTTTGGTGGGCCAACAGGGGTTCGAACCCAGGACACCCTGATTAAGAGTCAGGTGCTCTACCAGCTGAGCTATTGGCCCATCGTATTTCAATGCAGTTTTGATGACTGCAAAAAACATTATACCTTGAAATTGCTGATATGAAAAGGGGTAATTTTATTTTTTTATCCTCTTCCCCCTCTTCGCTTCTACTCTACGGGCGAAGGCTTCCGCTTCATGGTCAGGCTGATGCGCTTCTTCGGCACATCCACCGCCAGCACCCAAACCGTGACCGGGTCGCCCACCTTCACCACCTCCGAGGGATGCTTGATATAACGATTGCAGACTTCCGAAATGTGGACCAGTCCATCCTGATGCACCCCGATGTCCACAAAAACGCCAAAATCGATCACGTTGCGGACCGTGCCCTGCAGCTCCATGCCCGGCTTCAGGTCCTCCATGCTCATCACGTCCGTCCGCAGCTGGGGCGCCGGCAAGTCATCCCTCAGGTCCCGGCCCGGCCGCAGCAATTCCTCCACCATATCCCGCAGGGTCGGCACCCCCACGCCGCAGGCATCGGCCACCTGTCCCTCGCCCTTAGCCCGGATCAGATCCGGCAGCTGGCGCAGCGCGGCGCTGCCGATGTCAGAGAGTCCGCAACCGAACAACTTGAGCAATTTCCCAGCCGCCTCATAGGATTCGGGATGGACCGCCGTATGGTCCAGCACATTGCCCGCCTCCGGAATCCGCAAAAAACCGGCGCATTGTTCGAAGGCCTTGGGGCCCAGCTTCGGAATCTTCAGCAGCTCCTTCCGGCTGTGAAAAACACCCTTTTCATCCCGGAAGGCCACAATGTTTTTAGCCACCGTTCCCGACAGGCCGGCAATGTACGTCAGCAGCGATGCCGAAGCGGTGTTCAGATCCACCCCCACCTGGTTGACGCAGTCCTCCACCACCCCGGTCAGGGTCTCATCCAGACGTTTTTCCGGCATGTCGTGCTGGTATTGCCCCACGCCCACAGACTTGGGATCGATCTTCACCAACTCCGCCAACGGATCCTGCAGCCGCCGCGCAATGGAAACTGCGCTGCGCAAGGACACATCGTATTCCGGAAATTCCTGGGCCGCCAGCTTGGATGCGGAATAGACGGAGGCGCCGGCCTCGTTGACCATCATGTAGGCTACCGGCCGGGAGGCTTCCTTGATCACCTGGGCCACAAAAATCTCCGATTCCTTGGAAGCCGTGCCGTTGCCTATGGCGATCACATCCACCTGATGGCGGCGGATCAGGTCCAGCAGCTTCTCCTTGGCCTCCGCCGTTTTGTTTTGGGGCGGTGTAGGATAAATGACCGTGGTTTCCAAAGCCTTTCCCGTACCGTCCACCACCGCCAGCTTGCAGCCGGTCCGATAAGCCGGGTCAAAGCCCAAGGTCACTTTGCCCTTGACCGGGGGCTGCATCAGCAAGGCTTTCAGATTAACGCCGAAATTTTTAATGGCCTGCTCGGAGGCCCGCTCCGTCAAGTCGCTGCGCAGCTCCCGCTCCAGAGAAGGCGCAATCAGCCGCTTGAAGGCATCCTCTGCCGCGGTTTTCACCGCTAAGGAGGTGACGCTCCCCTCCCGTACGAACAGCCGGTAAAGGCGATCGAGGCATAAGGCCTCATCCACCGCCAGGCTCACCTTGAGAAAGCCGTCCTTTTCCCCCCGGTTAATAGCCAGGATTCGATGGCTGGGAATCTTCATAACGGCTTCTTCATACTCATAATACATCCGATAGACGGAATCCTCCTCCTTTGCCGCCCGGCAAAGGATTTTTCCGGTACTCCAGAAGAGCCGCCGCAACGCCTCGCGGGCCGCCGCGTCATCCGAAATATCCTCCGCAATGATGTCCCGAGCGCCAGCCAAGGCCTCTTCCGCCGACAGCACCTCTTTCTCCTCAGAAACGTAAGGAAGGGCCAGCGTCCATAGATCGCCCTCGCGTAAATCCTGAGCCATAAGGATTTTTGCTAACGGCTCCAAGCCCTTTTCCCGGGCGATCATCCCCCGGGTCCGCCGTTTCGGCTTGAAAGGCCGGTAAATATCCTCCAGGCGAGCCAAGGTTTTGGCTTCAACAATGGCCGCCATCAATTCATCCGTCATCTTCCCTTGTTCCTGGATCGATGCAATGATCTCGGCCTGGCGCTTCTCCAGTCCCCGTAAATATTCCAGCCGCTCATAAAGCTCCCGCAGGACCTGGTCATCGCAGGAGCCGGTCATCTCTTTACGGTATCGCGCAATGAAGGGGATCGTGTTCCCTGCATCCACCAGTTCGACAATGTTCTTCACATGGTCCGGTTTTAATTTGAATTCCTCCGTCAGCATCCGCTCGATATTCATAGGTTATTTGGCATCCTCTCTTTTGGGGTTGCCAATATCATACCATAGAAAGACCGGAACGGGGGAGCGGGGACGGTGACTTTTTGCGGCCGCCGCACAAGGGGGACAGAGCCTCCGGCCCCGTCTGAGCGAGCGTGAGAGAATTTGCACAGAAAAACACATCGAAAATGAACCTTTGCAACAGCAAATGCCAATAAAAAAAGCAGCAGCCGCACACATCTCGGTTGTTGCTTTTCTCTCAATTTTTCACATATTCGATCTGATCCTTTTGCCGATCGTTGACCGAAAGACAACATACGGCGGGTTTGTGGCCCTACTTCAATATCGACGCCTTCTGGCAATGCTTGCAGTATCGGGGAGCCACGCTCTGCCATACGGCTTCGTCGTCTTTTCCCGTGACGCGCTCGTCCCGAAGGATCATCCCATCCTTCAGGACAATGATCCGGTCGGATTTGGCGGCAATGTGGTCGTTGTGGGTCACCACCAGAAAGGCCGTCCGGATGGTCTTGTTGATGTCTCTCAGGAGCCCGTAGACCTGTTCCGTGGATTCGGAATCCAGGTTTCCGGTGGGCTCGTCGGCCAGGATCAGTTTGGGATCATTGATCAGGGAGCGGGCAATGGCCACCCGCTGCTGCTGTCCCCCTGAAATCTGCGTGGCTTTCTTGTTGATATGATCCTGCAGCCCCACCAGCTCAAGCAGCTCCTTGGCCCGGGCTTTGCGCTTGTCATGGACCTTACCCTCCAGAATCCAGCTGGGGATCATCACATTTTCCAGCACGGTGAATTCCGGCAGCAGATGGTGGAACTGAAACACAAAGCCCAGATTGCGATTGCGAAAATAGGCCAGCGCCCGGTCATCCATAGCCGTCACTTCTTCACTTTCAAAGTACAATTTCCCGTCGGTTGGCTGGTCCAACGCCCCGAGAATGTTAAGAAACGTCGTCTTTCCGGAGCCGGAATAGCCGATGAGGCTGATGAACTCCCCTGCGAATATGGACAAGTCGATGCCTTTGATCACCTTGGTCTTGACCACGGTTCCATAAACCTTGGTGACCTCACAGGCCTGAAGCAAGCATGGATCCATAGTTCCTCCTATCCTCGGATGACGTCGATGGGATTCAGTTTGGCGGAACGCCGGGCCGGCCAAAAGGATGCGGCGATGCTGGCCAGGGTGGCGATCGCCACGATCCCCAGGGTCGGAAGGATTTTAAACACCAAGGGAAAAATCGGCTCCCCGGTTTTCAGTGACGTCCCCCATAAAAACAGTTGGGTCAGGACATAGCCAAAGACCACGCCAACTAACGAACCGGCAAAGCCAAGCAAGCCCCCTTGAAGCAGGAAGATCCTGCTGGCGCTGCGGCTGGTGATCCCCATCGCCTTTAAAATTCCAATCTGCTTTGATTTTTGGACCACGCTGACGGCCAAAACGCTGGCAATACCCAAGGTGACGGCCAGCAGCACAAAGACCTGGATCGTGTAGGTTGAACTGCTTTGGCTTTGGAGCGCCACCAGCAAGTCCGCATTGTCCTCTTTCCAGTCGGTCACCGTCAGCCCCGCATAGGACCTGGACAAGGCCTCTGCCAGCACGTCGGCAGAAAACACATCCTCCACCTGGACCTCGATCTGGACGACCCTGCCCGAGTATCCAAGCAGACGCATGGCTCGGTCAATATTCATAAAAATCCAGGCTTCATTGATGTTCTGATTGCCAAAATCAAAGATGCCGCTGATGGTAAAGCTTTGTCTGGCGCCCCCCGGCAATTCGACCATCAAGGGGTCGCCAACCTTCAGCTGATACTTCTGGGCCAGGGCGTTCCCCACCAGCACATCATCCGCCCCCAGCCGGCTGAGGCCCTGAACCAGACGATCCTGGATCTGATAGATTCCATCGGCCCGTTTCAAATCAACCCCTTGAATCAGAATGGGCTGACGTTCACTGCCTTTCTGCGCAAAGGCATTGCCCTGGGCCAAAGGAGAAACTGCAGTGATCCCTTCCTCTTCCTCCAAAGCCTCCACAAGACGGGTCCAGTTGCCAATCAAAGCGCTTTGTTCACCAAAGTTGCCTGCATTTCGGGCAAGATAGGCCTCCGCATCGTTGGGCAAGGCCATCTCGTTTGAATTAGCCTCCCCCTTCAGCACAATGTGGGGACTGGTGCCGACGGTTGCCTGGATCAGGTCTTCCTGAAGGCCGGCGATCAGGGTTCCGATGAAAACCTGTACGGCAATGCCCACTGCGATGCCAAGCAGAATAAAGAGCGTTTGCCCGCGGCCTTCCCGCAGAAAGCGCCAGGCCATTGTCCACTCAAAGGGCATGGTCAGCACCGCCTTCATCCTGAACCTTATCGATGGTCTGGCCTGGATTTATTCCTTGAGCCGGGTCCAGCAGGATGCTTCCCTCTTCCAAGCCTTCCACAACCAGGATTTGGCTTTGATCGATCCGGAGGCCTTCAAAGGCGACCGGCTGTGCTTTTCCATCTTGAAGAACCAGTACTTCGTAAGGGGCCTCGTTATAGAGATAGCCTTGCGGCACAAGCAGTCCTTGGGATGCTTCACGGACAACGATCTCGGTCTGCAGCGTCAAATCCTCAACAAGCCAAGGCGTTTCTGGATCCATCAGAATTTTAACTTCGATCGTTCCGGTTTGGGCATCGATCTGTCGGGCGATGGCATCGACGGTTCCCTGATGACGTTGCCCGGCATCCTCGCCCAACCAGAAATACGCCGTTTGTCCGGGTTCCAGCAAGCCCAAATAGCGTTCATCCACATCCATTCGGATGCGATAGGTGGCCGGATCTGCCACGGTCATCAGGCCATCGCCGATGCTGCATCGAGTCCCCTCGGTCCCTTGGATTTTAAGGATGACCCCGTCGAAAGGAGCCTGAATCTCATAATTTTTTTGATCAGCTTGACGTTCTTCCAGCTGGGCCTTGGCCTGCTCGACGCTCAGCAAGGCTTCCTGATACTCGTGTCCTCCCGGCTTTTTTGCGACGATGGCTCGCCGGGCGGCCAGAATCTCCTCTTCGATGAGCTGGTATTGCAGCCGTAGCGCCTCCATCTCGGTCTCCGGCAAAGCTCCGGCATTGAAAAGCGCTTCGCTGCGCTCCAGCAGCCGTTGATGTTCTTCCTGCTTCAGGAGGGTTTGCCGCAGGAGACTTTCTGCCGCTTCCAATCCCAGCCCTTGGATGGAAATCAGCCGATTCATGGCGGTTTGAACGGAAATCCGGGACTGCTCAATGGACAGGACCTGTTTTTGATTGTCAAAAACCGCCAGGATGTCCCCGGCCGCCACAGTTTGCCCTTCTTTGACATGGATCTGTTTCAGGGTTTCATTGACCTGTGCAAGGATATCCACCTTGCGGTCCGCCCGGATTCGGCCGGTTCCCTGGATCGTTTGCACATAAGCTTGCTCCGTCAAGGGATAGCCGGTCACCGCTTCCCTGCCGCCTAGCATCAGGACGATAACCGCTGCTGCCACAGCCAGTCCCAGTCCGCCCAGAATCATGCGCTTTTGTTTCATGAAGCCGCCTCATTTCTGCTGCTTTATTCAACGTTACTGTATTAAGTATGCCTTTTTTATGAGACCTTTTCAAGTTTTATCCCCGTTGTTAATGAGAAGAATTTTTAAAAAGCGTCTCAAAAAACAACTCAGATCCTACGATCTGCAATGCTTCTGGGCAACTGCTCTGTCCCCTAGTATAATAAGTTCGCATTAACGAGCATTGCAAAAGCCTTTGTCTTGGTATAATGCAAGCAGACGCTG